>Ga0265295_1004404_pt1 | contig 19023 bp, 14 predicted proteins | sample Munlansysbiofilm_FD_192503 | JGI IMG/M metagenome (GOLD analysis project Ga0265295, IMG submission 192503) | Leachate microbial communities from a municipal landfill in Southern Ontario, Canada - Methane capture system biofilm | ecosystem: Engineered > Solid waste > Landfill > Unclassified ... | reverse complement strand
CAGCGTTTTGAAGTGGCTCCAACACGGTTGAATTTTAATCTTGAACCGGGGCAAAACGGACAGATGATGTTAAATGTTAAAAACCATACCGATAAGAAAAAAACCTATTTGTTGTCGTTATCTGACTGGGAAGTGACCGAATCGGGCGCTGTCAATTACCTGAATCCGGGCACCAGCAATAAATCGTGTGCTGACTGGATTACCCTTAATCCGCCATTCTTTGAACTTCAGCCTAACGAAAGTAAAAAAATTGCTGTGATTCTTCGCGTTCCGGATACCCCGGAGGCCAATGCCACAAAATGGACTATGCTTTTTGTTCAGGAAGCGAAAGAACAAAACGAAACGGCGGCTGCTGATAAAGGCACAAAGGCTGGTGTTACCGTGAATCCCAGTGTAGGCGTGTATATTTTTCAGTCTCCGGCCTCCTATAATAATGTGGCTGCCCTTATTCAGAATTTTCGTGAGGTGGAGAAAGGGAAAATCGTGGCTGCCGATGTAAAAAATATGGGGGATGTGATTGTTCAGGGGAAGGTATATCTTATTGTTTCCGATCTGCAAACCGCCGAAGAATACCAACTGGAACCCCGTGAATTTACCCTCTTGCCGGGAGTAACCAAAACCATTCAGCTCAGCTTGCCCGATTCCATGGCTCCGGGTCTATATACCCTCACTGCTGTGCTCGATTATTCGCCCGACAAAGACCTCGAAGGAGTTATTATGGATTATGAAATTAAATAACTATGCCGCATAAAACTATTCCCGCATTCGCATTTTTGCTGATGCTACACGCCGGGCTGCTGGCGCAAAGCGATAAAGATACCATTTTTTACGACGATGGCGTCTCGCCAAAATACATCTATGAAGTTCTTGTCGACGGAAATCAAACCCTCCGCCACGGGGCCTTTTTCTTTTATTATCCCGACGGTGTTTTGCGGCAAAAAGGAGATTATGTTCAGGATAAAATTCATGGCACCTGGCATCTTTATAATCGTTATGGTATTGTAAATCAAATTGTTAATTATAATAATGATGTGAAAGAAGGGCCTTTTGGCATTTATTATCCCAATGGGGAAATTAAACAGCAAGGGCAGTATCTTAATAATGCAATCCATGGTGAATTAAAGACTTACTATGAAGACGGAACGCTTCAGGAAGAAGTCAATTATCTGGAAGGGCAGCTTAATGGACTGGCTGTTGGCTACTATCCTAACGGAAACAAACGCTTTGTTAGAAGCTATAAAGATGGATCTGTTCACGGAACGTTTGAGTCATGGTTTGAAAATGGTTTCCCGCAATTGCTTACCTCTATGGTGGATGAAAAGTACGATGGCGCATACCGCGAGTTTTATGAAAATGGTGCGTTAAAAAAAACAACAACCTATTCCAAAGGTGTTGTCGACGGTGACTATTCTACATTTCATCCCAACGGAAAAAAGGATGTGATTTGTTTTTACAAAAAGGGTGATATCCATGGAAACTATTTGCGTTATTACGATAATGGACAGCTTCGCGAAAAGAGTAAATTCCGCCATGGGATAAAAATTAAGAAAAGCACGTTGTTTTACCCCGATGGTGCACCGTATATTCTCGGTAAGTTTAAGAACGACCGGTACGAAGGAGTATGGAATATCTTTTATTCCAACGGTCAGACAAAACAAACCGGCCTGTATGAAGCCGGCCTCGCTCAGGGCGAATGGTTTTTTTATTATGATAACGGACAGCTTAAAATGCATGGCTTTTATGTCGACGATAAGGAACAGGGTTTATGGACTACGTATTATCCAGACGGGAAAATCAAAATAAAAATAGTGTATGAACAGGGTGAAATCGTGCAGATTCCAGAGGCCAATGATCCGGAAGGAAATCCGGTAAACCCGGATTTATTGCTCGAAGAAAAATAATAATTTTCGCTTCGTATCTTCATCCGCTGGTTCCGGACAATAATTCGGGCCCTTTGTAGTTAATAATCTTGTTACTGATCGTTGATTTAACCTGTTTATATTATGATACGCATTGCTATTTTTTTACTGCTCTCTTTTGTTGCTTTTTCACTTCACGCACAGGAATTCGGGATCGGACAGTGGAGAGATCATTTCCCTTATAGTACCACGTTGTCGGTAGCTCAGGTTGGCTCGCGCGTTTATTGTGCGACACCGTATGCTGTTTTTTATTATGATGAAGAAGACCTGAGCATTGGCCGAATGAATAAGGTGACTACTCCTGGTTTGAGTGATGTCGATATTACCGCCATGGAGCAGTGTGATGAAACGGAAGCGCTGGTAATTGCCTATGGTAACGCAAATATTGATATTCTCGACGGAACAGACATTTATAATGTCTCCGATATTAAACGCAGCACGCTTGTTGGCAATAAAACCATTAATAATTTGCTGATTAAGAACAAAACGGCTTACCTCGCCTGTGGGTTTGGAATTGTTTTATTGGATATTGTGGATAAGGAGATAAAAGATACCTGGATCATTGGCCCGGAGGCTTCGTACCTCAATGTTTGCGATATTACTTTTAATGCCACCGATAATCATTTTTACGCTGCCACAGAATTGGGTGTTTTTCGTGCCGATGCCGCTAGTCCTAATCTGGCTGATTACAATGCATGGGAAAAAATCACCTTCCTTCCTGTGATCAATGGGAAATATAATGCCATACAAGCTTATGAAGGAAAGGTTTTTGCCAACCTGAGTACGCCTGAATATAGCAAAGATACACTCTATATTTTGCAGGGTGACCACTGGGAATATTTCGACCTCACGATTACCAGCGACCTTAAAAATCTTCGCGTTTCGCGCGAGGAGTTGATTATTGCCTACAGTTTGAAATTTAAGGCATTGGATAAGAATTTAACAGAAATAATCAGTATCTATAGCCTGGGCGAAGGGATGACTCCAACGCCGATGGACGGTATTGCCGATGCCCATGGGAATTACTGGATTGCGGATGCACAATATGGGCTTATTTATTCGAAAGACCCCTGGAATCACACGTTCTATGTGCCCAATGGCCCGGATGCACCATTTTCTTTTACTATTACCTCCAGTGACCGCACGGTGTGGGTCGCTTCAGGAGGGTACAACCAATCGTGGGCTCCCTTAAATAACAAAGGGCTTATTTATTATTTTGATGAAGAACAGTGGAATTCGTTAAACCTTCGCAATTTTCCTGCCTTTGATACGCTTCGGGATATTTCAAGTATTGCCATCGATCCTTCCGACCGTCAGCATATTTATATTGGCTCTTTTGGCTATGGATTGCATGAAATGCGTAACGGTGAAATTATTGCTTCCTATGGGGCGGAAAATTCACCTTTATATCCTCCTACGGGTTACCCCGGAAACCGGGTCAGAATAAGTGGGCTTAGTTACGACAACAGTAGCAATCTTTGGGTTTCTGTTTCTCTGGGTGGTGATGCGTTAACGGTTCGTAAGCCGAATGGGGAATGGGTGGAGTTGGGTTTGCCAACCTATGCCAACGGTACGGAAGTGGCTGGTATTACGATCGATCTCCAGGGCCAGAAATGGATCCGAATGCGGGAAGCCAATGCCGTGCTGGTTTTTAATGATAACAATACGCTTGATGATACTTCCGACGACAGGATTATCAAACTTTCCAGTGCTGCAAATAACGGCGCAATCCCCGGCGATCTGTTGCTCTCTCTGGCCTGTGACCTTGATGGGGAAATATGGCTGGGCACAAACCAGGGTATCGGCGTGATTTATAATCCAGAGAATATTTTTCAGGGTGGATCGTTTGATGCCCAGCAGATTCTGGTGGAGTACGATGGCCATACACGGCCCCTTCTGGAAACCGAATCGGTAACCGCTATTGCTGTCGATGGAGCTAATCGGAAATGGATTGGAACGGATAAAGCCGGGGTTTTTCTGTTAAGTGCTGATGGAATTACAGAACTTGCTCATTATACTGAAGATAACAGCCCGCTGATATCGAATACAATAACTGCTATTACGATCAACGACAGAGGCGAAGTGTTTTTTGGAACCGCCAATGGAATTGTTTCTTTTTTGGGAACGGCAACCCCCGGGAAACCGGTATATAAGGATGTTTATGCGTATCCCAACCCGGTTCGCCCGGGTTATGAAGGTACTATTGCGATTACCGGCCTGATACAGAATGCTTATGTAAAAATTACGGATGTAAGTGGTAATTTGGTCTATTCAACCCGTGCCGAAGGGGGGCAGGCAGTTTGGGACGGAAAAACTATGCATGGAGATAAAGTAGATACAGGCGTTTACCTGGTATTTATCAGCGATAATACGGCCGAACAAACCATGGTGACAAAAATTATGGTTTTTAAATAGAAAAACATTGAAACCCATACGTACGAGGGGAATTATTCTCCGGCTGATAAAATATTCAGAAACCAGTGTTATTCTTAAAGTTTATACCGAAGAAGCAGGTCTTCAGTCGTATATACTTCGTGGTGTACGAAAAAAAAACAATAAAACCGGAATGGCTGTAGTACAGCCTATGACGTTGGTAGAATTGCTTAGTGCTGTTTCTGTGAAATCTTCGCTTCATTCCATCCGTGAAATTCGTCCGCTTTCTGTGTACGAATCGATTCCATATAACCCGGTGAAAAGCAGTGTTCTGTTTTTTTTGAATGAAATCCTTTGTCAGGTGCTAATGGAAGAAAGTGAAAACAGGCCACTTTTCAGTTTTTTGTTTTATTCAATGGAGTTTTTTGATCAATACGAGGGTCCGCTAGCCAACTTTCATTTGTTATTTTTGCTTCAGCTGAGCCGCTACCTCGGAATTTTCCCTCAAAATAATTATCATTCCGATTGCCCTTACTTCGATAGGATTCAGGGCTGTTTTACCCCATATAGAAATTCTGCTCTTACTGATGTAGATACAGAAGATTCAGGGAAATGGCTGTCGCAATTACTCCAAACAGCCTATGATAAACTTTCCACACTAAGGGTACCCTATAACACCCGATTGGCCCTCAATGCCCATCTAATCGCGTATTATCAATATCATATTCCGGGATTCCGTGAAATAAAATCACTCGAGGTTATCCAAATGGTGCTCAACGATTAATAATCGTCGTCGGCTTCTTCCTCTATTTCCTCTTCGGCTTCCTCCTCAAAATTCTCTCCCAGATATTCCAAATCCGCATATTTGTCTTCGAATTCTTCTTTTACATCCTCTTTGAGAATTCCGTCGTCATCATAATCGTCGTCCTGTAAAATAATATCTACAGCCTGAGTTACAGTCATCCTGACCATATAATACTTATCGTCGGTTTCAAACGGTAAAGCACTGACAAGACGTCCTTCCTTGTTGGTAAAACGGATCAAATGCTGGCTAAATCCTTCCGGATAAACCAGTTTAATCTGTTCCTGAATTTCTTTGGGGAGTTTTTCGAAATCCTGTATAACCCTGAGTTTTTCATTCGTATTTTTGGTACTCATAATCCGGTAAATAGTTTTTTGATTTTGAATATCAGATGATCAGAATCACCGTCCATCCGCAAAAAAGTGTGTGTTTTATGGCTGTGAAAGTACAAATAATGATGAAAACCAAAAGCAATCGTCAAAAAAAAATAAAAAATTTATGTCTTCTTCTGGCTCGTAGCGGCCGTTAAGATTCCAAATCATCTGATTAACAAGTAAAAACCGGAGAATAAAGCAATGACCCCCGGACAAAATAATCGGGTAGCGTCAATGGAAAAACGGAACAAACCCATGCTTTGAATGGATGAAAGGAAAAGGAGATGGAATGATAATTTCCCATGTCGTTGACCTCTTGTTATTTTTTTATGGCTTTTGCGGTGGATAGGTTATCCTCTGAAGCGATTTGAATCAGATAAAGCCCTGATGGCCAGGTTTCGGTTGCTAAGATTTCCCGGCCTGAAAAGCGTTTTTTGTGAAATAGTATTTTTCCCGTGGCGCTGTATATAGTAAGCTTCGCGGCCCTCTCCTGTAGCGTTGTTTCCACGGTGAGTTGATCCCGGAAAGGATTGGGATAAATTTTTGCTGTGGGGTTACTTTGTGCTGCGATGGCCACTGTTGTATCACAGAAGTTTATGTGCCAGTTTATTGCATTCCAGGTGTTCCAGATTGACAATGGGGTTCCCCCTCCAGGTACACGCCATAGTGAGGTTTCCGGCCCACTAGCTGCGATAAATTCGTCAATTTGTGGGGCGGTGATGATATCCCATTCCGTGGCACAAATATGATGTATCGGTTTGGTTGCACCCAGTGCCCGGTATTCGTGGTTGGTCGAGTCGATCCAGAAAGTGATGTTATTTAAATAGTACTGACCCCATATTTCTACATAGGTTTGTGGAAAAAAGGCATCCACAAAAGGATTTACAATATCGATGCGGAACCAGTGGTCAATAGGGTTGCCCCACGTGGTACAGCCCAGTATAAACGTAGTATCTGTAACTCCGTTATCCACGGCAAGTTGTTTATAGGAATGAAAAGCAGTGAAGAGGTTATAGAGGTTGACCGAGTCCCCGTCAAACTGATGTTCCACATCCACAACATATCCGTGATAGCCTGTTTCTGCTGCTTTATATACGGCCTCTGCCTGCCCGAATTCTGAACCCGGATAATTGTACGACCATCCGTAGACTTCCATATTCCTGGATTCGTACGTGGCAATTAATTCCTTGTCAACCAATGTATTCCACCACACCGTATCCATAATTCCGTCGGCAACTTTTACATAGATTCGTTTTACTCCAAGCGATGAAAGGGTGTCGGCGAGTTCTGCGTGGCTGAATCCGGTTTGCTCAATATACCAGATCCATGCACCCAGCTTGTTGCAGTCGTTTTCCTGCGCTGACGAAAGCCTGGAGTAGAAGGTAAAAATGAGGATAAGGAATACGGCTGGTTTCATCCGGTAAAGGTAACTGCATTTACTCAATTTTTAAATTTTGCAAACAATTTTTTCCGGTGGGGTGATGGCCGCACTGTTTTTGCGACTGGCCGTTTAAAGGAATGATTTTAATTCTGGTAAAACTGTGATTATTGGCGATCTCTTGCGTTTTAACCCCATTGCAGTCAGCAGGCTTTTTGCGGTGTTGTGTATTTTGAAAAAAATTGAGAGGAATAGTTAACCCAATGTAAAACAAAGAGTTACTTATTTAAAATTTGTTACAGGGGAAGTGTTATACGACTACGGGGTTTAAACAGGCGGCTAAAGAGTAGTGTGGCCAGGGTTCCGGCCACAAATGCGGGCAACAGTTCATAGAAATCAAATACTCCTCCGTGAAGGTTTTTCCATACGAATACGGTTGTTGCACCGGTGAGAATACCCGCGAGTGCACCGGTTGCGGAAATTTTCCGCGAATAAAGCGATAGAATAATCACCGGGCCAACGGCGGCACCGAAGCCTGCCCAGGCATAGGCCACCAATGAAAGCACATTCGATTCGGGGTCGGAGGATAGCAGCCATGCCACCCCTGCGATGGCCAGTACGGTGAACCTTCCTGCCCAAACCAGTTCTTTATCGGAAGCCTGTTTTTTTATCGATTTTTCATAGATATCACGAGCCAGACAACTGGAGGAGACCAAAAGTTGTGAATCGATTGTGCTCATGATGGCGGCCAGAATAGCGGCCAGAACAAACCCTGCGATCCAGGGGTTAAAAAGTAATTGGGATAGTAAGATAAATATTTTTTCCGGGTCATCGAGTGCTGTACCCCTGGCGTGAACAAAGGCAATTCCAAAAAATCCCACGGCTATCGAGCCGGCCATCGACAGTACCATCCAACTCATGCCAATTCGTTTGGCAGAAGAAATGCGTTCTGGTTTTTTGATCGACATAAAACGCACAAGAATATGCGGCTGGCCAAAATACCCCAGTCCCCAGGCGGCCAGCGAAATGATAGCAGCAATTCCTCCACTGTGAGCCAGTTTCAAAAAATCCGGGTTGACCACACGAACCAGATGTAAGGTTTCCTTAAGGCCGCCGAGCTCCGTCACTACTTGTACCGGAACCACGACGAGCGCCAGCATCATGATGATCCCCTGAAAAAAATCAGTCCAGGAAACGGCATTATATCCACCCAGAAAGGTATACGAAACAATGATAAGGGTCCCGGTAATCAGGGCGGTTTGATAAGGGAGGTGGAATGTAGCTTCGAATAGTTTTGCCCCGCCCACGAGCCCTGCCGAAGCATAAAGGGTATAAAAAATCAGAATAATTAGCGAAGAGACAATGCGTAGCCGGTGGTTGGAAAACCGATGCGCCAGGTATCCGGGAATAGTAATCGCATCACCAAAAGCAGCGGAGAAAATTCGTAATCGTTTTGCAATATAGTGCCAGTTCAGAAAAGCACCGGTAATCAGTCCGGCTGCAATCCAAATTCCACTTAGCCCGGTGGTATAGATTAAGCCCGGCAGGCCAAGCAGAAGCCATCCGCTCATATCGGAAGCGCCGGCACTTAGGGCCGTTACTACCGGGTTAAGCCCGCGGCCTCCAAGCACATAATCGGAGATATTATTTGTTTTGTGGTAAAAATAAAATCCTATGGCCAGCATACCCAGGATATATACAGAAAAAGAGATGATTACGGGAATGTTCATTCGCTATGGTTTAGGTTTTACTTCTGGTTTTCTGCGTAAAGATAGAAATCATTTTTTTAGATTTCAACGGTGTGGAACGTAAACCATCAAATGGATGTCAGAGAAGAGCGCTTTTTGAAAATGGGATTTATTTTGGCGTAAAGGGGGCGATTTCTGAATACCGCCCGATAATACGCAGCCCGTCGAGGGTCAGATGGGGGTGGTAATGGTCGTAAACCGAAGTGAGCGGCATAATCACTTTCGCCATTCCGCCGGTAAAAACAACCCGTGCGTTGGAAGCCATTTCTTCTTTTGCGCGTTTTACCAGTGTCTCTACCATACCCTGATACCCGAATACGATTCCTGCCCGGATGGCGTCGATGGTATTGGTACCTAATACACTAACCGGGGTAGTCAGCGAAACTTCGGGTAGTTGTGCGGTGTCACTGAAAAGGGATCTGACAGCGGTTTTTAATCCAGGGGCAATGGCAATACCTTTGATTACTGCATGTTCCGAAACGCAGGTTAGGGTAAGTGCAGTGCCAAAATCGACAATAATTACGTTTTCACGATATAAATCCCATGCAGCTACGGCGTTGGCCACCAGGTCGGTACCAATTTCCTGCGGGTTGGTTACATTTACCGGCAAACGCGAATAGAGGTCAGGAGCCACCAATACCGGAATGCCCCCTGTTAGTTCCTGCATCACCGCTATAAAAACAGGGCGCAATCGGGGTACTACCGAGCTGATAACCACTCGTATTCCGGGAATCAACGCTGTTTTATGGGACGCAAATTGCTCTTTTAAAAGTAAAATGTATTTTTCTGCCGGATAATCAGCGCGTGTCTCAAGGCGGAAACTGTACTGCCAGGTATCGTCACAATGGTAACCGATTACAATGTTACTGTTTCCAATATCTACTGCTATGGTCATTTGATGGGGTTATTGTATGATATTCCGGTAGTGGGAATATCGGTCATAAATTTCATTCACATACTGATAGGGTTCTTCTCCACGGGCGTATCCATAGTAGACAACCGAATCATTAAAAAATTCCGGCTCAGCCTTTTTTCGAAGGTAATAGTTAACATTTCCATCCCATTTTTCCGGGTCTCCGCCATATTTTTCCGTTAGACGTATGGCATCCAGAATATGGGCAATACCCACGTTATAGGCGGCCATAACAAATTTGCGGCGTTCATAATCGTTGGGAACCTGTTTACGTAATTCTTTATCGAGTGAAGCGATATAGTTTACCCCGGCAATGATTTGTTCTTCAGCGGTGGCCGTGGAGTCGATGCCCAGATGCTCCATGGTTTCCGGCATAAGTTGCATCAGGCCCCAGGCTCCAACCCATGAACGCTGATCTGTCCTGAACCCTGATTCCTGATAAATCAGTGAGGCCAGTAGTAGCCAGTCCCAGTTAATACGCTCAGCACCCATTTTGATGATGCTGTCGTACTCAGAGATTTTATTTCCCGTAACCGAGAAAAATTCACTTTTTGCCCGTTGTGTGTGACGGGGATTACGAAAATATTTGTTATAAATATAGGTATAGGCCAGGTCGTGATTAAAATTTTCAAACCAGCTGTTGATTTCAGTGAGCAGGGAGTGGTTACCTTTTTTGACCGCCCACGCCAGATTTTGGCTAAAGCTTACCGGTGTACGTACATCAATATCCGGGAAATAGCGGGAATTCACCAATGCCACATGTTCATCGGCAACCGAATAGCGTATCTCGCCTGCGGCTACAGCACCAATAAGCTGTTCCATCTCTTTCTGCTCATCCTCTATCAGATAGATTGTGTCGCCGATTTCTTCCATCAGGTTTATTAGTCGTCGTGTAAACGAAGAGTTTTTCTGGATGTAGATTGTTTCCTGTGCCAGTTCAAGCGGATCACGAATCAGATAGGACTCCACCTCGTCCCATGTTTTCATTTTTCGCCAATTTTCCGGTTTTCGCTGAATGAGTACTTGCCTGGTTTTGGTATGGGGTATGGAAAAGTCGAGAACTGCCTTGCGGTCACGGGTAACGGCCATATCCATGGCAATAATATCGCATTTCCCTGAGTTCACTCTTTCAAAGGCTTCATCAAGGCTCGATGCAATTACAATTTCTAATTTTACATTCAGGTGGTCGGCAAACGCTTTCAATAATTCATATTGATAGCCCATGGGTGTACCACGGTAGATAAAATAGTTGGTTGAATTATAGTCGGTGGTGGCAATTAATTTTCCGCGTTGCTGGATTAAATCCAACTGTGTCGGCAGTAGTAATTTTTCAGTGATACTTTTCTTTTTTTTGTTTTCATTGCAACCAATAGTCAATACAGTTATTGTTATCAGTATGAAAATCAATAATTTATTTCGTTTTACCATAAAGTAAACTTCGCATTGAAACTTAATTCAACGATTTTATTCGTCTAAAGATAAGAAAAAAACTAAAGTGCAATTACTTCAAATTCAGTCCGGCGGTTCATTTTTCTTCCTTCTTCGGTTTCATTATCGGCAATGGGTTGCGATTCTCCGTAGCCTTTATAAGTAAGCCTTTCGCGATCTATTCCGCTAGCAATCAGATAGTTGACTACTGCATGGGCCCGACTTTCTGACAATTCCTGATTATATACTTCTGAACCAATATGATCGGTATGTCCGGAAATTTCAATTTTCAGGGATGGAACTTCGTTCATCATTTTAACCACACGGTTCAGTTCTGCAATAGACGCTTCACTCAGGCTGCTTTTGTTAAAGTCGAAAAAGATATTGTTAAGAATGATTTTAGCGCCCACAGTAAGTTTTTCAAGCAGGATATCTTTATTTATTTCGCGGTAGGAATTCGTGGGTGGAATATCGAGTATTTCAGAATAGAAAGGGTATTCAGCCGCACGGATGGAGAAGCCATAGGAGTTGCCGCTGGGCAGGGAGACCATATATTTTCCGGTTGTTGCGTTCGATTCAAAGCTGGCAATCATTTGAAGGCTTTCGTTGTCTATTATTTCAACCACAACCCCTAAGGGTGTTGTGGTAACTTTGTCTCTAATGGTACCTTCCAGCAGGACGAGTGCATTTCCTTTCATTTCCACGGGAGGCAGCAGGCTGGTTTTCATATGGGAACGTTCAATGGCAAAGGCTGGTTTTTCCTGTTGCATGGCGGTTAACAGAGGTTTTTCATCGCCCAGAAAGGTGATCATAAAAATATCCCTGTCGCCGATACCGTCGGGCTTCCAGGTGGAATAATACCCGTGTTTTCCATTGGCTGAGATACTGAAAAAGACATCATCGCCGGGCGTATTCACTGGATAACCCACATTGACGGGAGTGCTCCATTGTTCATTTTGAAGTTCGGATTTAAAAATGTCGTATCCGCCCATGCCTTCATGTCCGGTGGAACTGAAGTATAGTTCCCGACCGTTTCGTTGCATAAAAACCCCTGTTTCGTCATAGGGTGTATTGATTATAGCGCCCAGATTTTCAGGCGTTGAAAACTCCATTTTTTCGTTATTTTTGCCTTTAAAAGTTATTCGGCTCACATAAATATCTTTTCCTCCAAAGCCTCCTTTTCTGTCGCTTACAAAATAGAGGGCACTCATGTCGGGGGCAAAGGTGGCCGACGATTCATGGGCTCCCGAATTAATGGTTTTAGCGATGGATTTGGGCTTTTCCCATTTTTCGTCGCTGATTTCACAAATAAAAATGTCGCCACCTTTAATATCCCCTTTATAAATCAACATATATTTAAAGTTGGGGCTAAATCCAACGGCAGCATCATGAAACATTGAATTAAAAGGTTTTCCGGGATTTTCCGGATCTCCCCATCGGCCATCTTCCAGCCGATGGCTGATCAGAATGTCTTCATAGTATCGTTCATCCAACGGGTCTTTTTTTCCTCCGGTGGTGCTTGGCCGGCAACTGGTAAACACCAGCATTTTTTCTTCAGGGTCGATAATAGGAGAATATTCGGGGTAAATGCTGTTGATTGGGCCGCCGAGGTTATCAATAAAAACTCTGACGGGGTTTGCCATCATGGTTTGGGCAGTTTTGCAATGCTTTATGGCTCGCTGAATGTCATTCTGGACTTCTGAGAGATGGGCGGGTGAGAGGCTGTTCATGTAGGTTTGATAGGTTGTAATCGACCGGTCAAATTCATAATTCAGGTGGTAGGCCCGGGCCAGGAGGTACTGAAGGTCTGAAGGCTGTTCTTTGGTCTTTCCCACCTCTTTGTTGAGGGAAGCGGCCTTTTCCAGAAAGGGGATACTTTTTACTTTTTGTACTGACCCGAGATAGGATTTGCCTATTTTATAGTTCAATTCGGCATTGGAGGGATTAAAACTGTAGGCCTGAAGGTAGTATTCGAGGGCAGCCTGATAGCCTGGAATGCTGCTAAAGAAGTAATTATCGCCCTTTTTTATGTTCTTTTTTGCTTCACGGAGGCTGCTGTATTGTTCGGATGAAAAATTGTTTTTTTCAAACTCAACGTTTTGAGCCCAACCCGATAACGGGAGAAATGCGATGAAGGCCAGGATCCGGATATATTTCATAGTACAATATTTAGAACGTATTGGAAAATTGTATTGCCTGATGGAAATTGTAATTGCCCTTGTTATGGGTGCCTTGAAGCCACATGGTTATATTGTATTGCTATTATTTGTTAATCCTTATTTGCACTCTTTCAGGTATTCAGCTGCTTCTTCAATGCCCAGCTGTAATGCCTTCTGCCAGTCGTTGCAGGCACCTGTAATATCGCGCAACATTTCTCTCACCACAGCACGGTTATAATAATGCTTTCCTGTGTTGGGATAGCTTTCAATAAGTTTGGAAAACATTTCCAGTGCTTTGTTATACTCCTTTTGCAGGAAGAAACCGTAGGCCTGATTGTTTTTGGCCTCGTAAAATTCGGGGTTAATTGTTAAGGCAAGCGCAAAATCCTCCAGTGCATAGCCCGTTTCTTCCAGTTTTAATCGGGCTAATCCACGGTTGTTAAAGGCAAGATAGTTTTCAGGATTGATTTTTAATGCCGCGGTAAAGTCCGTTTCTGCTTCTTTATAACGCCCCATTTTCATGCGCATATTGCCCAGGTTGTTAAAGGAGAAATCGAGTTTGGAATCGAGTAACGTTGCTTTTTGAAAATCAGTAATTGCACCTTCAACATCACCCAATTCACGACGGGCTATTCCCCTGTCGTTATAGGCCAGTGCATATTGGGGGTTCATTTCTATGGCTTTGCTGAAATTTTCTATTGCGCCCGTATATTGGCCTTCAAGTAATTGTAACGATCCTATCAGATAGTAATTTTCGGCGTTGGCGGGATTAAGAGTTGCCGCTTGTCGATAACTTTCCATGGCTTTTGTGTGCAGGTTTTGCTTCTGGTATGTTTTTCCGAGCAGCGTAAAAACGCCATCAGAAGGGTTTTCTGTAATTAATTGGTTGAGGTCATTTGTTGCCTTATCATACGCTTCGGTTTCAAAATAGAGTACTGAACGGTTAAATCGTGCATTGTATTGTTGGGGGTCAAATTCAAGCGCACGCGTAAAACAGGCAATGGCGCTGTCGGGATTTTGGCTGGAATAAAATTCAATCCCTTTATTATATTGAAGAACCGCCTGTTGATCGGCAAATAATATGGTTTCTTTTTTTGTGCTGCCTGTAAAAACCTGTGCCAGTGTCAAAGTCGTAATCAGCATAAATAGCACGGTTGAAAGCAATGTTTTCATGTTTCTCATCATTTTTACAAAAATAGTATTTAGAATTGAAAAACTGTACCTTCTGTTGTGTGCCAAGATAACAAAAAATAGGGTATAGTGTTTTCAGCTGTAGTTCATTTCGTGTGATTTTTTTACCTCTGGAAATGATTTTTTTTGCTTTTTATCCGGTTGTTTTTCGGTAACGCCAAATCGAAATCGACAGCATTGCTGCGGCGTACACGCCCATGGCAATAAATTCGTTACGGATATCCGAAAAGCCACTTCCTTTCAGCATTACCATTCTGATTACCCGCATAAAATAAGCAAATGGATTAATAACATTCACTTTTTGCGCCCAGTCGGGCATATTTTCCACGGGTGTAAAAATTCCACTCATCAGAATGAAGGTTAGCATGAAAAAAAAGGTCACAAACATCACTTGTTGTTGTGTTGAACTGATAGTGCTGATAAAGATTCCTACGCCCATCACCGCAAGCAGATAAACGGCAGTAAAGGCAAATAATACCACGAGTGAGCCTTGTACACTTACCTGAAAAATCAGGCATCCGGCCATCAGGCCCAGTGCCAGCTCCGCCATGGCAATCAGCCAGAATGGAATCAGTTTTCCAACGATGAACTGGTACCTTCTGACCGGCGTAACATTGAGTTGTTCAATGGTGCCGATTTCTTTTTCTTTTACAATATTTAAGGCACTCAGGTACATCCCGATAATAGAAACAAGAATAACCAGAATACCAGGGAGCATATATACCGGATACCTGAGTTCGGGGTTATACCAATGGTTGAATTCGATGAAGATGGATTTTCTTGGCGGAGTTTTATGCTCTTCTCCAAAAGAAATCAATGAAAGTAAGAGTTCCTGGTTATAGGCGGCAATAATATTGGTCGTGTAATTTTGAATCAGTCCGGCGGCCACGCCGTTTATTGCATTAATTTGTAATTGAACCGTTGCTTTTTGGTTTTTTAAGAGATCGTTTTCGAAACCGGTGGGAATCCAGACGATCAGGTCGCTGTTTCCTCGCATTAGTTCATTTTCAGCCTTTTGTGGATTAAAGGAAGATCCCTGTAACCTGTAAAAGGGTGAAGCTTCCAAATGGGCACACAATCCACGGCTCGTGGTACTCAGATCGTTATCAATGATAAAATATTTAATCTCTTTCATTTCCATCGTAGCCGCAGGCACTAAAATCAGCAGTTGAAAAAACGGCATAAAGATCAACATTGCCAGCATCATGCGGCTGCGTCGCAATTGAAGAAATTCCTTTCGAATGATGTAACCGATTTTTTTCATACTACTTTTATTGCAGCCGGATTTTAAATTTTTTAATACTTACAGCAAAAACAACTATTGTCATCACCAACAAAATTGCTGTTTCTTTCCATACAAAGGCAAACCCTGCTCCCTTGAGCATGATGTTTTTTATAATGATCAGGTACCATCGGGGAGGGATAATGTACGTGATATATTGCAGGGCTTTTGGCATATTTTCGATGGGGAAGATAAAGCCTGAAAGCACCAGTGTTGGAAGTAACAATCCAAACATGGAGATAAACATCGCCACCAATTGCGTGGGTGCGATGATAGAGAAAAGGATTCCCAGCGCCAGCGCCAGCGTAACAAAGAGTAATGTTTCGAGGCTAAGAAGCAATAAACTGCCATAAACCGGCAACCCAAATACGTAATAACCTAAGAGTAAAATTGTTATGGCATTGATCAGTGCCAGCACCATGTACGGCATCACTTTTCCCATTACGATTTCAGCCGGGCGAAGTGGTGATACCAATAAAGTCTCCATAGTTCCCAGCTCTTTTTCGCGTGCAATGGAGATGGAAGTCATAATCGCAGAAATTAGCATCAGAATCAGGGCGATGGTGCCGGGAACAAACAGATAGACTCCTTTCAGCGATTCGTTGAAAAACATCCGGGATTCAGTTTCGATGACTACGGGAGGTTTTACTCCGGTATTGAGTTCATCGACATACTGCCGGATAATGGCTGCGGTATAGCTGACGAGCTGGCTTGCCGTATTCGCATCTGAGGCATCGGTAATAATCTGCATTGAAGCGGTTCCTTCGCGCGATAGTTTTTCCTGGAATCCTTGTTCAAACACAATAACTTGTCTGACATTTCCTTTTTTAAATACTTTCTCCACGGCATCGGAGTTTTCCAGACAGCCCTCGGAAATAAAAAAACCTGAAGCAATAATTTTGGAAGTGATTTCCTGGGTTACTTCATCACGTGAATAGTCAAGAAAAGCTATCCGCATATCTTTCAGTTCGTTGGTGACTACAAAACCAAAGATCAGAATCTGGGCGATGGGGATCCCAAAAAGAATTAGCATGGTTCGGCGGTCACGGAAAATGTGATAAAATTCTTTGGTTACAAACCCAAGGAAACTTTTCATAGGCCAGGAGTATTGGAGCCCGGGCCGGATGCCTCGCTGCGGGCCAGTTTTAGAAATACTTCCTCCATGGAGGCTGCATTGTACCTCTTTTTTAATCGCGTGGGGCTTTCGAGGGCTACAATTTTACCTTCTGACATTATGCTAACTCTGTCGCAGTATTCCGCTTCATCCATATAATGTGTGGTGACAAATACGGTATATCCGTTTTCAGCCGCTTGGTAGATGAGCTCCCAGAATTGCCTTCGCGTCAGGGGGTCAACGCCTCCAGTGGGTTCGTCAAGAAAAATAATGGAGGGTGTGTGCAGCATCGACAGCGAAAAGGAGAGTTTCTGTTTCCACCCCAGCGGAAGGGATCCGATTACTTTTTTTCTGATCTCCCAAATACCCAGCCCGGTAAGCATTTCCTTTGCCCGCTGTTGGATTTCTTTGTATCGTAACCCGTATATTCCTCCGTAAAAGACGAAATTTTCTATTACCGAGAGGTCTTCATACAAGGAAAACCGTTGGCTCATGTATCCGATGTTTTTTTTAATCTGCTCCGGATTATGGTGAACATCAAAGCCTGCCACCCGGGCTGTCCCTGCTGATGGTTTCGATAGTCCGCACAGGATTTTCATGGCGGTTGTCTTTCCGGCTCCATTGGCGCCAAGAAAACCAAAGATTTCGCCTTTAAATACCTGAAAGGTGAGGTTGTCATTGGCAATAAAATTTCCAAATCGCTTATAGAGGCCTTTTACGTCAATTACCGGAGTGTTTGTCATTTTTTTACCGTAAAATGCTGTTAATCATTTATTTTGCCTCAGCCGCTGTCGGCGGGGCTTTCATTAATTCAATAAAGCAATCTTCAATACCCGCTTCTGTTTCATGAACAGAAATCTGAAGATCCGGGTGATTGGCTGCAAAAGCCGCCAGAAAAACCTGTAACGAAGCATCGCCATACACATGCAATGTTCCGCCGAAGCGAAAAACGGAATGAGCTCCCAGGGTTTTACTCAGCGCCAGAAATAATTTTTGTGGTGCTAAAGTGCTGATATTAAACACTTTTCGAGGGAAAGAGCGAATAATTTGCCGGGGTTCTCCGATGCGGAAGAGTTGCCCGTTCTGTATAAAACCTACCCTGTCACAGCGTACGGCCTCATCCATATAGGGCGTCGAAACCAAAATGGTTATCCCTTGCGCTTTTAGGCCATGCAGGATTTCCCAGAATTCTTTTCGGGATACTGCATCTACTCCTGTAGTCGGTTCATCCAGAAAAAGAATTTCGGGCCGGTGCACCAGTGCGCAGCTCAGGGCCAGTTTTTGTTTCATCCCTCCGGATAGTTTTCCCGCTCTTCGGTTTTTAAAGGGTTCTATCTGACTATAGATATTTCGGATAATAGCGTAGTTTTCTTTTATTGTAGTTTTAAAAACAGTAGCATAAAAGGTCAGATTTTCCTCTACGGTTAGATCCTGATACAGCGAAAATCGCCCGGGCATATAGCCGATCCGGTTGCGGATGGCCTTGTAATCCGTCACACAGTCATAGCCCATAACCGTAGCTTTTCCACTGTCGGGTAGTAATAAAGTGGTGAAAATGCGGAACAAAGTGGACTTGCCGGCGCCATCCGGGCCGATAAGCCCGAATATTTCTCCCTTTTCCACCTCCATCACGATGTGGTCGAGTGCCACGGTGGTGCCATACGACCTGGTGATTTGTGCTGCAACAATTTCAGCCCTGTTTTTCATTTAAAATGTACCTCTCCCGGCATCCCGATTTTTAGCGTTCCGTCGTTTTCTACTTCAATAATCACTGCGTAAACCAGCTTGACACGCTCTTCTCGGGTCTGGATGATTTTGGGTGTGAATTCAGCGTTTTCCGCAATTTGTGTAATCGTTCCTTGGTATGTTTTTATTCCGCCTCCGGCATCGTCGACCCGTACGTCTACCGATTGCCCGATGGCAATTGTTGCCAATTGGCTGCCGCTGACAAAAACGCGGAGTTTTAGTTTTGATAAATTGGCCAGGGAATATACCGGTTTTCCAAAGGTGACGATTTCGCCGGGCAGGGCAATTTTTGAAAGTACGGTTCCCTGTACCGGATTAAGGATATAACATTTTTTTATGGCTTCTTGTGCCTGTTGTACCTGAATTTCCAGGCTTTTAATTTCTGCCTGTACAGAAGCTTTCTGCGACAAGGTGGCCAGGTATTGTTTTTCAATCAGCCGTATGGCTCCGTTGATATCGTCGAGTTGTTTCCGCGTGGCAGCACCATCCGGAATGAGCCGTTCGACGCGCTCTTTGTCGAGCAACAGATTTTCTTTCTGTTGTTGCTGCACTTCTGCCTGCGCATCAATAGGCTCAAGGCGTGTGGCAGTGGCCAC
>Ga0265295_1004403_pt1 | contig 19024 bp, 17 predicted proteins | sample Munlansysbiofilm_FD_192503 | JGI IMG/M metagenome (GOLD analysis project Ga0265295, IMG submission 192503) | Leachate microbial communities from a municipal landfill in Southern Ontario, Canada - Methane capture system biofilm | ecosystem: Engineered > Solid waste > Landfill > Unclassified ... | reverse complement strand
TGTGCGGGTCGCCTTCGAGCACCGCGCGGTCCATGAACGCGCCCGGGTCGCCTTCGTCGGCGTTGCAGACGACATATTTGGTGTCGGAGGCGTACTTGGCGGCAAAACCCCATTTGACGCCGGTGGGGAAACCCGCGCCGCCGCGACCGCGCAGGCCGCTGTTTTTCATCAGTTCGATAACATCGGCGGACTTCATCTCGGCCAGGCATTTGCCCAGGGCCTGATAGCCGCCGACGGCGATGTAGGATTCAATGGATTCCGGATCGATGAACCCGCTGTTGCGAGTGGCTATTCTAAGCTGATTTGCCATAGCTGTTCTCTCCCTTTATTAAAAAACAACGCGCTCGTAGTTGACCGGTATCACGCCCTCGACCAACTCGCCGCTTTTGATGTATTTCTGCACCAGTTCCTTGGCTTTGTCACCCTTGACATAACCGAACACCACCGGCTGTTTGCCGGGCAGGATGATTTCCACGGTCGGCTCGGCATAGCAGTAGGTATGGCAGCCGACCTGACCGAATTCCACGTTACTGATGCCCTGCGCGGCGCATTCCTGCTTCATGGCTTCCAGCGTTTCCTTGCCGCCGGAGGCGATGCTGCAGGTCGCCAGGGAAACGTTGACGATGATTTTTTCGCTTTTGGATTTATTTGCGGCAGCCTGCAGGTCTTCACGTTTTTTCTGCAGTTCCGCCAGAGAATTGATCTTGGCCATATCGAATTATCTCCCCGTATTAAGCAAAGTCGGCAATAATGTCTTTAACCTGGTCAGGCGTAACGTTGGCATACACCTTCTCGCCGACCAGAACGACGGGCGCCAGCGCACAGGCGCCGACGCAACGCAGACAATCGATGGAGAACTTGCCATCTTTCGTCACTTCACTGATTTCGACTCCGAGCTGCTTTTTAAGAGCATCGACAACCTTGTCGGCGCCCTTGACGAAGCAGGCGGTACCCATGCACACGGAAATTGGATGCTTGCCCTTGGGGACCATGGTGAAGAAGGTGTAGAAGCTGACGACGCCATACACGTGGGCGAGGGATACTTCCATCTGATCGGCAACAAATTCCTGGACTTCCTTGGGCAGGTAGCCGAACAGGCTCTGGGCCTTGTGGAGAACAGTTACCAGATGCCCCTGCTTTGTGGGCAGCGTAACGACGAAATCGGCAAGCTGCTGATACAGCGTAGCCGGCAACGTAGCACGATCTGGAATTCTGCATTCCCCGTTTTTTTGACATGTGGACGTTTGCATTGTGTTCTTCCTCTCCTTTTTAGTCGCCAAATCGGAATTTGGCTTTGGTTTACGAAAGAAACTCAGGATCTTCTTCAGCATCGGCGCCTCCTTGTATCAAAAAATGAAATCAGGAAAATAAAGCGTAAAGCGGCGAAAAACCCTTTTTCCCTTGCAAACGGCGTTTGCCGCGCCTGTGGCCTTGCGGTCAGAGATCGGACACAGCATCTCACCTGCCCATGGCAGAACGTGCAAAATAAACCATACAACGGGCATCACTGTCAATGACTTAACTGCTTAATTTTAAACGGTTTTTTTGGAACATATCGAGACGGACCACAAATAAAATTGTAACACATTGTGCCGATCTGTAACTACCTGGCCGAGGAAAACATTCGTTGTCGCCCTTGATATGCCTGAAAAGAGGATAAAAACCGAAAAATCAGAGAAATGAGAAAAGACAATAGGGACAAGATGCCCCGGAGGATCTTGAGGTGATCGAAGCTATACAACGGTTCCCTTTTCAGGAAAGGCATCATAAAGTCAATCTCAATGAAATCCGACGGCAGAAACAAGCGTCAGATCGGAGTTATCAGCGAACCCGCCAACCATCTTGGCGATAAAAAATTCGCGTGTATATAAACACCTTTTGGCCAATGGGTCAACCCCTTAATTGCTGCTCAGAATAGACACATTCTGAACCACATCCCGCCTTGGCAAGGTCCATAACGCGACACCTAGGCGCCCCAGCGGGAAAATTCGGGAGAAAAGCAATAAACTTCAAGACAGATCTTTTTATCGTTTGATCATTTACCAATTTTTTGGTAGAAGGTGGGTTTGACCAAAACTTCAAGGAGCCTTTTAAGATGCGAAATCATTCGCTTACAGGAAAACAGACCAGGTACCTCCGAGGCATCGGACACCACCTGAAACCCCTCGTCCAGATAGGCAAGGAAGGAATGAGCTCTGGATCGATACAAAATATACTCCAGTGTCTGGAAGATCACGAACTGATCAAGATCAAACTGCTGGAGACATGTCCCTTTGACCGCAAGAAAGCGGCGGTCGAGATCGCCGCTATGACCGGATCGCATGTAGTTCAGATCATTGGCAGGACGATCCTCCTTTATCGTCGCGGCGAAACGCCCGAGATATCGCTGCCATAACAATTTCGGACATCATCTCCATCGGGTTCCCGCAACCCTTCACACCGGTTCGTAGGGCTCAAACAGCTTCTTGTATTCTTCCAGGGCGTACCGATCCGTCATGCCGGCAACAAGATCGCAGATGGTTCTTTCCTTCCCATAGATCTCAAACTTGCGGTGACTCTCCTCGGGCAGAAGAGACGGCGTTTTCAGGTAGGTTTCAAATATCATGGCAAGAACACGCTCCACCTTGATACGCATTCTTTCAACCTTGTAGTGCCGGTATAGTCTGTTTTTAAGAAAGCTCTTCAAAAAATCATTCTGTTCCGCGACGGCGGGGCTGAAAGAAACAAGGCGGCCCTCCTGTCGCCGCACGTCCGGCATGCTTTGCACATTGCACATGGCGATGTTGTCCTGGGCCGTGTGGACAACGTCGCCGATAAGCCGGCCTATCAGGGTGCTGATAGTCTGATAGACATGACGTGTTTCATTCAGCAGGGGATATCTCTGGCCGACATCGGCAAACGTCTCCCTCCATAAAGGGACGCTCTTCAAGGCGTCGAGGGTAATGTACCCCGCATTGAGACCATCGTCGATATCGTGGTTATTGTACGCAATCTCATCGGCCAGATCAATGATTTGCGCCTCCAGAGTGGGTGGTACCCCGGGAGAATATTCTTCGGCCTCCGGCCAGACCAGACGGTTCTTGCCGGAGTGCTTGACGATGCCCTCCCGGGTTTCCCAGGTAAGGTTCAAGCCGCAGAAATCCGGGTAGCGCTCTTCCAGAAGCTCGACAATGCGCAGACATTGATGGTTGTGTTCAAAGCCGCCATAGCCCTCCATAAGGCGGTTGAGTACCTCTTCACCGGTATGACCGAAAGGCGTGTGGCCGAGATCGTGCGCCAGGGCCACGGCTTCGACGAGGTCTTCATTAAGGGACAGACGACGCGCTATACCACGGGCAATCTGCGCAACTTCAAGTGAATGTGTAAGCCGAGTGCGAAAATAATCACCCTCGTGGTTTACAAAAACCTGTGTTTTGTACTCGAGCCGCCTGAAGGCTGCGCAATGGATAATCCGGTCACGATCACGACTGAATGCCGTTCGCTCATCTCGAAACACCTCCTGGTAGCGTCTCCCACGGCTTTGATTGCTGCGGGCGGCATATGGAGCAAGGTCTGGGCGTTCCACGTATACCTCCAAATTATAGGGGTCTTCTTGACCGAATGGGTGCGCTATGCTAGATTTTTCGCCAAATTTTTGATGAAATCATCGAAGGCTCGCCTTGCGGGGCCGCAGGGCTGCATGGCGCAATTTTTACGGCGTCACCGATTTAATCAGAATGAAGGAGCGTTCGGGTGCGCATTATAAGCGGAACTGCAAAAGGGAGAAAACTCAAACAGTTCAAGGGCCAGCGCATCCGTCCTACGGGAGACCGGGTTCGGGAAGCTGTATTCAGCAGTCTCCAGAGTCGCTTCGGGACATTTGAAGGACTGAAAATACTGGATCTTTTCGCCGGTACTGGGGCGCTCGGCATCGAGGCGCTCAGCCGCGGGGCCGCAAAGGCGGTTCTTGTCGATCAGAGCCCACAGGCCGCAGATATCATCGCCGACAACATACGCTCCTGTGGCATGGCCGAACGTGCCGATTTTTTCAGAGCTTCGGCAGACAAGATTTTTGACAGGCTGGTACGATATGCCCCGTTCGATATCATATTTCTCGACCCGCCCTACAACCAGGGTTTGATTGGACCAGCCTTACGCGGAATCATAAAAAACAGTCTGCTGTCCGAAAAAGGTGTCGTGTGCGTCGAATCGGCGCGTGACGAACAAGTGCCGGTGGATGTCCTCGAAGTCGTCACAATGAATCGCAAGGAATATGGTGCAACTGTCGTGACTTTTCTTTCCCTCTCCATCCCAGAGGCAACCTCCCGATGAAAAAACGTATTGCGGTTTATCCCGGCTCCTTCGATCCCATCACCAACGGCCATCTGGATATAATCCATCGGGGTCTTCAGATATTTGACGAGTTGATTGTGGCAATTGCTCACAATGTCTCCAAAAAAGCCCTGTTTTCCATTGATGAAAGGCTGGCATTGATCCGGGAAAGCGTCAAGGATTACCCACAGGTTCGGGTCGACACCTTCCAGGGTTTGCTGGTGGACTACATGACACGGCAGGGGGCCAGAATCGTATTGAGAGGTTTGCGGGCGGTTTCGGATTTCGAGAATGAATTCCAGCTGGCTCAAATGAACCATACCATGAACAGCGAGCTTGAAACCCTTTTCATGATGACTTCCGTTTCCTACGGTTATCTCAGCTCCTCAATTGTCAAAGAGGTCGCCTCCTGGGGAGGCGATATCGATGAGTTCGTGCCCCTTTGCGTTAAAAACGCCCTGAAAAACAAGTTTTTTCAGGAATAGCCAAAAGCGGCCTGCCAACCCCGACGGATCACCTGCAGGAAGCCTTTCGGGTGGGGTTGGCAAGCCGGCTCAGGGGAGCCTGGCCCCCTACTCTACCCAGCTTTCGAGATGGTCGACAAAACGATCCAGGGCACTTACCACCAGCTCTTCAATCCTCAAACCTTTTTCCGCTGAAGCCTTGCCTGGATCTCCCCAGACACCGCCCTGCCAGAACTTCCGCTTATCCCTGACCAGAATGCCTTTGGGGAAGCGCGGAAACTCCCTTGCGGCATCACCTCTGACCAGATGCGGATGAGAATGAAGCATGCGTGATGTTTCAATCTCCCCGGCGTGGGAATCGCCTTCCGTTTCTATCAGCCCCCTGCCCTCTTCCGCGGCCAGTTGATATTCGGTCAATACAGCGATTTTGAGATCGTTGAAACGTTCCAGCAATTCCTCGCCGGCATCGATCAGGGCGGCACTGTGGGTTCCTCCGGCATGCCCGGTAAGCAGAATGAAATTCCGCAAGCCGTGCCTGTAAAGGGAAACCACAACATCGCGAACAAGCGCCTTCAGGGTTTGCGTCGTGATGCTCAAGGTCCCGGGGTGACAGCAGGTGGACCGGCAAACCCCGTAGGGTATGGCGGGCGCGACAAATATGCAGCGCCGTTCGGCTAACCGCCGTCCCACGGACACCGCCTGCAAGGTGTCGGTCGACAGGGGAAGATGCGGGCCATGCTCTTCCGTTGACCCGATGGGGATGTAGACCGTGCGGGTTTTTTCCAGTCCGGCGACAAATTCCGGCATGGTCATGTCTTCAATGATCATAAAAAGACTCCAGGAGGCACGGAAGACGTGTAGCGATTATAACAGGTTCATAAAAACATGCATTTGCGGGACAACCCTGACATTGGCATGCTGTTTTGCCACCGCCGCCTGCAGACAGAGGAGATGGTTTGACGACATGCCGATCTTTCCCTGCTGGGTGACGGGTTGCAAATAGACACTGGTGTCAGGGGACATCTGGCGCACCATCCGACCCAGATCGATCATTTCTTCGACAGGCGTCTCCTCGCCCACAACAGCCTTCACACAAACTTTGGTTCTGCTGGCTATTTCCAAAAAAGCCCGGTGCAGCTTCCAGGGTGTGGCAACACCGGTTACGGAAGAAAGTTTGACATCCATGGATATCATATCCAGGTGGGACACCAGCGGCTCCAGGGCCGCGGCACAGGTGCCGTTGGTTTCAAGGTGCAAAGGCAGAATTTCCCGCAGGACCGGGGCCCAGTTCAGCAAGACCGGCGCCTGAAGCAGGGGTTCGCCGCCGGTGAGGCTTATGGAATGGTGCATGCCGGGAGATGCGTCCACCCAAGCGCTCACCAAAGAGGCTATGACTTCCAGAGATACAGGATTGGCGATGCCACGAAACTGCCCCGACCCGGGAGCATCCTCGACGCGGCAATGCTTTCGAAGCGAGTAATCGGTATCGCAATAAGCGCAATGCAGATTACAGCCTGCCAGTCGAATGAATATCTGCCGATACCCGACCAGTTCCGCTTCGCCCTGGATGGACGAAAATACTTCAAGCAGCTGAGCATCATTGCAGGGCATAACTTGCACAGGCATTTTCGGATTCCCAGATACAAACGCTTTCAATAACCACAGCCTCGTTGAATACCTGCTGCAGTTCCTCGAAAACAAATCGCGCAATGTTTTCCGATGAAGGGCTTATGTCTTTAAAAAATGGCAACTCGTTAAGGTATTTGTGGTCGAGAAGACCAAGAATGCGTTTCGTTTCCTTTTTGAGAACCTTGAAGTCGATACCCAGTCCGGACTTATCGAGTTGCCGCGTCGCAACCGTGACTTCAACCTTCCAGTTATGACCGTGCAGGTTTTCGCAATCCCCCTGATAATGCATGAGATTGTGAGCTGCCGCAAAATAAGTGCTAATCATCAAGCGATACATTAACTTTTCAGCTCCATTTATCTGTATTGTCGTATGTTGTTTCGCTGGAAGCATCCGCTTCGGAAATGTCGGATGTCACTGGAACACGATACTCCTCATCGATCCACGCCCCGAGGTCGACCATGCGGCATCGACGGGAACAGAAGGGGCGCCAGGGATTATCCTCCCAGCGTGTCGGCACGCCGCAGCGGGGGCATTTGAATTGTCGTGGGTTTTTCGGGTCCATCCTGAGCCAATCCGCATCTGGAGTTTGAATATGATTCGTGCACGGATATTAATAGCATACCGTCAACTGGTGTGACAATCCAAAGCCGCCGGAATGAAAAATGGGCCAGGCACGATACCTGACCCCGAATCAAGCTATTGGAGCGGGAAACGGGATTCGAACCCGCGACCTTCAGCTTGGGAAGCTGACACTCTACCACTGAGTTATTCCCGCCTGATGAGAGCCGAATTATAGGAGCGGCCCCCGGCATTGTCAATGGGTTTTTTGACACCTTTTCTCCAAAAAGGTATAGGCCTGCCTGATGTTGCAGACCCTTCCTGCGATTTCTTCCCGTCGCAGAGCACGCAAGGCGCGCCCTGTCTCCGGTCCGGGTTCCACGCCAAATCGCTGCAGCAGACAACGACCATCCACCAGATCCCGAAGTGGCGCCGCAACGGTAAACTCCCGGGCCATGGCAATCGCTTCCAGGGCGGCGCGGCGGTTTTGATGCCAACCGGCCGCGGCCAGAAACAGCAGACATCCTACGGCATCGTGGCCGAGGTCCGCAGTCCACCAGTATCGGCCGCGAGCCCCACAGCACAATCGCTGCACATCCGACAATCGGGAAAAAGCCAATTCCAGGTAGCCGCGGATCGCCCTGCTGGCCGTTCGGCTGAATTTCTGGTTTAAGAGAAAGGTCTTTGCCGCAGCAGGTTCGATGGCGCGCAGTATCATCGTCAGGTTGAACGCCGCTCTGCGGGTCATGCCCTCTTCCAGCGAATGCCCAATACTGGTCTGAAAAAACAAATTCGTTTGCATGTCCTGAATGTTGCGTCCCAGCATTTCCAGCGCCGCCACAATCTCATTGTTTTTGCAGGCATGGACTTCTCCGAAAAAATATCGGTGCAGACCAATGGAGACCAGACGGCGGTAGACAAGCGCCGGCCTGACATGGTCGAACAGCAAGCCTGTTTCCCTGCGAATCCGCTCGGCGGCAACGCCGGCGATGCCGCACGCCGCGGCGCGCATGGCGGACAAGGTATCCGGACAGGGTTCGACCCCCATGTTTGTCCAGTGACGCAACCCCTTCAGGATGCGAAGCGGGTCGTCCTTCAACACGTCGCGGGAGCAGATCCGCAATCTGCCCGAACCCAAGTCACCAAGCCCGCACAGGGGATCATAAAAATCCTCCCCTTGCGTCTCTCCACGGACGCGCATTGTCATGGCATTGATGGTAAAATCCCGCAATTTCAGGTCCTCCAGGAGACCAGGGGACCGCAGGGGTGCAAAATCACAGGAAACCTGAGTATCATTAAAAGGCAGAAGGATGCGGCTTTGCCGACGCGATTCATCCAGAAAAAACCAGCGACCACCAAAATTGCGGGCAAGGGTTCTGGCCAGAGCGGTAGGATCAAAGGCTGCAGCAAAATCCAGATCGCTGCAGGCTCTGCCGAGGAAAAGATCGCGAAGCGCGCCGCCTACCAGATAGAATGGCGCAGCGTCGGGCAGCAGTTTTGCAAGCTGCGCAAAGGGGAAAAGCCCGTTCAGTTCATCACAGACCTGATTGACTGATCTCATGACATCACGCTTTCCGGAAAGCGACGCATATGGCAAAGCCCGCTGTAAGCGGGCTTTGCCATACTACATCAGGAAAGGTCACCGGCCGCCTGGTATATCAGGTCAAACAATTCAGGGAGATGCTCTTCCTCGATACAACTGAAGGCGATGCGAAGATCTGTCCGATTGATGGCGATGGTGCCGATTCCGTAATGATCCAGCAGGTGCAGCCTCAAACTCTCCGCATCAACGTTTTTGAGCTTGAGACACATGAAATAGCCTGAATTGAATGGATAAAAACTCCATGCATCATCGTAACGCCCGCTCTCCAGAACCTGTCGCGTTTTCAGGGCGCGACTTTTCATGATTTCGAATTTCTGCTGTTTTTGAGTTTCGTAATCGGACGATCTGAGACCTTCAATCACAAAGGTTTGCGACGGATGAGGACAATTGGAGATGGTTCCGCGGATAATGCCGAGAGTTTTATTCTCCAGTACCTGAATGACATTGGATGCTGCTGTTGCTGCACAACCACCAAAAGTTATGAATCCGACCCGGAATCCCCAGACAAATTCCTCTTTGGTTGCTCCGTCAATTTTGACGGCAAGAATACGCGGATGCAGATCCACCAATTTGCCAAACAGGGATTCCTTGAGACAATCCTGATAAAAAAGCCCGAAGTAGGCGTCATCCGTAACCGCGACGATATTGCAGCCATTATCGGCTTCCTGACGCAGAACCTCCAGCAGAGCGTCGCCTTCTGCGACGCTTGGCGTATAGCCGCTGGGATTGTTCGGAAAGTTCAAGACAACCACGGCCTTGCCTTTTTCCCGGGCGACACTTTGTAAGACCTGTCGGAAGGCTTCTATGTGATAAGCGCCGCTTTCGGTAAAGGTGGTATGCTTGCGTATTACCCCGCCCCGGCGAACCCCAAAAGTAAGGTTGTAGTTACCCCACATCATATCTGCCATGATGACCTGGTCGCCTTCGTCGACGAAAAGGTCGGCCACAATGGAAAGACCATGGGTAAGCGCGCTGGTAACAATCGGCGTGCCGAAATATTTTCCCGTCAGAGAAGGATTTTCCCGCAACATCTTTTCACGCCACAGGTTGCGGAGTTCCGGTTTCCCGGCAGGGGGGGCATAACCATAAAGGTCCGAAGGCTTGAAGGCGGACAATTTTTCATGAATACAGGGCAGATACATAGGTTCGCCGTTCTCGGTGGCAATCCCGATCGTGGCGTTGAATTTATGGGCCTTGGTTTTTGCCTCAGCGGATTGTGTCAAAATTCCTTTGGGAAAATAGAGTTCTTTCCCCAGCCGAGAAAGCAGGTCAAGAGCCGAGGAACATTCCTCTTCCAACTGCTTGTTCAAGGCGAGCGCCAGCGGATTCACGGTTTTTCCTCCCCAGGTTCAGGCTTTTAAACCAGCCGTATTCGGAAGAATCTGCATCGGCTGGCAGGTTTGCAGTTAAAAAATCAGGGTGATCGGAGCCGAGACATGCAGCACCACAGGTCTGCGGGCTTGGATGATTTGAAGGCCGAGCGACTGTTTGCCCCTGTCGGCGGTGCGCATTAAATCAGGAAAGAATGTTTTTTTCAACGTAAATATACTCCCTGCCCGCAAGCAGTTCGAGTGTCGGATGGATTTACCACTCCAGCCCGGAAAACGTCCGAATGCCGGCGTCCTGTCCGATGACTTTGTAAATCCGGATGCCGTCCCAGGAACACTCGAGAATGCCGTCATGAATGGCCCAGCTGCGCCCGCGGACGGTCCGGTTCATCCCCGGTTGCCGAAAGGCACTGGATCCATCGAGTTTTTGGGTAAGATCTCCATCGTCACGAAAGCCGGCATCGATGCGCCGCATAAGGTTATAGCCGCAGAGATAACCGAACCCCATCTCCTCATACAGAAGCGCCGTATTATACGAAAGGGGTTCGGCAACGATGGTGTCGATGCCGAGATCTTCGGCAAATTGTTCAAACAAACAAAAAAACTCCCGGAACAGACCGAGTCCGGGGAGCACCTGGTGGGGGCAGAGGCCTGCGCGCATTGCGTCTATTTCTTCAGGTATGTTGCGAGTCAGGGTGCCCAGGCAATTGTCCCGCCCCTCGGCATCGCGGTCGATGTCGTATCTTCGTCCATCGATATTATTGATAATACACAATGTCAGTTCAAGTTGCCCATAGGGCGTATCTGCGGCCTGCATGAAAAACAGGCAATCGCGATCTGCCTCGGACCTGCGCACTTCGATCCGGACCAAACCCAGATTTTCCGGGCAGATGTAGCGAATAAGCGGCCCATTGCGCCCCGCGGCCCTCCAGCGGGGATCCTGCAGAATCGACGCCGGAATCAGGGTTCGATAAATCGCTTCCCTTCGCGCGGCACTGGTATTGTTGAGATTCCTGAGGGAGCCGAGGGATCCGGTTGTTTTCCATGAAAAGTTCAAGAAAAACCTCCTCCCCTGCCGAATATGGTCATGCCATGAAGCGGGAATAGCCGTCTTTCCAGAAAAGCCAGATTTCTGTCAAACTGTTCCTGAGCACGGCAGAAGTCATCGGGATGGGCAAGATGCGGCTCATCGCGCAAGGCCGTTGTCGCATAGCCAAGCGTCTTCAAAGTCGAAAGAATCTCCTCGGGCAGATCATCCGCAACTTTTTGATCGCTCATCACGGCCCAAAGCAATGTCCACCCCCGTGCCGTATTGAGTCTGTCATAGCCTCCGCCACCGAGAGCAACCCAGGGCAGTCCCGTCCGCCGCAGCAGACGAGCGGCCAGCTCAACGGATCCGGTGGTCATTTCGAGCCTTGTCAACGGATCGGTTCTCAAAATATCCATTCCCATCTGCGAAACCAGTACATCGGGTTGATAGGCATGCAGCAACGGCATGACCACGCGTCGCAGGGCCTGCTCGAAAACCAGATCGTCGGAATGCGGGGCAAAGGGAAGGTTTACCGTGTACCCATATCCGGCTCCCGCGCCTAATTCCCTGACAAAACCCGAATAGGGAAAAAAATCCTTTCCGGTCTCATGCAGGGATATGGTAAGAACCCGGTCCGTCCGATAAAATGCCTCCTGAACGCCATCTCCATGATGAGCGTCAAGGTCGATATATGCAACCCTCAGGCCACGGTTCACCATGGCGTTTATGGCAATGACCGCATCATTGAGATAACTGAACCCCGAAGCCCTCGCCGCATGAGCATGATGCCATCCGCCTGCCATGTTGAATGCGCAGTGGCACCCTTCATCGAGCACCTGGCGTACAGCTTCCAGGGTTGCACCGCAGCATAGGCGGACCCAGTCAAACACCCCGGGGAAAACCGGATTTTCATGGTCACCGAGGCCGAATCGAAAATCGGCCCGGCGACCTTCGGCCTCACTGAATTCTTTGAGTTTTTCAAGATAATCAAGATGATGGAAGGAATGAAGATCAGATTCATCGGCTAGTTGCGCCTCTACGATCCGAACCTCGGGAGCAGACAACAAGTCGAGACCACACAGCAAGCGATGGGTCAGGGCGAAACGTTCCACTTTAAAGGGATGGTTCCCGCCAAAGCAGAAATCGCCAAAACGATTTGAATATATAAAGGCACAATTTTCAGACATGATAGCCCCCGGTATCTGTTTTACACTGCGTCATGGCGCAGGTCAACATTCCGGGCAATCAAAGGCAAGCACACCGGCGGTCAACGGCTATTAAAGATAATTTTCATTGAAGATCGACAAGATAAAACCCGACCCAAAAAAAAAGGTGGAGAAAAACTCCACCTTCTGGCCGCCCCTCGGGACAGCCCCAATCCTATGACGGCACGCCTGCCGGCGTGTTTGATTTGGCTGGGAGACAAGGATTCGAACCTTGGTTGACGGAGTCAGAGTCCGTAGTCCTGCCGCTAGACGATCTCCCAAAAGCGAGTGACTTTTTAGCAAAGCTGCAGCCTGGTGTCAAGGCCAAAAACAGAATTTTTAAAAAATCGTCGAATTTCTTAACCCGCCGCCGGTTTTGTGTCCATCCGGAAACTTTGAATGAAAATCAGTCTTGAGCCGGTGTCATATCCTGATGCAGGCAGCGATGCACAATTTCTTCCAGGTCGGATGAAAGGCATTGCTGAGCGGCAATGTTTTCCAGCTGGGCTTTCATCAGGAGGCGCCGCCTCCGGTCATAGCGTTGCCAGGCACTGAACGCCCCGGCAAGTGATGCTGCTACCTGGGGATTGATCCGGTCAAGTTGTATGACCTGCTCACCGACCAGGTGATACCCTTCGCCGTTCGCAGCATGAAATCCGCCGGGATTGCCGCGGGCAAAGCTATGCAAAACAGAGCGGACGCGATTCGGGTTGCGTAGTGTGAAATCCCGATGCGATAACAGAAGACGCATTTTTTCAATAATGGAAGGATTTCGTGCGGCAGCCTGCGCGGCGAACCATTTATCCAGGACCAGGGAATTATGCCTGGACTGATCATAAAACGACGCCAGCACGGCCTGGCTTTCCGGCGATTCCCGCTCGGCAAAAATGGCAAGAATAGCCAGACGATCGGTCATGTTGGAAGTTTGCCCATAGAGGTCGGCGAGCCAGCTCCAGAAATCACTGCACGGCTGCGCGGCAAGATATCCCAGACACGTGTTCTTCAAGGCGCGGCGGCCAGCATCCTCCGGAGAAAAATTGAAAGCGACAGCATCTTCACCCTGACAGAATTGCCACCTCGCCAGCAAGGCTTCCCTCAGCTGCCCCCCCAGGGCTTGCCGAACCTTCTGACGTGCCTGGCAGATGGCATCGATATCGATGCAGTCTTGTTGTTCCGCGAGAAAATTTTCACTGGGCAACATCAACATCTGGGCGGCAAGCCCTTTATCCCCGAGATCGCCATCAAGCACTTCAGTGAAGGCCTGTGACAAAATCGGGTCAAGGGCAAAATCCGCTCCTGTTCGCAATTGATCGACACAGCGCAAAATGATCCGGCAAGCGAGTTTCTGTGCGGCGTCCCATCGATTGAAAGCATCCGAGTCGTGCACCATCAAAAATCGCAGATCCGCATCCGAATAGTCGTAGTCGAGCCTGACGGGCGCGGAAAAACCTCTCAGCAGAGAGGGTACGGGCCGGCAGGGCACATTGCCAAAACGGAATGTCTGCTCTTTTTGGCACAGCGACACCACGGTGCTGGGGCCGAGATCAGGGTCTGGGGCACCCGGCAGACAAAGGGGAATTTGCCCGCCGGTGTTGTCGAATAAAGCCAGGGCTACGGGGATTTGAAACGGCCTTTTTTCAGGTTGTTCCGGTGTCGGCTGACACTGTTGGCGAAGCGTAAGACTGTACTCCCTGCGGTTGACATCATAACTGTCGGAAACAACAACTTTGGGCGTCCCCGACTGGCTGTACCACAACCGGAACTGCGATAAATCGATATTGGCGGCATCCTCCATCGAACGCAAAAAATCCTCGATTGTAACCGCCTGCCCGTCGTATCGTTCGAAATAAAGATCAAGACCCCGGCGAAATCCTCGCGCACCAATCAAGTTTCGAAGCATGCGAACGATTTCGGCTCCCTTTTCGTAGACGGTTGCGGTATAAAAATTGTTGATCTCCTGGTAGGATTCCGGGCGCACTGGATGAGCCAGAGGACCGGAATCCTCGGCGAACTGGACCGTGCGCAGCAACCGCACATCATGAATCCGCTTCAGCGACATGGCTACCAGATCAGCCGAAAATTCCTGATCCCTGAAAACCGTAAGGCCTTCCTTGAGACTGAGCTGGAACCAGTCCCTGCAGGTAACCCGGTTCCCGGTCCAGTTATGAAAATACTCATGAGCGACAACCTCTTCGATAGCCTGAAAATCGGCATCGGTAGCCATGTCACTGTCAGCCAGCACATATTTCGAATTGAAAATATTCAGACCCTTGTTTTCCATGGCGCCCATATTGAAGTCATCGGCGGCGACTATCATATAGAGATCCAGATCGTATTCGAGTCCATAGACCTCCTCATCCCAGCGCATGGCTTTTTTCAAAGCTCCAAGGGCATGCTTTCCCCGGCCACGGTTATGCTTATCCAGATAAATCCGCAACTGAACCTGACGTCCCGAACGTGTCACGTAAAAGTCTTCTTCGACGGCCAGATCACCCGCAACCATGGCGAACAGATAGGAGGGTTTGGGAAACGGATCCTGCCAGACGACACGATGCCGCCCCTGTGGGAGGGTTTCCGTCGAGACAGGATTACCATTGGAAAGCAGTACCGGGTAGCGATCAAGGTCGGCGGTGATCGTGGTGGTGAACCGGGTCAGCACATCGGGACGATCCGGGAAAAAAGTGATGCGTCGAAAGCCTTCGGGTTCACACTGGGTACAGAACATGGCGCCTGAACGGTACAGCCCCTCCAGGGCCGTATTATCCTGCGGACGAATTGCCACCACGGTTTCCAGGGTAAAACGATCGGGAACGCCATGGATCCGCAAACCATGTTGATCCACGGTGAAACCGTGGGGGGCAACACGCCGGCCATCCATTTTCAGGCAGCGCAGCGCAAGGTCCTTGCCGTCAAGAAAAAAGCCTCCCGACCCATGGCTCACAGCGGGGTTCCGCCGCACCTGCAACTCCGTGTGCACCTCAACAACTTCTTCGCCAAGGATAAAATTTATCTTTGCAGCATCGACCACAAACGCCGGCGGCGTGTAATCTTTCAGCCAGACTGCTTTGCGATGAGTTTCCGACATAACGGAACCTGTTCCCCTTAGAAAAAAATAAAACCGCAGGCCGACCAAACCTCGAAGCGCATGCGCAGACCATGCAGAACAGGGTGCCCTGCCTGTTGTGCCTCGGCAAAACACCCTGTCAATGCCATAAAATGGGTTACCGCCCCTGAGCGACAGTTTTAAGCCGGTCGGGAAAGAACCTTCCGCAGGCGATCGAGGGTTTTTTCCTTTCCAAGGATCTGCATGATCTGACAGATGCCTGGCCCGTTGGTGCTTCCCGTCAACGCGACCCTGGCAGGTTGGGCGAGCTTTGCGAATTTGAGCCCCTGAGACTCCAGCACCTTTTTAAAGACCGGATCCAGAGCCTCCTCCCGCCAATCTGAACATGTTTCAAGATCGTTCAGAAGACCTTTTAAAGGAAGGCGACTTTCCTCTCCCAGGAATTTTGCCACCGCAGCTTCGTCAAAATTGACCTCGTCGACCAGAAAGCACACCGCTTGCCGGGCCATTTCAATGAGGGTTTTACTGCGGTCCTGAAGAGCCGTAACGATGGACGTTAAGGGCCGGTCCTCGCCAACCGCGATTCCTTCAAAGGCAAGGTGCTCCCTGAGCAGATCCGCCAGGCGTTCCGGATCACCGGTCTTGATATAGTGACTGTTGAGCCATAACAGTTTTTCAGGATTGAAAACGCTGGCCGATTTTCCGATATTTTCAAGGTTGAACAACTGGATCAGCTCATCCATGGAAAAAATTTCCTGGTCGCCATGAGACCAGCCCAACCGCACCAGGTAATTGACCAGTGCTTCGGGCAGATATCCCATCTCTTTATAAGCCATCACCGATGTGGCGCCATGCCGTTTGGACAGCCGGCTTTTGTCCGCTCCGAGAATCATCGGCACATGGGCAAAGTCGGGTACGGGGTAGCCAAGGGCTTCATACAGCATTATCTGCCTCGGCGTGTTGTTGATATGGTCGTCGCCACGCAGAACCAGATTGATTCCCATCTCCGCGTCGTCCACAACAACCACAAAATTGTAGGTTGGCGTTCCGTCGGTACGCTGAATGATTAAATCGTCCAGCTCATCGTTCTGGAAGGTAATGCTCCCCTTGATGCGATCGACAAAGGTCGTCTCTCCTTCCTGGGGCGCTTTGAAACGTACGACAAAGGGACGGTCTTCAGCTGTCCCCTGCTGCCCTTCACGGCAGGTTCCGTCGTATTTGGGCTTGCGCCCTTCCTTGAGTGCGTCTCCTCGTTTGCGTTCGAGATCATCTGCCGAACAGTAGCAGCGGTAAGCCTTGCCTTCGGTCAGCAGTTGATCAATTTTAGCCCGGTACAGATCGAAGCGGTCCGACTGATAAACAGGCCCCTCGTCGCAATGCATTCCCAGCCAGTCCATGGCCTGCAAGATAGCATCCACGGATTCCTGGGTTGAGCGGGCAACATCCGTATCCTCAATCCGGAGCACAAATACGCCCTTTTCCCGGCGAGCCAGCAGATAATTGAACAGGGCAGTTCGGGCACCGCCAATATGCAGATAGCCCGTCGGGCTGGGCGCAAAACGGACACGCAATCTGGACATCACATTCTCCTGTAAGCGTAAAAATAAAAACGGGCTGTCTTTTTGACAGCCCACACTTTTATACTGCAAAGAAACAGGCTTGACAAGCGGTTATTTGCGACCGGAAAGCGGCCGACACCTTGAAATATGCTTTTGAAAAATTCAGCCATTTCAAATATATTGCCCTGAGGGTACCGCACATACCGGTTGTCGTGCGGCAGTTTTGCCGGACCCGACGCTTTTATACCGATGCTCATATTCCCGGGAAAGGACATCTCTTTTGCTTCGATTCACGCCCGATTTACAGCATCTGCTGGACAGCCTGTCGGACGGATTTTATTATGTCGACCGTCAGAGAACAATTTGCTTCTGGAATCGCACCGCGACCCGCATTACCGGGTTTAATGCCACGCAAATGCTCGGCACGCACTGCCAGGACAATCTTCTCAGACACGTGGATGGCGAAGGAATTCATCTCTGCACGGAGCGGTGCCCCCTGGTCAAGGCCATGGAAGAAAACCGGTGCGTCGAGGCCGATGTCTATCTCCACCACCAGGCCGGGCACCGTCTGCCGGTAAGGGTGCGCATCTGCCCGGTCCATGATGCCAGCGGCACGGTTGTGGGCGCGACGGAGCTGTTCTCCGATCTGAGCGAAAAAACCGGCATTCTGCTGCAACTGGAAGAATTGCGCCGCCTGGCCCTGATCGACCCCTTGACCGGCCTGATCAACCGCACGGGACTGGAACGGGAAATGGAAGTCCGCCTTCAGGAACGTTATCGCTATGACTGGCCGCTTGGAGTGCTGTTTTTCGACATCGACCATTTCAAGCAGATCAACGATACGTACGGATACGATTTAGGGGATGAGGTACTCAGGCTTGTAGGCAACACCCTGAAGAGCAACTGCCGTCCCTTCGACACCTTTTGCCGATGGGGTGGCGAAGAATTTGTCGGCCTGCTGCGCAATGTCGATGCCACAACACTGTGTGAGGTTGCCGAGCGAATCCGCATGCTGGTCGAGGAATCCTTTACCATGCACAATGGCGAGCGCATCGGCGTAACCATCAGTATCGGGGCCACATTGGGGAAAATGGATGATTCCTCGGGCAGCCTGATCAAACGCGCTGACCGCCTTATGTACCAGAGCAAGCAGGAAGGACGCAACCGGGTTACCTGTGACGTCGCCTGATTTAGCGGATCCCAGGACTGATGGACAACAGGGAGGAAGCACGCTCTGTTATTCGACGACAACTCCGGCATAGCCGACCACTTCGGACTGATCGCCGGTCACTTCGCCGGAATTGCCGTAGCAGACAACCTCACCCTTGAGGGCTCCGAGACATTTGGCAGCCGCAAGCATCACCACCATTGAAACAACCCCGCACATGCTGATGTGTTCATCGCTTACCGTTCGATACAAACCTTCCGGATCCAGTCGACAGATTTTTTCAAGCGCCATCCGATCTTTTTGCCTGGCGAGCTGTCCGGGTTCGTAATGGGTCATATCAGAACTGGCCACCAGCAGAACGGGATCCGGCTCCTCTGCCAGTACCTTCCCTATGGCCTCACCGAGCAATAACAGTTCATGCAGCGGGACGGGGGCAAGGCAGATGGGCACTATCCGGGCCTGGGGGTTCTTGATCTGAATAAAAGGAAGTTGGACCTCCAGAGAATGCTCAAAACGATGAGCAAGATCATCGGCGCATAGCCGCGGGTAGGACCGGACAATTTTATCGGCCAGGGATTCTTCGACGGCCACTTCCCCCAAAGGCGTTACCCAACTGCCCCGGCAAAACACCGCCAGGGATTGTCCGTAGCCGGTATGATTGGGTCCGATGATAAGAACCTTCGGCGGGACATCCACCTGCCCGAATGTTTTGCCGGCAAAGCTTCCCGAGAACACATATCCCGCATGAGGAACCATGACTCCTATTGCCGGTCTGGATGGTGCGGATTTGCCAATAAACCCGCTTACCATCGAACGCAGACTCTCGGCACCGGCGGGATAAAAATGACCTGCAACGGCTGGCATGCGACGCATAGGAACTCCCTTGCAACAATCGTCAGGGGCAATTGCGACTGACAAAAATCAATCTTAGCATGATTCCCGTATTTGGCAATTGATTCTCAGCTAAATCCAGATAACAAAAAAAGAGCCGGCGATGAACTCGCCGGCTCTTTTTTTGTTATCTGGAGGCCCCGACCCGATTCGAACGGGTGATGGAGGTTTTGCAGACCTCTGCCTTACCACTTGGCGACGGGGCCTTTCATC
>Ga0265295_1004402_pt1 | contig 19025 bp, 18 predicted proteins | sample Munlansysbiofilm_FD_192503 | JGI IMG/M metagenome (GOLD analysis project Ga0265295, IMG submission 192503) | Leachate microbial communities from a municipal landfill in Southern Ontario, Canada - Methane capture system biofilm | ecosystem: Engineered > Solid waste > Landfill > Unclassified ... | reverse complement strand
TCCATTGAAGAAAATAATTGCGGGAATTAGACCTTTATTATTCCTATTAACTTTTACAATGATAATCCAGTTGTTTACGATTAGTGAGGGCAATAAAATATTTTCTAGTGATTTAACTATGCACTTCTCAGTAACAAGTATCTTAGCTATTATAGCTATCATAGTTATCTACAATATTACGAAAAAGAGTTTACCATTTCGCACATTATATTTTTATGTAGTTGTTTTTTTAATTTTTTATGTGCAATTCTTATTACCTTTTGGTAAGTTAACAAGTTATAGTTTTAACCCAACAGATGTTAGTATTATTCGCGGAATATTCTTGTTTGTAAGAATTGTCGTTACAGTGTTATTTACATCGTTGTTAACATTTACAACAATGACAACCGATTTAAATTATGGTTTTGAGGTTTTGATGAAACCGTTAAAAATTTTCCGTTTTCCAGTTGAAGTTGTAGCAATGATGTTATCTTTGATTTTAAGATTTATTCCAACCCTACTTTTTGAAACCGAAAAAATTATGAAAGCCCAAGCTTCACGAGGACTAGATTTTAAGGAAAGTAAACTAAGAGAAAAACTTACCCAAGTAATTGCATTGTTAGTTCCGATTTTCTTAATATCGATTAATCGTGCTGAGGAGTTAAGCGACGCGATGGAAACGCGCGGTTATGTAATTGGACAAAAACGGACACGGATTGATGAGTATCGATTAGTCTTAAAAGATTATTTGGCATTTTTATTTGTAGTTTTATTATTAGGAATAGTTATTTACTTTAAGGTGGCATATTAATGTATCGTTACTTATGTACCGTTAGCTATGATGGTTCAAATTATGCAGGATTTCAAAGACAAATAAATGCAGTTGGCATTCAAAATGAAATTGAAAAGGCACTTAAAAATATGACAATGCGTGAGGTTACAATTCATGCAGCCGGAAGAACGGATCGAGGAGTCCATGCGTTAGGACAAGTATTTCATTTTGATCTTGATTTCAAAATTGAAGATTTTGGTGCGTGGCTTAAAGGAATTAATAAACGGCTTCCTGATGATATCATCTTAAAAAAGATTAAGATTGTTAATAATAACTTTCATGCAAGGCATAACGCTAAAGGTAGAGTTTATGAATATCGAATCGCTAAAAAGGAAAGCAATATATTAAAACAAAGATATGAAGTTTATGTTGAAAACTTTGATGTTAATTTAGTGAAAGATATTTTAGATGATTTTATTGGGATAAGGGATTATAGCGGTTTTTCAAAGCTAGCTAAAGAAAAAAGCCCGATTAAAATTTTGTATAGTATAGAGTTAAAAGAAACGAAAGATCAGTATATATTTATTTTTCATGGTGAAAGTTTTTTAAGAAACATGGTTAGAGCAATAATGGGACTCATTATTGAAATTGGAACAAAAAAGAAAAATAGAGAAATAATTAAAGAAGTGTTTGCTACTAAAAACCGGCAGTTAGCTGGTAAAACGGCAGAGGCTAAAGGATTATTTTTTAAAAAGGTTATTTACTAAGAAGGAGAAGGATAATAATGTTTATTACATTCGAAGGTGGCGAAGGTACCGGGAAAACCACATTAATAGAAATTATTAAAAATCGTTTAGAAGAAAAAGGGTACGAAGTTGTTTTAACAAGAGAACCCGGTGGAAAAGGTAGCGAGTTTTCAGAAAAAATTCGTGATCTTGTCTTAGATGCTAAATACCAACATGTTAATAAGTATACTGAAGCCTTGTTATATGCAGCATCAAGAGCACAACATTTGGATGAGGTTATTATTCCTGCTGTTAAGAATAAAAAGATTGTTTTATGTGATCGTTATTTAGATAGTTCATTAGCTTATCAAGCATATGCGAGAGAATTAGGTTTGGATTACGTTTTAGAGATTAATAAGTATGCGCTAAATTTTTTACCAGATTTAACCTTCTATATTGATATAGATCCGAAGGTAGGAATTTCGAGAATTAAAAATCGTGAGAAATATGATCGCTTAGATAAAGAAGCAATTGCTTTTCACGAAAAGGTTCGAAACGGCTATTTAGATTTAGTTAAACAATTCTCTGAACGAATTGTGCAAATTGAAGGGACAAAATCGATCGCTGAGATTGCTGTACTTATGATTGAAGAAATAAATGAACGCTTATGAATAATGCGCTAAAATTTTTTGAAAATGCTTTTCATAAGCAACGACTTTCACACTTATATTTACTTGTCGGTAATAAAGGAATTGGTAAGTTGGAATTAGCTTATCAAGTATGTAATATGATTTTGAAAGACCAAAAAGATGATACTGATTTGATTGACAAAATAAGAGAAAATAATCACAGCCAAGTTTATCATATAGCCCCAGAAGGAACCATGATAAAAAAAGAACAAATTATTGCTTTACAAAATGAGTTTTCTAAGACTTCACTTGTCAATTCGCCGCGGATTTACATTATTGAAAACGTTGATGCTATTAGCGCCTCGGCAGCTAATAGTTTATTAAAGTTTATGGAAGAACCAGAAAGCAATCAAGTTTATGGGATATTAATTACGGCTAATACGGGACAAGTTTTACCGACGATTATTTCGCGTAGCCAAATCGTTAGAGTTAAAGAAAACGATACTTTGATTTCTAAAAACCTAGTAGCGAATGGTTTTGCTCAAGAAAAAAGTTTATTCGTTGAGTTACTAACAAAGGATTATGAACAAGCAGTTATTTACATGAATGATGAAAAAATAAGTGCGATCATAGAATTCTTTAGTAACTATTTAAAGGATTTTATGGATATAAGATACCATGAGATGATTGAGCTTGAAAAAGAGATTCCTTTTATAATGTATGAAAGAGAATATTATTTGATATTTCTAACATTGATGTTAACAATTTTCCTAGATGCTTGGTATTATGACAATAAAGAAAAAATAAGAATTAGTCATTATGACAGGATTTATGATAAGATAAATAAGAAAGTAGACAATAAAAAAATTCTTGAGATTATTGACTTAATTCAAGAAGAAATTATTAAACAAAATATTTTTATAAATATTAGTTTATCATTAGAAAACTTAATGATAAAAATAAAAAAGTTGGTGGTTTAATGCAAATTGCACTTATACAATTTAAAGAAGCAGGAAAAAAGTATTACTTTTCAATTGGAGATGTTGAAACAAAAATTGGCGATATCGTTGTTGTAGAAACATCAGTGGGAATTGAAACTGGAAAAGTTTACTTAATTAAAGAAGAAAGCGAGTTAGCAATTACCCAGGCACTGAAGCCTGTTTTGCGGGTCGCTACTGAAGATGATTTAGTTAAGAAAGCTCTTAATGAAACAGATGAAAAAGAAGTTGTTATAACAACGACGAAGTTAGTTAAGGAACTTAAATTAGATATGAAGATTTTAGAATCTGAATATACACTTGATAGACAAAAACTAACAATATATTTTATCGCTGAAGAAAGAGTTGATTTTCGGGAATTAGTAAAAAGAATTAGCGGTATTTATCAAACGCGGATTGAATTGAGACAAATTGGTCCAAGAGACGTTGCTAAGCGCGTTGGAGGGATTGGCCCTTGTGGGTTAGTTTTATGTTGTTCAACGTTTATTGGCGACTTTGATCCTGTGACAATTAAAATGGCTAAAAATCAAGGATTAGCTTTAAATCCAAAAAAGATTTCAGGAGCATGTGGGAAACTATTATGTTGTTTAAAGTATGAAGATGATGTTTATAGTGAACTACGCGATTTAATGCCTGATGTTAATGAAAAAGTAGTTACCGAAAATGGCGACGCTGTTGTAATCGATATAAACTTTGTTGCAAGAAAAGTTAAGGTTCGTTATTTAAGCGATGAAGGATTAGCTAATGAATGGCTTGATTACCGCAAATTAACGGGTTATAGTGAATAATGAGTTTTTTAGTTGAGACTAAGCGCTTTAGGCTACAACAAACGAAAGAACAGGCTTTTAATACTGATACAATTCTTTTAAGTGATTTTATTAGCGTTCCTAAGGGTTGTAAAAACATTCTTGATATTGGAACAGGCTCAGGAGTCTTAATGTTTGATTTAGCAAATAAGACTAGTGCTAATATTCAAGGAATAGAGATTCAAAAAAACCGTTATTTACAGGCTTTAGGAAATATTGAATTAAATGATTATAAAGAACGTGTTAACGTTGTTTTAGGTGATGTTAGAGATTATAAATTTGACGTGTTGTTTGATTTAATAATCTCAAATCCACCTTTTTTTAAGGTTGTTGACGATAAAAGATTAAGTCATAAGACAGAAGACAAATTGAGCCGTCATGAAGTTAGTCTATCACTTGAAGCACTGTTAAAAAGCGCTAGTAAAAATCTTAAGTATCGAGGATACTTTTATATGGTTCATCGTCCTGATCGACTTAATGAGATTATCTTGTTATGTGGAAAGTATAATTTAGCAATTAAAAAGATTCGTTTTGTTCATCCGTATGTTAATAGCGATGCTAATCACGTATTGATTATGGCAATTAAAAACGGGGGCGAAGGAATTAAGGTTTTAAATCCTTTAGTTCTATATGAAGAAAAACATGTTTTAACCGCGGAAATTAAAAAGATTATAGGTGATTTTTAATGGAACAAGTCAGTTTTAAAAATAAAAAACCAACACTATTTTTAGTATCGACACCGATTGGAAACTTAGATGATATTACTTATCGTGCTGTTTATACATTAAAGAGTGTAAATATATGTTTTGCAGAGGACACAAGAACAACGGGTATTCTTTTTAAGCACTATGATATTAAAACGAAATTGGCTTCATATCATGAACATCAAAAGTACGAAAAGATTAATGAAGTTTTGAATTATTTAGAAAACGGTGAAGACGTTGCTTTAGTTAGTGATGCTGGGACACCAGGGATTAGTGATCCTGGATTCGAACTCGTAGGAGAAGTCATTAAGGCGGGATTTTATGTTGTGAGTATTCCAGGGGCTGTAGCGGGAATAACGGCTTTGACAAGTTCCGGTTTGCAGATGCAACCCCATCTTTTTTTGGGCTTCTTACCACGAAAAGAAAGTGAAATAGTATCGCTTTTAGAAAACTACCAAGATTTAAACGTCACATTAATTATTTATGAATCACCGCATCGTGTAAGTAAAACAATAAGTTATTTGCATGAAGTCTTTGGAAATAAAAAAATCGTTATTGCGAGAGAACTTACTAAGATATACGAAACATTTATTCGAACTTCATTAGATGAAGCGATTAATATTGAATATAATAATAAAGGCGAATATGTTTTAATAATAGAAAATGAAGTCATTGTTAATACTAATAAGACAATCGAAGAACTATATCAAGAATATAAAGATAAATATTTGGATGAAAAAGAGTTATTTAAGGTAATTGCAACAAGACTAAATATCTCTAAAAAAGAGGTTTATCGGAAATTAAAGATTGATAATAAAGCATCTTGCAATAATAAGTAAAAATGTTTATAATTAGATATGAAGTTAATATGTGATGAAAAAGAAAATTATTAACAAACTTTGATAGAGAGTCTATGGGTGGTGTAAATAGATAAAGCGTTAATAATTATGGCTTTGGAGCATCTTATTCGATAGGTAGAATAAGACGTAAGCTTGCGTTAAAAGTGTTAAGAGCCAGTGAAAGCTGGAATTAAGGTGGTACCGCGGAGTTTATTCGTCCTTATGATTTTTTAAGGGCGTTTTTTTATTGAATGGAGAGGATTAAAATGAGTAAAAAGTTTTACATATCAACGGCGATTGCATATAGTTCGGCCGTTCCACATTTAGGAAATGTGTATGAAGCAATCTTGGCAGATTCGATTGCAAGATTCAAAAGATTAGATGGATTTAAGGTCTATTTTCAAACTGGAACTGATGAACATGGTCAGAAGATTGAACAAAAGGCGAAGATTAATGAAATTACACCAAATGTTTATGTTGACCAAGTGACATCAGAAATTAAGAGAATTTATGATTCAATGAATGTTTCATATAATAAATTTGTTAGAACCACAGATCAATTTCATGTTGATAGCGTTCAAAAAATTATTGATGTTCTATATAAAAAAGGCGATATTTATTTAGGCAAATATGAAGGATGGTATTCGGTCGCTGATGAAGCGTACATTTCGGAAAATGAAATAGTTGATGGTAAAGGTCCAAGTGGTGATACTCCAGTTTGGACTAGTGAAGATGTTTATTTCTTTAAAATATCTAAATATCAAGAACGATTACTGAAGCACATTAAAGATAATCCCGATTTTATAATGCCAGAATCAAGAAAGAATGAAATGATTCAAAATTTCTTAAGTGAAGACTTGCCAGATCTTTCAATTTCGAGAACATCGTTTAAATGGGGAATACCTTTTCCGTTTGATAAAAACCATGTTACATATGTTTGGATTGATGCTTTAAGTAATTATATTACCGGCTTAGGTTATGAACCAGGGTCAGAAGATGCCCCAATGATGAAAGAATATTGGCCTGCCGATATTCATTTAATTGGAAAAGATATTTTAAGATTCCATACGATTTATTGGCCAATCCTTTTAATGGCATTAGAATTAGAATTACCAAAGACGGTCTTTGGTCATCCTTGGCTTTTATTTGACAAAGCTAAGATGAGTAAATCAACAGGTAATGTTGTGTACACGGATACATTGTTAAAGCATTTCCCAGTTGATGTTATTAGATACTATGTCTTACATGAAATTCCTTATGCTCAAGATGGTAATTTAACTAATGAGTTATTAGTTGAAAGAAATAATAGTGATTTAGCAAATACAATTGGAAATTTGGTGAACCGGACAATTGGAATGATTAATAAGTATCGTGAAGGAAACATTAAAAAAATCCTTATCGATGAACCGTTTGAGTACAGTCTTAAGGATAAGTCATTAGCATTATTACCAAAGATGCGTAAAGATATGGATACATACAAAGTATCTGATGCATTAGAAGAATTGTTAATTCTTGCTCGTCATGCTAATAAGTATATTGATATTTCGAAACCATGGGAATTATTTAAAAACGAAGAAAATGATAAGTTAGATCATGTACTTTATAGTTTGTTAGAAACAATTAGATTTATCGCGGTTGGGTTACAACCATTTTTACCAGAAACGGCTAATAAAATATTTACTATGTTAGATATTAAGGATCAAACATTTGGAAGTTTAGAAACATTTGGCTTATATGATGGAACTAAGACGAAAGAAGTAAGTGTTTTGTTTGAACGATATGAGTTAGAGAAAAAAATAGAGGAGATATTAAAAGGCGGCCATGAAAAAAATTAATGATTTTTTAAAATCACCGCAATTTAAGGAGCGGGTTCTACCAGAGATAAAAAGATTTTTTGCCGTAACTTTTTTTACTTTGATTTATGGAATTGGGGTTGTTTGGTTCTTAGAAAAATCTGAAATCCCAATGTATACAGGCGGGATGCCTGGATTAGCCCAAGTTTTGAGAGATATCCTTGTAAAGAACGGATCACTTAACAATGACAAGGGTAATTTATTTATGTCAATCTTTGTTTTAATATCAAACGTTCCGATTCTATTATTGGGATGGTTTGGAGTTTCTAAAAAGTTTACTTTATATAGTTTGGTATCAGTTTTAATTCAATCACTAGTGATTGGATTCATACCTGATGTTGATTTAGGATTATCATCTTCTTCACATGCATTATTAGCTTCAATTTTAGGAGGATTATTTATTGGAGTTGGTGTTGGTGGCGCATTAAAGTATGGAACATCAACTGGTGGTGTAGACATTATTGCTCAATACTTATCATTTAAAAAAGGTAAGACAGTTGGTTTTATTTCCTTAGCGTTAAACTTTGGTATTGCCTTAGTTGGGGCATTAGTTACTGGTGGTAAGATTGTTAATGGTGTTGAGATTATTCCAGGATTAATTCTTTCATATACAATCCTAAGAATTATTGTTACAACGATTGCGACAGATAAGATTCACACTTCTTATCAATATTTATCAATTGAAATTATTACAGAAACTCCACAAGTTATTGTTGATGAGATCCTTCATAAGATTGGAAGAGGAGTTACAATCTCAAAAGTTGAGGGAGCTTACTCGCATCATGAAAAAACAATGGTTATGGTTGTGATCGCAACATATGAATTACAAATGATTACAGAAATAATTAGAGATGTTGATGATAAAGCCTTTGTAGTAGCAAAGCCCGTTAAGAGTGTAATTGGTAACTTTAAAAAGAAAAGAATTGCATAACTATAATAAAAGTCATTTTTAGATAATGACTTTTATTTTTTTATTGAACGAAAACTCCCAAAATGGCAAAATCGTTCAGTAATGTAGGAAGAGTAATGAAAAAAATAACAATGATAAGTAACAACGCAACATAGTATTTATTATAAAAATCAACATTTAATTGACAAGAAATATTATACAAGTATAATATAAGTAATGTAAATGTAATTTATATGAAATACAAAGCGGGTAAATAATGGGCAAGAAGAATTTGAGTAACAAAAAATATTATCTTAGTTTTTTAATTATGGTATTACTAATTGTAATTACCTTTTTTGTATTGTTTAAAGACTACACGTTAAGTGATGTAGTTGATGCAGTTAATATAATGGATAAAAGGTACATCTTATTAGCAATCTTGATGTTTTTTATTTACTTATTATTTGAAGCCATGGCAACCAAACGATTATTAAACGAAATAGGATATGAGACAAAACTATTAACTAATATCAGATATGCGGCAATCGATTACTATTTTTGTGCAATAACCCCATCATCATTAGGTGGGCAACCGATGGTTGCTTATTATATGGATAAGGATAAAATTCCGGTCTATAAATCTAGCGTTGTGCTATTATTTAATTCAATTATATTTAGGTTAGTATTAGTTTTATTTGGAATCGTATTTGTTGTTTTAAGATATTCTTATTTTGATGATTTAGTAAAAACACTGTTGTTTTTAGTAGGAGTAATCCTAAACCTAGTATTTGTTAGTATTTTTTTAGTAGCTCTAATATCTAAAAAACTGGTCTTAAAAGCAGGTTTTAAAGTTATAAATCTGTTACATAAATTAAAGGTTCTAAGGAAAAACAGAATTGTTTATTATCGAAAATACTATCATAGTATAAATAAGTTTAGCAATCTATATATTCACATAAAGAAAAATAAGAGATTGATTCTGGAAATATTATTGTATAATATATTGCAAAGAGGGGCGTTGTTTTTTATTTCATATCTTGTTTATCGATCACTCTCTTTTAGCACGGAAAGCATTATTTCCTTAATGGCAATTCAAGTTTTTATTTCGATAACAGTAGATTCATTACCTATTCCCGGAGGAGTGGGGTTATCCGAAAAGCTTATGATTTCTTTCTTTGCAGTGATATATACATCAAAGTATATCTTTCCAGCAATGGTTATCACACGAATAATGACATTTTACTTAGAAGTAATAATAACGGGACTTATCATCGGATTCCACCACGTAATAACGATGATAAAGAAAGGACGTAACAATGATCGGGTTTTATAATTATACCGTTTATCTAACTTATGCAAGCTTATTTTCCGCGATGATTGGAGTCTATAGTTTAGCAATTAATGATGGCAAAGGCGTTGGTATCGCAATCATATGTATGATGATATCAGGCTTTTTGGACTTATTTGATGGTATCGTAGCGCGAACGAAAAAAGATCGGACAAGCTTTGAGAGAAGAAATGGTATTCAAATTGATTCGCTAGTTGACTTGGTTGCCTTCGGAGTCCTTCCCGCTTTAATAGGATATAAAATTGGTATAACTTTTTGGTGGGGAATTATCATTACATTTAGTTATGTACTAGCGTCAGTTATTAGACTTTCATATTTTAACTGTTTGACAGAAGAACCAATAAATCCGGATTTTAGTGGATTTGTGGGTGTTCCTGTTACATCAGCAGCTTTAGTTTTTCCAATTGTTTATTTGATGAAGAAGTTGTTCGAGCGAGATGAATTCAAATATTTTTATGCTCTTATTATGTTGACGTTAGCAATGCTTTTTGTTAGTAAAGTAAAAATAAAGAAGCCTGGTAAGAAGGTCGTTATTGCAATTCTTTTATTTGGTTTTTTAATTGCATTAGCAATAATTCTTAGATACTTTAGATTTAAGGGACGAATATGAAGATAATTAGAAGAGACAGTTCATTTATTGAAGGCGTGAAAATATCAAAGTTTCAACGTTTTCTATACAACACTATAGCAGGGAGAGTTTTCTTAAAAGTCTTGACTTTAAGATTTTTTTCTTGCGTTGGTGGTTTTTTCATGAACAGTTTCTTATCAAAAGTATTTATTAAAAGTTTTGTTAGAAAGCATGAAATAGATTTATCTATTTATGAGAAACAAACGTTTAAATCTTATAACGATTTTTTTACGAGGAAACTTAAAAAAATTAATTTTAATGATTCAGACAATGTTTTAATAAGTCCCTGTGATGCTAAATTGTTAGTAGCAAGAATTAATAAGAGTCGTGTTTATCGCATTAAAAATACCCATTACTATCTCGAGGATATTCTTAATGACTCTTTACTAGCAAAAGAATATGAAAATGGCCATATGTTGATCTACCGTTTAGAGGTTACCGATTACCATCGCTATATCTTTATTGATGAAGGTGACGTAATTTCTACTAAAAAGATTAAGGGTAGATTACATACAGTTAATCCGATTGCCTTTCGTAAGTATGATGTCTATAAAGAAAATGCAAGAGAAGTTTCCGTCCTAAATACTAAGAACTTTGGAAAAATCGTTCAAGTTGAAGTCGGTGCTTTAATGGTTGGTAAGATTAAGAATTATGAGATAAATAGTTTTAAACGTAGTGAGGAAAAAGGCTTGTTTCTTTTTGGAGGGTCAACGATTATTGTTTTAGTTAAAGAAAATCAAGTAATAATTGATGAAGACTTATTAGCTAACTCACAACTAGAATTTGAAACAATGATTAAGATTGGTGAAAGAGTAGGAATTAAGAGAAGATGAAAAAATGGCTAAAAACAATTAATTGGTATCCCTTAATACCGGCAATATTATTATTAGGAGTACAGTTACTATCGTATTATGCCGCTAAAGGATTAAATAGTGGCTTAGATCCTAATAATTTCAACGACTATTATCGGATAAAATGGAGTATAGATGACAAGATTCCTTTAGTTAAGTTTATGTCCATTATCTATTTTGGTTCTTATATTTGGTGGGGAATATCACCATTCCTTATGGGGAAGTATTTAACTAAAGATCGGTTTTATCGTTTCTTTTTGACAACACTGATCGTTCATTGCATTTCCTTTTTGTTTTATGTTTTCTATCCAACTTATATGTTTGAAAGACCGGGATTAAATGAAGTTGCTGGGACAGATATATTGTCATGGTTAACAAGGTTTATCATTGTTTCTGATGTTCCTAACAATCTACTTCCTAGTATGCACAGTACTGTTAGTTGGTTAGCCGTTGTTCCGTTTTTGTTTGTTAAAGACTCAAAAGTTCCTAAAAAGATTATTGTAATCCAAATTATTATGGCGTTATTAGTCTTTATATCAACTGTAACAACGAGACAACATTACCTTGTCGATGTTATTGTTGCAGTAATATTAGTCGAAGTAGTATTCTTTATTGTTAAAAAAGCTAATTGGCATAAAGGAATTGAAAGATGGTTTACACAATTAAATACTAAAATGGGGATAGAAAAGTAAAGTTGGGGTTATTTTTAGTGATATACATTAAAAATAACCTCGTTTTTATAGAGTAAAAGGTAACTCAAGCAATACTTGATAACATTTGTGATTCGTAAATGATACTATTGAAACATGAAAGGAAGTATTGTTATGCAAACATATTCGATTATTAGTAACATCAGATATATTTATGGACTTGCTTTTAAGGCAAGAACTAAAATGAAATTTTATTTAATTTTTAACTTTATATCATCATTATTAATTCCCCTTACTACAAGTATTGCTTCGTCACTTGTCGTTAATGCTTTAATCAATAATGATAGTATTACCACTTATATTTTCGTTATTTTAGGATTTGCCTTGGCTTTATTCATCTTTGAAGCAATTAATGTTTTTAGTTTTCAAAAGTATAATTGGGAATCAACATTTGTTAGGGTTAATGACTTTTGGGTAAATATTTCATCAAAAGTCCTAAAACTAGATTATGATGAAGTTGAGCCAAAGAGCAAACAAAAAGAATTGAATAAAGCGTTTGAAGCCTTAGATTCAAACTGGATTGGAATTGAAGGAATGATGAAAGAAACGTCAGTCGTCTTTATAAATATCGTGGGAATGATTATTTATGGGGTGATCGTTGCGATTTATATTCCAATTATATTGTTAGTTCTAATTACGATGAGTATTATCAATATGCTTTTAGCAAAACGCGCTGATGTATTATTAAATAAAAACCGGGAAAAAATGAATGATGCTTTTTATGAAAGATATTACTTAGCTAATGAGATTTCTAAGCCTGATAATGGCAAAGATATTCGTCTATATGGACTAGAAAGTTGGTTGGATAAATTATTTGTTAAAATCACTAAGAAGAGAATTAAATATGAAGCACCAATTTTTAGAAATAATTTATTCTTAAAGCTTTCAAATACCGTTTTTTTAGCGATGAGAGATTTTATTGCCTATTCAATTTTAGTAGTTATGGTAATCAATAAAACAATTGATGTTAGTTTATTTATCTTTTTGATTGGAATGGTTGCAGGATTTTCAGGATGGCTCAACGCTTTTACAGATGCTTATTTCCGACTTAAAATGGATAGTTCTCAAGTTTCCGCTTATCGTAATTATTTAAAAAAAGAGAATAAGTTTAATCATGGAAAAGGAATTGATATTAAATCATTAAGTTTTCCATTATCGATCGAGTTTAAAAATGTCTCATTTAGTTATCCAGATAGTGATAAGATGATTATCGATAATCTAAGTTTTAAGATTGAACCAGGAGAAAAAATTGCCTTAGTCGGACAAAATGGTGCCGGTAAAACCACGATTGTAAAACTGTTGTCAGGATTGTACCGACCAACGAGCGGGAAGATTCTTGTCAATGGATATGACGTTAATGAGTTTAATATTGATGAGTATATGCAGTTACAGTCAGTTTTATTTCAAGACTCAGAACCGTTGGCTTTTACGGTTTTAGAAAACGTTAGTTGTAAAACAAAAGAGAGTACTGATATTGATAAAGTTAAAGAAGTTATCAGACTTGCCGGACTAGATGAAAAGATTAATTCTCTACCTAATAAAGAAAACACATATATAAGTCAGGTTTTTGATTTAAGCGGTATTAAGTTTTCTGGTGGAGAAACACAAAAGCTCATGTTAGCAAGAACCTTATACAAGAATGCTCCTCTTTTGATTTTAGATGAACCGACGGCTGCACTTGATCCATTAAGTGAAGAAAAAATGTATTTAACTTATGAGAAATTTTCTGAAGGCAACACTTCAATCTTTATTTCCCACCGTTTAGCAACAACACAGTTTTGTGATCGGGTGTTATTATTGGAGAATGGAAAAATAAAAGAAGAAGGAAGTCATGAAGAACTAATTGCTTTAAATCAAACATATCGACGGATGTTTGATATCCAAGCTAAATATTATAGAAAGGATGATAGCGATGAACAATAAAAAGAAAAACAATTTAAAAGCAATCTTTAATGTTATCTCTTTAGTAAAGAAGATTAGCCCGTTATATATAGTTGTCGTAATAATTGATACAATCTTTTCATCGTTATTTCCGTTTATAAATATCATCTTTTCATACTGGATTTTAGATGATCTCATTAATGAAGCATCAAAAAGCGTAATAATGAATAAGGTCTATTTACTGATTGGTCTTAATCTGATCTTCGGCATCATAATTGCATTATCGAAAAGTTTTATTGAAAAACAAGGGACCTTGATTGAATATAATCTTACAAGAACGATTGCAAATAAAGGGTTCACATTAGATTATGAGCAAACAGAAGATAACGAGATAATGAATATGATCCAACAGGCACGTGATGGAAGTAATGGTAGTGGCGGAATTGGCTCATTCATCCATAATACATTTAACGGAGTGTTTAGTTCAATCTTACAGATTATTTATTCGTTAATTCTTTTGTCAGGATTAATAGTAAGTATAACAATTAATGATGATGGGAGACTTATTAATTTTATTAATAATCCGTTATCAGCTAGTATTATCTTAATGGTTTTAATAATCAGTGTTGTCGTTTCAACGGTTTTATCAATTAAGGAGTCAAAGTTAGGTTATCAAGTAATGATGGAAAATATTGACGGGAACCGTCGCTTTGGTTATTTCTACAACGTTTGTGTCAATTATAAAAAAGGCAAAGAAATACGTTTATATGATATGCATGATATGCTAATAGGGTTGATGAAAGATAAAAGGTTTTCAATTGAAGAAAATTGGGAACGTTTTGTCAATGTTAATATAAAGTTTTTAATTATTAACAATTTCTTTAATAAAGTATTGTTGTTTATTGCTTATCTATATGTGGGGTTAAAAGCAATCTACGGTTTAATATCGATCGGTAGTGTCGTATCATATGTAGCAGCAATAACAACGCTAAATTTATCAGTGACAAGATTCTTAAGATCGTTTGTTACAGCAAATCAGCAAGCTTCATACTTACAACATTATTTTAGTTATATTAATCTTAACACTAAGATGCAATATGGCAAAAAAGAGTTTAATAGTAATGATATTGAAGTTGAGTTTAAAAATGTATCATTTGCTTATGTCAATCAAAAAGAAAAGGTTTTAAATAACGTTTCTTTTAAACTAAATAGTAAAGAGAAGTTAGCGATTGTTGGTTTAAATGGTTCGGGAAAAACAACCCTTGTCAAATTGTTATGCCGCTTATATGATCCTAATGAAGGAAGTATCACAGTAAATGGGATTGATATTAAGGAATATTCGAAAGAGGCACTTACGAATATTTACGCTGTTGTCTTTCAAGACTTCAAGTTGTTCTCTTATTCGATAAAAGAAAACGTTGCAGGTGGAAAAGAAGTTGATGATGAAAGAGTTATTAAATCCTTAGATAAAGCAGGTATTATGGATAGGGTAAATAAAATGGAAAAAGGAATTGATACTATTCTTTATCAAAGGGGAGAAGAAAAAGGGGTTGAAGTATCAGGAGGAGAAGCTCAAAAGATTGCCTTAGCACGGGCTTTATATAAAGATTCTGCTTTAGTTATTTTAGATGAACCGACAAGCGCATTAGATCCCGAGAGTGAAGCACAAGTATATGAGGGTTTTAAAGATATGGTTCAAAGTAAAACATCAATCTTTATTTCTCACCGTTTATCTAGTTGTAAGTTTTGTGATAACATTTTAGTCTTAGACAAGGGTAATCTTGTTGAAATTGGTAGTCATAATGAACTTATGAGAAAAGAAAATCTATATTATAAGATGTGGAATGCTCAAGCCAAATACTATAAGTAAATAATACAACTTTAATAACTTGTAAAAGATATCAAAAAGTGCTATCATTTGTAATTATCGTGTAGATGAGGTATAAATGATGGCACTTATTGTTTTTGGTTTAACAGTTTTAATTATGATGATATCTTTATTTTTTTTCCGAAAGTAAAAGTTTTTAATAAAGACGTAAATACGCACTGGATAATTGTTTTAATTGGGGCACTTGTAATGATATTTGCTATGAAAATTGATAGATATGATATTAAGAATGCCGTTTTTAATGAAAGTGAAATAAATCCCTTAAAGCTTATTATATTGTTTATATCAATGACGATTCTTTCCTCGTTTTTAAATGAAGTAGGATTCTTTGAATATCTTGCACTTAAGGTTTTAAATAAAGTAAAAAACAAACAATCGACGATTTTCATTGTTTTTAGTTTGTTGGTTGCAGTGTTAACTTTCTTCGCAAGTAATGATGTTGTTATTTTGACTTTAACTCCGCTTGCAATTTATTTTACTAAAAACGCAAAAGTTAATCCTTTACCATATGTTTTTTCAGTTTTAGTTTTTGCCAATACATTCAGTATTTTTTTAATTATAGGCAATCCGACAAATGTGTATTTAGCAACGAAACAAGGAATTGGGTTTTTAGAGTATTTTAAAGTCATGTTTATTCCTAGTCTTGTAATTGGGGGTGTAAGTTTTTCAGTTTATGGTTTATCTTTAAAAAGAATTGCAAGTAGAAATTAAGACTCAAAATGGTGAAGCGAAAATGAGTGATAAGAAGGCAGTGATTATTGGATTAGTTTTTATGATTGTAACGTTAGTTTTATTGGTGTTATCAAACGTAATATCCGTTCCGATGTGGCTTATAACATTTATAGCGGCTATAATGTTAATATTGACAACATTAATTTATTACATGATTTCTAGAGGAAGTAAACAGCCGATTATTAGCACATTAAAGAAAGCGCCTTGGAACTTTGCCCCATTAATCTTGGGTATGTATATTCTTATTATGGGATTAGAAAAATCGGGTATTCAACAAGTATTTAGTAAATTACTCGAAAACGGAAATGTTATTTTAAATTATGGCTTATCAAGTTTTCTTTTATCTAACATAATGAATAACTTACCAATGAGTATGTTTTATGCCTTAATAATTGATAGTGCACCTTTACTAGTTGCAAGTAAAGCGACTTATGCAACGATTATTGGGGCAAATCTTGGCGTGTTATTGACACCGTTTGGAGCTCTAGCGGGTTTAATGTGGCTTGAGTTGTTAAAACAAAATGATGTTAATGTGTCTTTTTTTTCGTATATTAAGAAGATGCTTTCGATTGGCATCTTAGCATTATTTTTTGGATTGATACGTTTGAGTCTTTTTCTTAATTAAGAAATATAATCATAGTTATGGGTAGTTTGTGATAAAATATATTAGTGAAAGAGGTGGAGGAATGAAAAGGTATATATCACCTTACTTAATCATTATTGGTTCATTTTTAATGTTAATATTAGCTGGTGCAATATTGTTGTTGTTACCAGTATCATTAAAAGATAATCAATCAATTAGTTTTGTCGATAGTTTGTTTGTTTCAACATCAGCAGTTACAATAACAGGACTATCAACAGTTAACTTATATGAAACATTCAATGTTTTCGGAAAAATTGTGATTGCAATATTAATTCAAATTGGAGGATTAAGTGTTACAACTTTTGCAGTATTTATTTTAACAATCATTGGTAGTAAGTTAAGTATAGGTAGCCGTGAATTAGCCAAAGAAAGTATTAATGTGGACTCAATTAAGGGGATAATAAAGGTTGTTAAAAATGTTGTCGCTATTGCCTTTATTTTTGAATTGATTGGAACAATCGTCTTTACAACGATTTTTATGGTTGAAGGGAATAGTTTTTTTAATTCTTTAGGATTAGCAGCATTTCATTCGATTGCATCTTATAATAATTCTGGTTTTGACATCTTTGTATATGGAAATAGTTTAATGCATTATAGCAGTAATGTTGTTTTTAATTTGATGACTGTTGTTTTAATCGTCATGGGAGGATTAGGAGCGATCGTAGTCTTTGATGTAATTGAGAAAAAACGGTGGAAGAAATTTAGCTTTCACACTAGAATTGTTTTAAAGATGACGTTGATTTTACTCTTATTAGGTGCAGCAAGCTTTATGGTTCTTGAGAAAAACGTCTCAATTATTCAAGCCATATTTCATTCAGTAACGCTTCGTACCGCAGGGTTTTATACACATGATTATAGTACAATTAGTAATGCAACAAGAATTATTATGATTATTTTCATGTATATCGGTGGAGCTCCAGCTTCAACTGCGGGAGGAATTAAAGTTACGGCTGTTTATACACTATATAAAGCAGGAACATCGTATATTAGAAAACAAGAACCTGTTAGTTATAACCGCAAGATTCCAGTTTCATATCAACTAAAAGCACTAATGATTTTCATGTTATCGTTTGTAATAATAGTGATAGCTTTAATTACGTTAACAATTACTGAAAAAAATGTTAGGACAAGTAGTTTATTATTTGAGTTGATTAGTGCAATTACAAATACCGGATTAACTGAAAATCTAACAATGATTTTAAGTACATTATCGAAAATCATTTTGATTGTTTTAATGTTTATTGGTAGAATAGGTATTATGACGTTAATTAATTATTTTGTTCCTAAAAAGGAAGTTAAAAATATTGATTACATTGATATTAACTATATCATATAGGGGGGTAAAATGAAGAAAACAATCGCCATTATTGGCATGGGTAGATTTGGATTAAGTTTAGTTGAATCATTTTCAAGAACAGATATTGAAATAATAGCAATTGACAACAAAGTAGAACGCGTTGAAAAAGCAGGAACTTATACACCACATACGTTTGTATGTGATTCAACTAGGGAAGAAGCATTGAAAGAAACAGGTATAAAAAATGTTGACCATGTTATCGTTGCAATGGGACAAAATGAGGATTTTAACATTTCGACAACGATTATTACTGTTATCAAATTAAAAAAACTAGGTGTTAATAAGATCACAGTTCGTCTCGATGATGACACATTTGTTGAAACGATGCACTTGTTAGGAGCAGATGATATAATTTTTCCTTTGAAGGTAGCAAGCGATAAGTTAGCTAATCGCCTAAGTAGTGACAGTGTTATTGATTACTTTAAAATGACTGATGATTTTGATGCTTACGAAATTGAATTAAGAAGTGATTTTGATGATATGCCAATTATTGAGTTAAATGCAAGATCAAAGTACTTTATTAATATTTTGGTAATTAAACGTGCGGGAGATTTTATAATTCCGAACAAGGATTCAGTTCTAAAAGCGTTAGATCATTTGTTCATTTTTGGAAGAAAAAAAGATATTGGAAAAATTATCTCGTTTTTTGATAACAATCACTAAGATTTTTGAGCATTAGTCAATGATCGGTTACACTTTTGTGTAAAAATCTTTCCCCCCTATGTTTTAATATCTTTAAAGTCTTCTAATACTTGATTAGGAGATCTAAATTTCAGGGGTTGCATAGGAAAAT
>Ga0265295_1004401_pt1 | contig 19026 bp, 15 predicted proteins | sample Munlansysbiofilm_FD_192503 | JGI IMG/M metagenome (GOLD analysis project Ga0265295, IMG submission 192503) | Leachate microbial communities from a municipal landfill in Southern Ontario, Canada - Methane capture system biofilm | ecosystem: Engineered > Solid waste > Landfill > Unclassified ... | reverse complement strand
TCCCCACTGCGGCCATTGCTCGCATGGATCGGGACTCCACCCGCACCAAAGGTTCACAGCAGCGCCTGGTGGAACAGATGGAAAACCGCGAGGTGGACATTTTGGTTGGAACCCAGATGGTTGCCAAGGGGCACGATTTTGCCGCCGTCACTCTGGTGGGGGTGGTGGATGCAGACGCGGCGCTGAATTTTCCTGACTTCAGGGCTGCGGAACGGTGTTTTTCCCTCCTAGCCCAAGTTGCAGGACGTGCCGGACGCGGCGCGGTACCGGGACGGGTGCTGGTGCAGACGCGCTCGCCGGATAGCTCCGTGTTGGAATGCGCCCTCAATCACGATTACCATGCCTTTTGTGCGCAGGAATTACCCATGCGCGAATTGCTCGGCTATCCTCCCTATGGGTATCTGATTAATATGATCTGTTCTGGGTTGAACCGCGCGGAGGTGGAGCAGAGCGCGCAACAGTTGAGCCGGTTGCTGCACACCCACGCGCAGGTGGAAGTTCTGGGGCCAGCACCGTGCCCGCTATTTCGCCTACGCAACCGCTATCGGGTGCAGATTCTGCTGAAAGCAGCGACCCGGCTGCCCCTGCACCGGGTGCTTGCACGTTTGCCGGAGTTGAATGCAGCGTTGTCGACGCGGGTTAGTCTTATGGTTGATGTCGATCCGCTGGATATGATGTAAGGATGTCGGGGTAAACTTGGGTAGATCGAGGTGAATAAAAAATATGCATAAAGCGGCAGAATTCAGAAGGGTTGAAGTTTCAGGGAGGGCGATGTCTCTTATTCCTGGAATGTTGGCAGTTGTGTTGCTGCTGATCCTTGGTGCCTGTGCTCCAGCACCACCCCCTGCGCCACTGCCACCACTGCCTCCGCCCGTATTGGAAGACCTTCCACCTCTATGTAAAAGTGATTGGGAACACATCCCCGGCTGGGACACCGATAAGGTTTCTGAAGCCATGGAGGCATTTAAGCGCAGTTGCACGGTACTCAAGCGCCAGCCAGGCTGGGCTGAAGTGTGCACACATGCGCTTGAGATCGAGCAGGATGACGCCGCCGTCAGAGCTTTTTTCCAACACAATTTCACCCCATGGTTGCTGCAGAATGCTGATGGCAGCACACAGGGAACTATAACCGGTTACTATGTGCCGGATATTGACGCCAGCCGCGAGCCGGATGCCATATATCGCTATCCCATTCTGCAACGCCCCGCAGATATGCTGGTCATCGATTTGGCCTCTGTATATCCCGAACTTGGCAAATATCGTCTGCGCGGACGGGTGGAAGGTGGGCGCGTGGTGCCATACTGGGATCGAGCCGCAATCGAGGCGGATCGGAAGCGTATCGCCGCCGATCCTTTGTTTTGGGTGCGGGATCCGGTTGAACTGTTTTTTCTCCACATTCAGGGTTCTGGACGGGTGAATCTGACCGATGGCAGCCAGGTCATGATCAATTATGCGGATCAGAACGGCCATCCATATCGTTCTATAGGTAAACTTCTGTTGGATCGCAACGAAATGACCCGCGAACAGATGTCAATGCAAAATATTGCGCGCTGGGGGCAGCAAAACCCGGATAAGCTTGACCAACTGCTCAATGAAAACCCCAGTTACGTGTTTTTTGCCCCGCAGCCGATGACCGCATCGACCCCACCAGGGGCACAAGGAGTCCCCCTCACGCCGGAACGCAGTTTGGCGGTAGATCGAAGCTATGTTCCCATGGGGGCCCCTGTATTCATCGATACACGTTGGCCGCGCGTGGACAAACCTCTGCAGCGCCTTATGGTGGCGCAGGATACCGGAGGGGCGATCAAGGGGAGGGTGCGGGCTGATTTTTTCTGGGGCGTGGGAGAGGGCGCGGGTTGGCAGGCCGGAGCCATGAAGTATCCAGGGCGAATGTGGATACTGTTGCCCCACACGTTAAAGCCTGAGCTGCGATAAAGAGAGGCATTGGTGGAGCTTAAAGAGACAGGGAACAGGTTCTGTGGATAATAAAGCGGGCTGCCCGTAACAGGCAGCCCGCTTTATTCTTTTTGCTGAGGTCTTTAGATTTTACCGCCGCAGATTGATTGTCTATAGGTCCGCGATTTTCAGCACAATCTTGCCGAAATGTTTGTCATCTTCCATCATCTGCTGCGCATCAACCACAGCATCGATATCAAATTCATGCTCAATTATCGGGACAATGCTGCGGTCGGCAAATTTGGGCAGTGCGCGGCGGGTGAATTCGGCAATAATTTCTCCTTTTTCCTCCACCGGGCGTGAACGCAGCACCGAGCCGATGATCTGCTGGCGTTTGACCATCATCAACGCAAGATTCAGTTCTGCTTTTATGCCGCTAATAATGCCGATAATGACGAGTTTGCCCTTGTAGCCTAGAGATTTCATGTTCGGGTCAAGGTACTTGGCGCCCACATGGTCAAGAATTACATCTACCCCTTTTTTGTGGGTAAACTCCTTGACGGCGTCGGCAAAGTTGGGGGTTTTGGTGTAGTCAATCACCAGATCAGCCCCCAACTGCTTGACCCGTTCCAGTTTCCCCGGGCTCGCAGTTACAATCAGCTTAGCGTTCGGGGTCAATGCTTTGGCCAGTTGGATGGCGGCGGTATTGACTCCGCCCCCACCACCGTGCAGGATGGCGGTCTGTCCATCCTGAAGCCCACCTATCATAAACACATTCAGAAATGCGGTGATATAACTCTCACACACGCAGGCTGCTTCAGAAAAACTCATGCTTTCAGGAATGGGCATAACATGGTTGGCATAGGCCACAGCGTACTCAGCGTAACCTCCACCACCAACCAGAGCCATGACGCGGTCGCCCGGCTTCCAGCTATCAACTCCGGCTCCAACTTCTTCGATAATTCCAGCGACTTCTAACCCTAGAATTTCCGAATCACCCGGCGGGGCAGGATAGTTGCCGGCGCGCTGCACTAGATCGGGGCGGTTGATACTTGTGGCTGCTACCTTTATCAGGACTTCTCCGGCTTTCGGGCTCGGTTTCGCAATCTCACCGACAGACAGCACCTCAGTACCGCCAAATCCATCCATTAATACGGCTTTCATTTAGTAATCCTCCTGTCGCTAAATTCAAAAGTAAAATAGAACGCTGTTCAATTGACAGATCAATTATAGGGAACATGTGCTGTTATGCAACTGATTTCGCCCTACGCTGTTTGACGGCTTACCCGCGGAATACGTAGCCCTTGCCGCGCATAGTGATGAAATGGATGGGGTGGGTGGGATCAGGTTCAAAGTATTTACGTAGGCGCACAATGAAATTATCCAGAGTGCGGGTTTCCGTGTCCGGTGCCATTCCCCATACAGCTTTAAGCAAAAATGAACGCGTTAGGATTTCACCCCGATGCTCGATAAACAGGCGCAGCATGCGCAGTTCCAGCTCGGTAAGGACAAAGGTTGTCGTGTTGTTTGAGGTTTCGCCGGTGGCAAGATTAATATGCCATTCTCCAAGGCGAAACAATTCTCCTATGGGTCTGCTGCGATACCACTGAGCGCGACGCAACATGCCACTTACCCGCAAGAGCAGTTCGGATAAATTGAACGGTTTAGTCAGGTAGTCATCTGCACCATATTTCAGGCCGTCAATTCTGTCCTCATCGCGCCCCATGGCGGTGAGCATAAGGATTGGCAGCTGTGCATCTAACTTCCGAATTTTCTCGCATACTTCGAGGCCATCGGGAGAATCGGGCAACATACGGTCAAGAATCACCAGATCGAAATGATTCTGAAGCAGGCGTGCGAAAGCTGCTCTGGCAGTTTCTACATGCTCCACATGATAATTTTCATGCTCGAGGTTAAAGATAATCCCCTTCGCAATGTGCTGTTCATCTTCGACCAGTAGGATGCTTTTTTGTACCATGGTTATTCACCTTCACGGGTTTGCAGCAACGGTAGCTTTATGCTTACGCAGCAACCTCGATCACGTCCAGCACTGTCCAACTCGACCTGGCCTTTGTGTCTCTTGACCAACGCTTTGACAATAAACAGTCCCAAGCCGGTGCCCTTGACATTGTATTCCCCCTGAGGACGACGGTAGAACATGCGGAAAACCCGGCGTTGCTCCTCTGTTGGTATTCCCCGCCCCTGATCTCGCACCTGTAGGAGGGCAAAGTTGCCGGCGCGACGCAGTCTGACATGGATTTGAGCCGGAGAATTGGAGTATTTCAGTGCGTTCTCCAGCAGATTACGCAGCACGACGCTGAACGTTTCCGGATCCAGGCGTACGTGGATAGAGGGTACAATATCGCAGGTGAGGTTGAGTTCTTCCTGTTGCTGTTGTTTCTCCCACGTCGCGACAAAGTTCTCCACGAAGTCCGATAAGTCGTGCGGCCGCAAGGCTAATCTCCACCTGCTTTGCTCCAGACGATTGGCGGTAAGCATTTTAGAGATCAATTCATCGAGACGCCGGGTGTCGCTGATCATGGTGGCGACAAATTCATCTAGTTGTGCATCAGGCGGGTGGTGGCGTTCGATGGTTTCGAGATGGAGCTGTAGAGATGCGACCGGAGATTTTAGTTCATGGGTAACTTGGGAGATAAAAAAACGTTGCTCGCGGTTCAAGGCTAGTTGGCGTCTCCAGTACAGGAATATGACATATACCCCACCCAGAATTACCAGGAGCAACAAAAGTCCTTCAAACAAGATAAACCATTCGATGCCCGGATTAGGTAATTCAGGGCCATATTGCTCTGCTACGCTACGAAATTTGTGGTGGCTGCCAAGAAACCAGTAGACCCAGAAAATGACAACGGCAATCCAGCAGCATTGAATGGCAATGAATGCCAACAGGGGATTTAGAGTCGGTTTTTGGAATTTCATTAAGAGCTCCGGTGTGGTGAGGCATGGAAAAGTCAATGATATCCGAGGTTGGAGTGCGACAGAGCGGGACATCTCGTTCAACTTTTACATAAGTATTACATAGGGTATAGCACATCATCTGCTAGTATTCGGAAGTCAAAAGACGGATCGCTAACCTTACGTCGTAATTTTCTGAGCTACTATATTAAGTAACAATGGGTGTCACCGTTGTGGCTGAAACCTTCTGCTACCCCTGCAATAGGTTGGCTGCAAATATACCCAAGGAGGTATACACGTTATGATGAATATGATGCCATTGAGCATAGGAAAATACCAGATCCCTTATCCCATCATCCAAGGGGGGATGGGGGTGCGTATATCTGCAGCCAATCTTGCCGGTCATGTCGCCCTGTGCGGTGGCGTCGGTTTGATTGCGACCGCTGGCCTGGCTCTGAATAGTCCACTTTATACGGGGAAAAATTTCTTTAAAGCTGATCCTTTAGCACTTAAAGAAGAGTTGCGTAAAGCATACGAGATTGCCCCAGATGGTATAATCGGCACCAACTGCATGGTGGCGGTGAGCAACTACGATGATATTGTACGTGCCAGCTGTGAAGGAGGCGCGAAGATCATTGTCTCCGGTGCGGGGCTGCCCATGAACTTGCCCCAGCTCACAGCGGACTATCCCGACGTTGCTCTGGTGCCTATAGCGTCATCGCTCAAAGCCGCAGAGCTGATTGCGCGCAAGTGGCACAAGTCCTATAAGCGCCTGCCTGATGCCGTTGTGGTTGAAGACCCTGATACCGCAGGGGGACATCTGGGCGAGAAATTAGAAAATATCGGCACTGGGCAGTATGATCAATACGCCACGGTGCGCGCGGTGAAAGAGTATTTTCGCGAAAAATGGGGTGTAGATATGCCGGTGATTGCTGCTGGCGGTATCTGGGATCGCGCTGACGTTGAATTTGCCTTGGCACAAGGGGCAGATGGCGTGCAGATGGCGAGCCGCTTTGTGTGCACCGAAGAGTGCGATGCAGAGCCGGCGTTCAAACAGGCTTACCTCGATTGTCGCAAGGAAGATATCGGTCTTATTATGAGTCCGGCAGGATTACCGGGGCGCGCTATTAAGGGCAATATTGCCCAAGTTCGTGCCCACGATGTGGACCAGGGTATCCGCTGCCGGTCTGCGTGTTTGAAGAAGTGTGCTTACCGTGAGACCGGTGAGCGCTTTTGTATTGTCCACGCGCTGGATAGGGCACAGCGGGGGGATCGCGAAACTGGCCTGATTTTCTGCGGTACCAACGCCTGGAAAGCTGAGCGAATAGAGACGGTTGCAGAGATATTTGACGAATTGTTTGGCGAGATGAAATACCAGCAGGTCAGTGGAAAGTGAGGGCGTGAGTAAGCGGGCGGCGGGTCCGCCACCCGACAGAAATATCACCCTCATCGGCATGCCTGGTGCGGGGAAGAGTACCGTCGGGGTGGTGCTGGCCAAAAAGCTTTCTTTTGCTTTTGTGGACACCGATATTCTTATTCAAGCTCGACAAGGACGGTCTTTGCAGCATATTCTTGATACCGACGGCTACAAGGTTTTGCGCCACATCGAAGAGGAGGAGATCCTCCAACTAGAGGTGGTAAACAGCGTTATTGCCACCGGGGGCAGCGCGGTGTACAGCCATAAAGCCATGGAGCACCTGCAGCGGATATCCACCCTTGTATTTCTTGATCTTCCCTACGCTGAAATCTGCCGCCGTATTCATGACTTTGAAAGCCGAGGTATCGCTTGCGCTCCTCAACAGAGTTTTGAAGAACTCTACGCGGAGCGTTTGTTGCTGTATCGCAAATATGCGAATCTTACCCTCAATAATCCCACCGCCACCCAAGATGAGGTGGCAGATTCAATCATCGCTTATTTACAGCGGTAGGGGCGATTCACGAATCGCCCTTGCCACGCGGGTGGATGCGCGAACGCGGGCAATTCGTGAATTGCCCCTACGGCCAATGGGTGCGATTTGGGGTAAATTCCCCACCCATGGTGATATTCCATCGTAGGGGCACCCCCCTGTGGGTGCCCTGGTTCAACACCGCAGATAAGCGACCTATGGAACGGGCAGGCACAGAGGCCTTGCCCCTACTCTTCACTATCCCGCATGGCATGTATCTGTGCCAAAATCTGGGCGCCACCCTGATCCAAGGTCATCTGCGCTAATTTGTGCCCGAGCTTTGTTGCTTCTTCCTTGGGGCCGCACAGTTCGTTGAAAATTTTCTGTGTTCCATCGAGACTGATAATCCCACCGCATATTTTGAGTTCACCGGCCGGGGTGTAGTCGGCCGTGCAGAAGGCCGGGATGCTGCACCCACCCTTGAGGGTTTTTAGAAACGCACGTTCAGCATTTAGGCGATATTCGGTAACGGGGTGGTTGACCGCTGTGCGGACTAGTTCGCGCTTAGCGGCGTCCAGGCTGGTGGAAGCTTCAATGGCGACGCTGCCTTGTCCTACCGGCGGGATAAACTGATCCTCCGGCAGCATTTCGGCAATAAGGTCGTTGTAGCCCATGCGGTGGACACCAGCATAGGCCAGCAGGATGGCGTCACATTGCCCGTCGTCCATCTTGCCGATTCGCGTTTGAAGGTTGCCGCGCATTTCGATCACGTTGATGTGAGGGTAATAGGCTTTCAGCATCGCCCGTCGGCGTACGGATGAAGACCCCACCGTCAGGGGCCGGCTGGTGTCGGCCAGACGCAGATTTTTGTCACGACTGACTACCACGTCGTTGCTTTTCTCCCGCTCGGTGAAGGCGATAATTTCAAATCCCGCGGGTAACTCCGACTGCATATCCTTGGCGCTGTGAACCGCGATATCTATATCTCCGTTGCGCAGTTGCTCCTCCAACTCTTCGGTAAAAACCCCCTTGCTGCCAATTTTGGCAATAGACACATTGAGAATTTTGTCGCCTTTGGTTTCTATTTCAACAATGTTGGTATCAAGGCCGGCCTTTTCAAGCAGGTCTTGTACGTAGTAGGCCTGCCAAAGAGCCAGTTTGCTGCGTCTGGTGCCGATGTTGATGCTCTTACGCATGAAGGTGTCTCCTTACGTGGGATATGGAATAGATTCGGGTGCGGTTCGTTTTGTGGAGCGTGAATCGCTTATATTAAATTAAGAGCCTTGTCTGCAGAAAATTGCAGCATTTTTTCAGGGAACAAGACAAGTGTCAAGTCTGGTGCGGCAAAGTTATGCCCAAGCTTGAATTGCACGCGCTACCTTAACATAAAAAAAAGGCCTCCGATAGAACCGGAGCCCTTTTGCTGCATGATACTTGATGTTTACACCGTCAGTGTGCACTTCATAAGGAGTTCATCACTTTTTAGGGCCAAAGATCATCGGTGGGCGAGTGGGGTCCTCGGTTTCGCTGTGGTAAAGTGTTGTTTTGAGGTAACGCACAGGTTGTCGGGCATTGCGGGCTGCGAGACATGTGTGATACTGAAGAACGGCAGTGTACGGGGTGGGATGTCCCATTTTGTTACATATGTATCTAGGCTTTTCTTCAAGCGCAATTGCATGAGAATTTAGAGGTCCCCAAGCATGAATAGAGATGAAATTAAAATGCACGCCACAGACACACTGCTCTTTATCCCCACCAGCCGCATTGAAATGGAAGCCCGTGGTTGGGATGAACTTGATGTGCTGTTCGTCTCCGGGGATGCTTATGTGGACCATCCCTCCTTTGGAGTGCCGCTGTTGGCGCGGACACTTGAAGCCAAAGGGTGGCGGGTAGGGATTATTGCCCAGCCTGACTGGAGAGATCCGGCAGCGTTTCAGATCATGGGACGTCCGCGCCTGTGTGTGGCTATCTCCTCCGGTGCAATGGATTCGATGGTAAATCATTATACTGCGGCCAAAAAGGTGCGCAACGATGATGCCTACACCCCTGGGGGGAGTGCCGGAGCGCGCCCCGACCGCGCTTTAATCGCTTACACCGCCGCAGTTAAGGGGGCGTTTAAAAACATGCCTGGGGGTGCAGATGGGAGCGTGCCGGTGATCATTGGGGGCATTGAGGCGAGCTTGCGTCGTCTGGCCCATTATGATTATTGGAGCAATAAGGTGCGGCGCTCTGTTCTGGTCGATTCCAAGGCAGATCTACTTGTATACGGCATGGCGGAGAAGAGTTTGGCGCAGGTGGTGTCTTTGCTCGATAGCGGACGCCGGATAGAGGCGATCACCCGTATTGCTGGAACCGCCTGGCTCAGCTCTGTACCCGTGACGGGGGAACAGCTCCCCGCTTTCGCCGCCCTTGAGCATGATCGAACCGCTTACACCGCAGCGTTCACGCAGGCTGAGCGTGTAGGACAGAAACGTCTGGTGCAGGAATATGCTGGGCGATATTTGGTGGTTAATCCCCCAGCCGCCCCTATGAGCGCGGCGGAGCTTGATGCGGTGTATGCCCTCCCATTTACCCGCCGTCCGCACCCAGCCTACAGTGAGCCTATCCCCGCCTTTACCCAGATCCGCTGGTCGGTTACCAGCCATCGCGGATGCCAGGGCGGGTGTGCTTTTTGCGCTATCAGCGCGCACCAGGGAAGGTTGGTGCAGTCGCGTTCGCCAGAGTCCATCGTTGCCGAGGTGGAGCATATGGTGCGCGAACCTGCGTTTGGCGGCACCATAACCGACGTGGGTGGGCCGACGGCAAACATGTATGCCACCACAGTGCTAGATTTAGCCCGTTGTCAGAAATGTCAGCGTGATAGCTGTCTTTATCCGGCTATTTGCACTAATTTGAATACAGACGATGCCAGCGCTGCTGAGTTGTTGAGAACCCTGCGCCAAATTGCCGGGGTAAAGCACCTATATGTAGCTTCAGGAATCCGCTTTGATCTGTTGGCGCGACAACCGGATTACCGCCACGAATTGTTCAGCCATCACGTTGGCGGTCTGCTAAAGGTGGCGCCGGAAGCCTTAAGCCCGCAATTGCTCAGACATATGCGCAAGCCGGCACCGGAGCTGTTCGAAGATTTCCTGCGCCAATTTTATGCCACCCAGCGCCAGCTTGACCGTCGTTGTTCCGTGGTGCCGTATTTGATGGCTGGACATCCAGGCAGCACCCTCGAAGACATGTTTAATACAGCGCTAGTGTTGCGCCGTCACGGCCTTGAGGTGGATCAGGTGCAGGAATTTACCCCCACCCCCGGTACCTTTGCCACCTGTGTTTACTATACGGGGATAGACCCATTCACTGGTACTAAAGTAGAGGTAAGCAGAGAGCCGCAAGAACGACGTCTCCAAAAAGCCCTGCTTCTTGCGCATCAACCGCAACAGCATAAACTAGTGCGTATCGCTCTACGTCAACTAGGGCGTGAAGACTTTTTTGATCAAATTACCAACAGAATACCTAACCATAAAACAAACAATACACTAAAGCGTACAACCCAAAGTGGGCGAGCATCTGTAGACCCAAAGAGCGTACAAAAACGCACAAAAGGGGGGTATGAAAAGCGAAGGGTGCGGTAAAAAACATCTCGATAACGACAAGCGCTAAATTTATGCTATTCTCTCATTATATTCACCGCTAGAGAGGATTTTCTCTGGGCGTCGTCCGGTTCTTTAATTCAGAAATGGACTACCTATGAAGCCTGTGTTCATCTCCCAGCGCGCTGGAAACTCCACCCGCACGCGCTTTGATTCGCGCTTGAGAGCTGCTGTCTGGCTATTGTTGCTGGTAGGAATGTTTCTGGTGCTGGGATCACAGCCATTGCAAGCCGAGGGGCTGGTATCTGCAGACGCCTATCTCCTTGATCTCACCACGGCTGAACGCGAATTTCTGCAGACGCATCCGACGTTTAAGGCGCATGCCGAGCGCGGTTATCATCCCTTCGTCTATGTGAAAAATGGCGAAGCGCGTGGTTTTACGGTGGACCTGACTAACATTCTGACACGTCGTCTCGGAGTAGAGGTTGAGTACATAACGGATCAGAGCTGGGAAGAGGCGATGGCCGGACTCAAACGCCAAGAGATTGACATCGTTTTAAACATGGTCAACACCCCTTCCAGACGTGAATTCGCCTATTTTACTGATCCCTTTCTCACCACTTACACCGGGCTAGCTACCCGAAAGAATGGTTCCGGCGCAAAATCTCTGGAAGCTCTGCATGGGCGTAGGGTGGGGGTTATACGTGGCTATTGGCACGAAGATTTCCTGATACAATATTACCCGCAGATTGAAGTAGTAACATTTCCGGATCATATTACCTGCCTTGAGGCTCTGGCCGTTGGTAATGTCGATGCAGTGATGTCGAGTAATCCGGTACTTATCTATCATATTCGACAGCATTATATGCTTGGTCTCGAAACTTGGCCTGTTCTGGAGGCGGAACATTTCCGCAGGATAGAGGAAGGCTACGGCGTGCGTAAGGATATGCCTTTACTAGCGGCGGCGTTGCAAAAGGCGCTGGATTCAATACCCGACGAGAGCCTGAATGAACTGCGACAACGCTGGCAGATCGATGATGTCGCCGAACCTAGCTTATTAAGTCTTAGTGGAGAAGAGCGCCGCCACCTTGAAACCCTCGGCGAGGTGCGTTTGTGTATCGATCCGGACAAGATGCCCTTGGAAGGGATTGATCAGCATGGGAACTACACCGGCTTGAGTTCTGACTATTTTGCCCTTTTGCAGGAACAGTTACCTATCCCTATCCGTTTTGTACCCACGACTTCATGGACTGAGACCCTGCAAAAAATTGAAAATGGCGAATGTGACCTGCTTGCCCTTGTTAGCCCGACATCAGAGCGCAAAAAGATTCTAAACTTCACCCGTCCTTATTTATTCTTGCCCCTTGTGGTGGCGACAAGGGGTGAAGAAATGTTTATCGAAGATATCCGCCAGCTTAGCGGCCTGCGCATAGGCTCTGTGGGCGGGTACGCCGCTACTGAAGAATTTCGAAAACGTTATCCCGCGATCGAGTTGGTTGAAACTAAAAACGTATCTGAAGGAATACGCATGGTTAGCCGTGGCGAAATTTACGGTTTTGTCGGTACGGTTGCCGCTATTGGAGAAGCCATTCGTGAGCAGGGCCTTGATGCTGTAAAAATATCGGGCCACATCAACATGACTTTAGGGCTGGGGGTTGGGGTGCGCAAGGATGATCCGCTCCTGTGTGATATCATGGATCGCGCCATTGTGGCCCTCGGGCCGGGGGAAGGGCAACGCTTGTATGGCAGGTGGGTGGCGGTCACCTATCGGCAGGGGGTGAATTTTGTTGTTGTTATTCTTTCCGGAATCGGAGCGGTTATTCTTCTGGCGGGGTTTGTGTGGCGTAATCGGCGTTTGACCCAGCTACATAGCGAGCTGCTGCTAACCCATCAGCAGTTGGAAGAAAAATCTCAGGAACTCAGGCTCCTTTCCGTCACCGATTCGCTCACCGGGCTGTACAATAGGCGCAAAGTTGAAACAGATTTTGCGCATGAATGTTTGCGTATGCAGCGCTATCCTAGTGCTTTGTCGGTTATTCTCCTTGATATTGATCACTTTAAAAAGGTGAATGATAACTTTGGTCATCAGGCTGGAGATCGGGTATTGTGCGGGATAGCTGAAACCCTGCGCCACCGTGTGCGCACAAGTGATATAGTCGGGCGCTGGGGTGGGGAAGAATTTATGCTCGTTCTGCCGCAAACAACGCTATCCGAAGCTGCTGCCCTGGCGGAAGATCTGCGCCGGGAGATCAACGCGCTGGACTTTAACCCGATTCCGCCTCAAAGCGCCAGCTTCGGGGTTGCCACTGTAGAGGATGGGGACGATCGTGCCGGAGTGTTTCAGCGCGCTGATCGAGCGTTATATCTCGCCAAAGATAGCGGTAGAAATATAGTAGTGACCCAAAATGAGCTACGTCAGCACGAGTTGGAGTAGTTCTAGAACGAGGCTTCAAGGTGCAGATTGAAACGCAGCTGAAGGCAACCATATTAGGATGCGGGACCAGTACCGGAGTCCCTGTGGTGGGGTGTAATTGCCGGGTATGCACTTCGGATGATGTGCGCAATCAGCGCACCCGTTCCAGTCTTATGCTGGAATGGAACGAGCGGGTGGTGCTGGTGGATACCGGCCCAGATCTGCGCACCCAATGCCTGCGGGAAAGGGTACAGCGTGTGGATGCGGTACTCTATACCCATCCACACGCAGATCACGTCCACGGTATTGATGACCTGCGCCCCTTCAACGCTGTCGCAGGGACGGATATTGATGTGTACGGTTCCGCCGCAACCCTGCATAAGCTAGAGCGCAGCTTCGCCTACGCCTTCAGACGCAATGATGCGCAAGGGTTTTGCCCGCGCCTTAACCCTCATGTGGTGGCAGAAGCGTTTGAGCTGTTTGGAGCGCGTGTTGTCCCTCTGGAGTTGGTGCACGGACGTGGTGCGGTGTTCGGCTATCGCTTCGGGCCATTGGCGTACCTGACTGACTGCAGCGCCATCCCGACGCGTGCTGTAGCGCAGTTGCAAAACCTGCAGGTACTTATTATCGATGGGTTGCGCTTCAGGCATCACCCCAGCCATTTTACTATCGATCAGGCCATAGATGTCGGACGGTGCCTCGGAGCCGGGCATATTATCCTGACTCACTTAAGCCATGATGTTGAGTATGCTGTCCACAGTCGCCACCTTCCTTCTGGGGTTGAGCTGGCCTATGACGGTTTGCACTTGAACCTGAACGTTTCGCTCAGCGGCGTCTGAGCATGGGGGCTTAGAGGGATACATGCAACAAGAACTACGTCTGCACGGACATATAGATGACAGTATCGAGTATTTTGTCACCGTAGCGGCTCATGATGCCGGTCGTCGACATTTCTATGAGATAATGGATGAAGGGTTGCGGGTGTTCGCACCAGGCAATGAGATGGTCCTTGACCGCACCGGCCTGACCCACTGGGGGACTGGGGGCAGTTTTTGTGAATATATGTACGGGGTGGAGCAACCCGTACCCGATTTGTTGAAAAATGAAGTCGCCAACCGCTTGGTACTGTTTGGAGCCACATTCCACCACGATGGCGAGCTGGTTTTTTCCAACGAAACGGCGGGGCGCATTACCTACGATCAAATATTCAGTGAAGGGCATGCTTACAGCAATTGTTTTTTCTTCCTCACTGGCTCGGTGTACGGCGCCCTTAAAACCCAACAGGAAGGTGTACTCGGCCTACTCGGGCGCTCACTAAAGCGTACCCCAAGGGTTAAGGAAGCTGATGATGCGCGCCTGGTGGACGAGTTGTTTAATCTGCTTGGGCAACATAGCCACTTGTACCTGATACGTCTGATCAACAAAAAGCATAAAGCCTACGCCGACCTGTTCCGCACCCTGTATTTCAAATATCGCTCCATCCCCGATGTCGAATACACCCATATTAAAAACCTGGCCCAGCGCCTCCATGTAGAAGAGAGCCAGCAACAGCGTATCCGTATTGCAGAGATGTACTCCCACCGAGATAATCGCGCCATTGTAGAAGAATACCGGGATATTCTGGTTGAATGTTATCACCGCAGCAACATAACCGCGCAGGAAAATGCCCGCCTGAATCGGCTTAAAACCTTGGCATTGCGTAATAAAATTCCTGTAGCCCTGTTTGAGCCACTGGACCGCAGCCTTGGCTATGAAAAGATGGCGGAGCTCCCGCGCGACTACATTGCTGACACCAGAGAGATTTTTTCTGGCATGTTGCATGAAAATTGTCAGCTTAATATCCGCATAACGCGCGAAGATATTGTCCATTTACTGCACAATAAGCGACGCGCCATGCTTAATCGTGATTATGCTTTTGAGCAGATTTTGCTCGATGTCAGCAGGCAATGCGATGAACGGGTACATGCTGGCGGGGATATCGGCATGGTTGAGCAGCTGACTTCAGTGCTGAATTATTTGGAACACTATGAGTACTGTGTGGGGCAGATCAATAATATTGCGTTTATGCCCGGGGTCAGAATCGATGAACTTATGATACGTGAAGTGCGACGGCGCTACCGTATTTTGGCCCGGTTGGAAACGCAGCTACCATATGAGCTACTGTTTGCAGATCTGCTGCACAACCGCTTTGTTGGGACATTCGGGCGACAAAAACTTGAATCTTTGCGCCGTGATCTGCATGAAGAGGCCCCTGCCCGTACGGTCCTGCAACATCTGCAGGAAATATCCCAGCGTGAAACCCTCTACATCGAGATACTGCACCAGGCCAAATACAGGCTGCAAAAGACCTACGCAGGATATATGCCCCACATAACCGACATCAGCTTGAAAGATGAGATAAGTGCCATTTTACGCGCTAAAGCACTTATTGCGGACTCCATTCCGGAGCAGCTGTACGGCGAGGTTATGCTCAATCTTGAGAAGGAAAATTTCTATCTTCAAAACCTGTTGCCCCGCATTTTGGCAGAAAAAAATGTAGCTCTTCGAGAGGATTTTCTGGACAATAGCGGTTTGGAACGCTTTTATATAGAAGAGCTGGAAAATGCTTATATTAATCGTCATGACCTGGATAGCGCGTTACTGGAAACACTGCGCTGTCCGGTACATACGAACATTGCTCACATGCACAGGAACTTGTGATACAGCGTTTTGGCAGTTACGCTTTCGGTGTCTATATAATCTGGAGGAGCTGTTGAGATCAGATATTAAAAGCATAACGCCTGAGTTGATACGGGCCAAGCGTCGCATCGGCCTAAGAATGGTCACGGTGTATCTGGGGGTTTACTCTCTATTTGTTATGTTGCATGTGGTTTTCCCTGAAGTGCCTGGTTCTCCCTGTTTCGGGGTCAGTGCAGGGTTAGTGGGGGGAGTGGCGCTGATGTTTTTTGCTGTTCTGATGGCGTTGGTCTACCACGTGTTGTGCACCAAGGTGGAAAAACGTCTGACTCGGACCTAGGGTCTCTGTGCCATCCAATCTAGGTGGAGGTGGTGATGCTGTATGAGCAGTCGCAACTGGCGGTAATCCTTTTTCTAAGCGTGGTCGCCATTGTGGTGGGGATCTCGATTCAACTGATGCGCCGGGTCACTACTCCTTCAGGTTATTTTACCGCTGGTGGACGTATTCACTGGGGCGTGAACGGTATCGCCTTCGTTGGCGACTATCTCTCTGCTGCATCCTTCCTCGGGATAGGGGGCATGATAGCCACCCTGGGGTACGATGGTTTCCTTTATTCGGTCGGTTTTCTGTCCGGTTGGCTTGTGGCCCTGTTTATGGTTGCCGAGCCCTTGCGGCGCATGGGCCATTTCACTTTTACCGACGCGATTGACTCCACCTTCAATTCTCGCGGGCTGCGTTTTGTTGCGGCGCTGTGTACCATTGTTATTTCGGTGTTCTACCTCATCCCTCAAATGGTGGGAATCGGTGCACTGGTAACCCCGTTGTTCGGTATTCCACACTATCTTGGAGTGTTGATTGTAGGGGTGGTGGTTACCATCATCGTTGCCACCTCAGGCATGATGGCTACTACCTATGTACAGTTTATCAAGGGTATTCTAGTCCTCGTGATTTCTGTGGTGCTTACGCTTTTCATGCTCCAACGGGGGATAATGCTGCCAGAACAGATGGATTATCGGGAGCACCGTGACCTCAGAACCCTTGAAGCCCAGCGCACTGAGGCAGGTTATTCCTTGCAGGATCCGGGATACACGCTTACTCCGCAGTGGGAAATGACTCCGGCATATGCCGCAGGCTTTGTTCCCGTGGAGGATAGCCAAGGGGTAGCCCCTTGGCATGTTGAAGAGCACACAGCTGAACACATGCTGTTGCGCGAAACCCAGTATGTCGAACGTCGCTCGGACGGAACCACGCTATATAACGGCGCTCTTACCGAGTCGGGACGGGTCTTTTTAGTTGGAACCATGGCCGATATTGTTGTAAATGGTCACCATGTAGAGAAGACCGGTGCTCTCGGACCGCTGGAATTTCTTCGCACCATCTATTCCAGCAGCGTCCATGTCTGGCCACAAACCACCTACCTTACGTCTGAAGGTCAGATGCAGGTGTTTTACCGCTACACCATCCCCGGCGCGGAGTTATTCAAGCCCGGGGGCATGTTTCGTTTGCATGAAAAGAGCATAAGTGCGCGCCTTGACTTTATCTCTCTGATGTTGGCGTTGGTGTGTGGTACCGCCGCATTGCCACATATCCTTATCCGTTACTACACCGTCCCAAGTCAGGCCGCAGCGCGCAAATCAACCATTGTTGCCATTGGCGGTATAAGCTTTTTCTACCTGCTCAGTTTGTTTCTTGGTTTTGGGGTTATGGGCAGTGGTTTCCTGAATATCATGGATACCAACATGTCTGTGCCTTTATTGGCGCGCTCCTTTGGTATTGTGTTGTTTGCTATAGTAAGCGCGGTGGCATTTACCGCCGTTCTGGGTACCGTTAGCGGGCTGATTTTAGCCGCATCTGGAGCGGTGGCACACGATATTATGGATCGACTCATGGGGATACAGATGAGCGCGACGGAAAAAGTTGTCGTAGCGCGTATGGCGGCAGTAGTAGTGGGGTGCATTGCAATTTATCTTGGCATTGTATTCGAGGGGATGAATGTCTCCTATTTGGCCGGATGGGCCTTCGCCTTGGCCGCAGCCACTAATCTACCGGCATTGCTTATGACTCTGTTCTGGCATGGTGCTACTAGCAAAGGCGTTGTTGCCTCCATGCTGGTAGGAATGATCACTGCACTCACTCTTATCCTTATCTCTCCTGAAATGTATGTGCGCTACGGTTTGCTAGCTGCAGAAGCGCCATTGCCCCTCAATAATCCCGCTCTTATCGCTCTTCCTCTTTCATGGCTGACCCTGGTAATGGTTTCCCGTCGTACTGCTTCAACTGTGTTTCCCACAAAATAGGAGCCAGATTTCTACTACTAACGCCGGTAAGCATTTAATCTTTTCCTCTTCATGTTGCGCATAGAAGTTCAAATTGCTGCGGTCGTCTTGCATTAAAGGTATTTCCTGCAATACTTGGTAGTAAGATACAGATAAGGAGAAATTTCTATTTTACGTTGTGCTGGCAACTTGCGTTTTATTTATGCTCCAGTCCTCTTCTTTTGACATATATGATGTTGTGTTTTAGGGTATTGCCTGTGACCTTTGGCCTCATTTAGGCTTGCATGCTATGTAAATATATAAAATCATGTGATAAAATCACAATAATATGTTGGTAACTGTAAGGGTTAAAACATATAAAAAAGAGTAAATATTGTCTTTTGTGTGATTTTATAACAACATTTTACTTGACTCGTTTAAATACAATATGGCATAAGTTTTTATAAGCAGAACGCTGTTTACTTATCCGTAGAGTATGCGTTGCTTAACCCAAGACAGCATTGAGGTGAGAAGTATGATTGAGAGACTGTATTACATGATGGGTGGGGTAATATCCGTCGGGGCGCTTATATGTTTCATTTTCGCGTATTATTCTGACCACAAAGAGAGCAGGCCTCGTAAGCGACGTTCCTTGTATTCCATAATTAACCGATACCCGCGCTGACTCAGTTTCCGCTGGGGGCAGATATTCAATAAAACACAGTTTTAAGTTGTCTTAGAAAGGAGGTCTCATCAATCAATCTTTTACAATGCTTTGATAAGATTTATATCGGAACTACGATAAATAAAGCCGGCTGGATTGGTTGCCAGCAGACTTGACCACAAGGAGGTATGGGTATGGAAAAAGATATTAATATTAATTTTTTTAAGCCGGTTGGCGAATTTATGACCCGCGACGTTAAGATGAAGAAGCTGATCATCGTCATATGGGGCGTGGCCACCTATGGATTTTTGTTGCTGCTTAAACTTGTAGCCGACCCTGAGGCTACCGTAGAAGTTACCTTGAGCACCGGTGAGGTTGTTACCCAGGTATCAGGTAAAAGTTTTCTGACAGAAACGCAGTTTTTAGGCTTCCCGTTTCACTATTGGTACTCAGCTCAGTTCTGCATTCTGTTATTTATTTTCCTGTGCTGGTGGTACTGCAAGTTTATTGACAAGCTCGAAGCCGAATTTTCATCAAAATAGAAGAGGGAGACCATAAATATGAAACGTATGCTGCAATGGGGCCTGTCTCTTTACTTTGTATTGGTGGCGGGCAACGTATTCGCGAAAGAAAATCTAAGTGTTAACGTAGGTGAGGTTCGTGTCTTCCCTGCAATTCTGATGATCAGTTTGCTGGTGCTGTTCATCCTGGTCGGGGTATTCTCCAAGGCTAAAGATACTG
>Ga0265295_1004400_pt1 | contig 19027 bp, 14 predicted proteins | sample Munlansysbiofilm_FD_192503 | JGI IMG/M metagenome (GOLD analysis project Ga0265295, IMG submission 192503) | Leachate microbial communities from a municipal landfill in Southern Ontario, Canada - Methane capture system biofilm | ecosystem: Engineered > Solid waste > Landfill > Unclassified ... | reverse complement strand
CAAGGGCAGCCAGTCCGTCCCGCCATAAGGCGGGCATGGAGCAACACCGGGGTGTAATTCAGCCTGCCAGCAACAAGCTGGACGCGGTTCTGGCCAATCCCCCCTACGACAGGGGTGGCCGCTCCTCCCCAAGGCATATGCGAGAACGCGCCCTGCGCACGTCTACAGACGCTGACAGCCGCACTTCGGCCCTCGATACCTTTTGCAGGGCTGCGGCCACGCTCCTGCGCCATCAGGGCCGTTTTTTCTGCATCTACGACGCCCAGGCACTGCCACGTCTGTGTGTGGCCCTGAATGCCGTCAGGCTCGGCGTCAGGCGCATCCTGCCTGTGCAGAGCCACAGGGGTGGACCAGCCCTGCGCGTACTTGTGGAGGCCCGAAAAAACGCCGCCCACGACACTGTGCTGGAAACGCCGCTGATTTTGCACGATGCGCCCGAAACCAACGCGCCCAAAACCAGCGCGCCCGGAACCAATGTGGCCGAAATCAATGTATTAGGCGACAACGCGCCATGCAGCTTTGAGCCACGCAGCAACGCACTTTGCGACAGTAAGCCCTGTGGCAGCAGGCCGTGCGCCGGAGGGCCTCTCTGGTCTGCTGCGGCCCTGACCTTCTGCCCCTGGCTTGGCGTCGCAGACGCTGACCACACTGCCGCCGCAGTTTCCCCCTCCACTGCCGACAACGCTTTTCACCGCACCAAGACAAAGAGCCGCGTATGAACTTCATAGCCGACCTGCATATCCATTCCCGTTTTTCCCGCGCCACCAGCAAGGCGCTCAACGCCCGTCATCTGGCCGCATGGGCGCGCTGCAAGGGCATAAGCGTCCTGGGCACGGGCGACTTTACGCATCCGCAATGGCGCGCCGAGCTTGGCGAGCAGCTTGCGCTTGACGAAGCCAGCGGCCTCTACCGCCTCAAGGGCGAACCGGAGCAGCTTGATGTCATGGCCGGGGGCGCCATGCGGGACGGCGACGCGCAAGGCCCGCTCTTTATGCTGCAGACAGAGATAAGCTCCATTTACAAGCGCCACGGCAAGGTGCGCAAGGTGCACAATCTCATCTTCATGCGCACCCTGGAGGACGCGGCAAAGCTCTCGCAACGCCTTGAGCAGATCGGCAACCTGCATTCCGACGGGCGGCCCATCCTTGGCCTCGATTCGCGCGATTTGCTCGAAATCATGCTGGAATGCGCCGAAGATGCGGTCATGATCCCGGCCCACGTGTGGACGCCCTGGTTCGCGCTTTTCGGGTCCAAATCCGGCTTTGACCGTCTCACCGACTGCTACGGCGATCTTTCCGAACACATCTTCGCCCTTGAGACGGGCCTTTCTTCTGATCCTGACATGAACCGCCTTGTGAGCCAGCTTGACGGCTACGCGCTTGTCTCCAACTCCGACGCCCATTCGGGGGCCAACCTTGGCCGCGAAGCCAATCTTTTTGACGGGCGGCCCTCATACGCGGGCATGTTCGCGGCCCTGCGGGCGGCGGCGCGCCGTCAGCCGCAGGACGGCCTCGACTGCCGCTTTCTTGGCACAATGGAATTCTACCCCGACGAGGGCAAGTACCATCTGGACGGCCACCGGGCCTGCAATGTGGTGCTGGAACCGCGCGAATCTCGCGCCCTTGGCAACATCTGCCCTGTTTGCGGCAAACCGCTAACCGTCGGCGTGCTGCACCGCGTGTGGGAACTGGCTGACCGCGAGGAACCCGCGCGCCTCACTCTGGAGCCAGAAGCGCGCCCGCTTATTCCTTTGGCCGAGGTGGTGGGCGAAATTGTGGGCGCGGGCGTTACCTCACGCAAGGTTCAGGAGCGGTACGGCAAACTGCTGCGCGAGCTGGGACCGGAACTGGATATCCTCTGCCGTATGCCCGAAGCTGAGGTGCGCGCCCATTGGGAACCCCTGGGCGAAGCCGTGTCCCGCATGCGGCGCGGTCAGGTTTTCCGCCAGGGTGGCTATGACGGCGAGTACGGTGTTGTGCGCGTGTTCACGCCTGAGGAACTGGCCGACATCCGTGGAGCGGGCCGTGGTTCCTTGCCGGGGCTCAAACCGGGCAGGCCGCGCAAGGCTTCCGGCGCTGACGCAGCCGCGGACACGGCGGCCGACGTCAAGGTACGCCAGAAAAAGGCGTCTTCTGTCTCCATGCTGGATCTCATGAAAGAACGGCCCTCCAGGAGTCCTGCCAAGCTGGATGAAAAGCAGCCCCCGCAGCCGACTTCAGTCAGCTTCAGCTCTGAGCAACAGGCTGCCCTCACGGCCGGGCCCGGCCCGGTGCTTGTGCAGGCTGGCCCCGGTGCGGGCAAAACCCGCGTGCTCATTGGCCGCATGCAGCATTTGCTGGATCAGGGCATTCCGTCCCACAAGCTGCTGGCGGTGACGTTTACACGGCGCGCGGCCAATGAAATGCGGCAGCGCCTGGCCGTCGCCCTGCCCCATATGCGCGACCTGCCCTGCTGCGACACCATGCACGGCATTGCCTGGGGCCGCATGCGTGCGGCCATGCAGTCGCAGGGGCGTGAATGCATGTTGCTCGGCGACGACGCGGCGCAGCAGCTGTTCAGGGCAGCCAATCCTCAGCTTGCCGCCCGACAGGCGTCAGAACTCTGGCGTCAGCTCACTCTGGCGCGCGAATGCCAGCGCTCTCTGGACGACCCGTCCGTCGCACAGGCTGCAGCCCAGTATGCCCGCCGCAAATCAGAGCGCCCGGGTCTGCTCTATGTTGACTATGCTGACCTTCTTGACTGGTGGCTGGAACATGTGGCTGCCATGCCCCCGGATCAACTGCCGCAGCATGTGCTTGTGGACGAGGTGCAGGACCTTTCGCCCGTGCAGCTGGCTATCATCCGCCGCCTGCTGCCCGGTGACGGCAAGGGCTTTTTCGGCATTGGCGACCCTGATCAGGCCATCTACGGCTTTCGAGGCGTATCGGGGCAGAGCGAAGGCAGCCTGCGTGCCGTCTGGCCGGAGTTGTCGGTCCTTTGTCTTGGCCGCAGCTTTCGCTCCAGCCAGGACGTGCTGAACATGGCGCGCAGTCTGCTGCACCACAAGGGACAGTGCGGACCGCTCACGGCGGCGCGGCAGCTCAGCGCCCAGTTGCGTCTTTTTTCGTCCCCGGACCAGCAGGCCGAGCTTCGCTGGATCACGCGCCGCGTTCAGGCCCTGCTCGGCGCAACGGCCCACACCCTGCTTGACCAGCACCTGAGCAGCGCTGAAGCGCACGAACTGGATGGTACGCTCGCTCCCGGCGACATTGCCGTGCTGGTACGCCTGCGGGCGCAGATCGCACCCTTGCGTGCCGCACTCGAACAAGCGGGCATTCCCTGCGCCGCCCCGGCCGAAGACGCTTTTTGGCAGGACGCGGCCTGCGCACGACTGCTGGCCATGGCTGCGACCCACTGCGGATTCGACCCACTGGCCCAGAGCCTTGCAGGCGCGGACGGACAGCATGATGCGCCAGCCAATGCAGGAGCTGGCGCTGTTGCTACTGCTGCTACTGCTTCAACAGGCACGGCTGGCATGGCCGGATTGCCCCTGCTGCCCGCAACGCCTTTTGTTGCCGGTTCTTCACTGCCCGCCCCCGAAGCTCTGGAACCCTGGCTCAAACAGCAGTCCTGGGCTGGCGACCCCCTTGTGGCAGGCCGCGCCTGGCGTGAACTCAAGCGCATATGGAAAACGCTTGGCAACTGGCCGGATTTTCTGGCCCATCTCGGCTGGCTTCAGGAAGCGGAACTGGTGCGCGGCAAGGCGGAGCATGTGCAGATCATGACCATGCACGCTTCCAAGGGTCTTGAATTTCAGGCCGTATTTCTGCCTGGCCTTGAAGACGGCCTTTTGCCCTTGCGTAAGGACCGTCTCTTTGGCGCCGGGAGCAACGGCAACGCGGCATCCGACGGCCAGACGCGCTCTGCGCCTTCTGCGCCGACGGCGCAGCAATCGGATGAAGATGAAGAACGCCGCCTGCTGTATGTGGCCCTCACACGGGCCGCGCGGGCGCTTTTTGTGAGCCACAGTGCCCGGCGCACACTGTACGGCAAAAGCCTCGCCCTGCCGCCTTCGCCTTTTCTGGAACAAATACGCCAGTTCTGCCGTCAAAGCGCCCTTGCGGTTCACAAAGAGACGCAGGCGCGCCCCCTTTCCCTGCTTCCGGAGCCGGACGGGAAATAATGGCATAGCGGTGCGGGGAGTATGGCTGTCAGGCATTTTTTTGCTTTGCTGTGTGGGGGAGGGACCCTTTTGCAAAAGGGTCTCCTCCCCCACGCCCCCACCCCCTAAAACCTTTATTGTCCTGTTGTGTTGGGCACTGTGTTTTCTGGCTCCAGGCAAAAGTGCCGAGGCAAACGTGCTAAGGGCGGGCGGGGAAATCAGGACCAATTGCTTACCGTCGGAATTCAGACGCTTTTGCTCGTAAAGCCGAAGAGTTGTTACGGTTGTTTTTCTAAAGAATTTCTACCACCTGTTTTTTCGATATTTTTTAATAATCTTAGTCAATTGGCATGTATTATGCTAAATACCTTGGCAGAATTGAAAAATTTGCCACAGTTGACGAAATACTCGGATACACAAAAATTTACCCGAACTGTCAGCAAATTCGTGTAAAAGGCTTGCCATGGAACGTACATCACCACCATCACGACGCATCAGCCCCTGGGCCTTGCTGGCTCTGGCCAGTCTTTTGCTGCTGGCTGGCTGCGGACTTTCGCGTCCGGTGGATAACGGCCCCATGCCAGAGGACGCGCACAAGGTGGTGCGCACCGCCTATGCCCAGATGGGCAAGAAATACCGCTCTGGCGGAGCTTCACCGCAAAAGGGCTTTGACTGCTCTGGCCTTATCTGGTGGGTGTACAAAGAAAACGGCTACAAGGTTCCGCGCATTACTGTGGACCAGGCCAGCGCAGGGTATTCCGTGCCAAAAAACCAGGCCCGCCCCGGTGATATTGTGGTTTTTCGCACCGGCTCAAGCCCGCGCGGCCTGCATACCGGCATTTACGCAGGCGGCAATAGCTTTATTCACAGCCCGCGCAGAGGCGAAAAAGTTCGAATGGAAAGCATGTCCATCCCCTACTGGAGCAGCAAGCTTATTGCTGTACGCCGTGTCGTGCACTGACCCGTATAAAACTGCCCAACAGATCAACCAGCCAACTTACCAATTTTTCTCTGAATCAGCCGCGCTGCCATGATGGCATTGCGTTTTTTTTGCGGCAATACACTTTAATTGATTAATAATTTTAGTGTGTTGCCGAACAGGCATAGAATTGCTGACAGAGCTTTAGAGCAATTCTCTTTGAAATTGCTCTGGCGGATGCGGGAGCAGACGCCCGCTTCGGCGTTTAACCGCGCAGATAAACAACGCTTATGCCTCCGCAGCGGCGTCTTGGAAACCTCGCTTCAGGCGTTGTGATGCAGGCTTAAAGCGTTGTGACATAGGAAACTACGGATGCTCCAAGCGTTGTGACGCAGGAAGCTACGGGTAAAGACAGCATGCGTAACGACACGGCGTGTTCCATACAAGCGCTGTCGCCATTCGTAGCGATGCTGTCCTGCTCCGTAAGGCGGTTCCCGCCAACGGTTCAGGCAAGCCCTCAGGAGCGGGAAACAGCTGCCTCTAAAATAGATATTCTCAATGCGAGAGTGCTCAGGGAGCAATGGCGAGAAAGGGTTTTGTATCGTGCTCGGTTATGCCAGAGAATCTACAAAGCGGACAATGTAATTGTGTTGCGAATGCAGCCCTAGAGGCTTGGAAATTTTTGTTTCTTGCTTGCCATTATTGTTGTTTTAACGTACTCGGGAGAAAATGCGCAGCGTAACTTCCTTGTTGCGGATCTAACCTGCCCTTCCCTGGCATTACTGCCACCCTTTATTCTGATTGCGCACGCCAGGCAATAAAGCAACAAGATCCCAACGTCACGCTGCCGCCGGGAGGACACATGGCGCGCAAAACTGCCATTGGCGAAAGCTTGTTAAGCATTGCGGACATATCCCGCCATTTTTCCCTGCCTGAATCCACCACCCGTTATTACTGCAAGCGCTTTGCCCCCTTCATCCCCAGTGTTGGCGACGGCAGACGGCGGCGCTACCGCCGGGAAACCCTGGACGTCATCGCCGCCATTCTCGAGCAGATGCAGAAATCACGCACTGCCGCCGCCGTTGAGGATGCTCTGCTGGCGCGCTTTCCCCGCAATGCGCTGACCTTTGCCGACCATCAGCCAATACAGACCGTACAGTCCCCCACGCAGGACTTTTTTCCTTCAGCGGCATTGCAGTTGATGGAACGGCAAACCGCAGCCCTGGAAGGGATTGCGCAATTGCTGCATCTGGTTGTGGAGCGTCTGCCTGCCGGCGCGTCCCAGCCCGCCATTGAAACCCAAAATGCCGAGCTGCGTCAGGATCTTGATACCTTGCGTCTTTTGCTGCATTCCTCTGAAAAAACGCAGCAGGCTGATCTTGAGCAATTGCGGCAATGGATGGGCCGCATGATTCGCAGTAAAAGCACAGCCACGGGTTCCGAAGGCTGAGCCAGCCGCATCACCATACTTTCACTGCACCTGCTTGTCCGTTCAACGCAAATGCTGCATGCCTGCGCTGGTCGCCACAATACGCGCTTTCAACCTGGGTATGCCCGCATGCGCGCCTGGAATATCCGCAATGGGTGAGTTCGCCACTGAACGCAAGCGGCAATAACGCAATCCCCCTTTTCAATCCCCGCCCTTTTCAAAGCAACCGCTCTTTTGCAACCAGACAAGCCTCACGCCGGGCATAACCTCCACTTCCTTAAAAGCGTAATACCCGGCTTTTTCATACAAAGCCACATTGCGGCGATTTTTCGCGCTGGTGAAAAGCTCATAGCGGTCTTGCGCGCACGTTTTTTCAATGGCGGCAAGCAAGCGCGTGCCAATGCCCTGCCCCTGAAACCCAGGCTTGACCATCAGCCGACCTACGTGGGCGGTTGCGTTTTCGATTTTGGCCCGCACTGCTCCCGCAATTTCGCCATCGTCCATTACCGCCTTGAGCATGACGAGTGCAGCAAATTCCTGTTCGAGATCAGCGAGAGTTTGCGTCATGGGCGGTATTTCATAACTACCCACTAGCCGGGCCTCACTTTCAAACGCCTGTTTCTGCAATGCCAGAATGGCTGGCAGATCCTCTGCCCGGACAGGAAGAATTTTCATGCTCTTTCTCTTCTCGTATGCTTTTTTATTTTGCTCATGGTCAAAACAGGGCTGCACGAGGTCGCATCTGTTTTATGCCCGCTCGTTGCGGCACGCCCCCCCAGGCGCTATGTAGATTATATTGCGGGCACGACGCCTGGCAACGTCAGTATATACTGGAGACAACAAAGGCTCCACACCGCGTGATGTGGAGCCTTTGACACTTCCTGGCAACCGGGCTCTTGGGCTGGCTGCGCTCAATCAATTCTGGCCGTTCTTTGCTGCTTCCGCCTATTTGGCTGAATTGCCCTCAGCCTTGGCCTTGGCCATATCAATGGCTTTCTTGAAGAGATCTGGCGGCAACGCGCCACGCACCACAAGATCATTGACGAGAAAATACGGTGTGCCTTCCACGCCGAGCTTTTGCGCGTCCTGCTGATCTTCGGCCATGATGTCCGACACCTTTTTACTGTGCACATCCTTGGCAAGGCGCTTCATGTCCACGCCAAGATCCTGAGCCGTGGTTTTCAAAAAAGCCTCGCCATCCGTCACAAGCTTGTCGCGACCTGCAAACAGGGCGTCATGGAACTTCCAGGCTTTTTCTTCACTCTGTTGTGCAATGGCGAGAAAATACTTTGACGCGATACTGGCCGGGCCTTTGTCATCCAAAGGCAGGTTTTTGAACACCAGGCTCACGTCCTTGCCGTATTCCTTCAAAATGGCGCTCACCGTGCCTGACGCCTGCTGGCAAAAGTGGCAGGTAAAATCTGAAAAGGCCACGATGCGAACCTTGGCGTTCTTGGAACCCAGCACTGGGCGGCCATCAAGTTTGACCGACTTGGGAGTCCTCATCTCCTGGCTCCACTGCGCTTCAAGGCTGCGCTGCCTGCGCATATTGGACCCTTGCTGGGCTATGTCCAGTACTGCCTCGCTGTTTTTTCGCAACACGTCCATCACCAGATCAGGGCGTTCCTGCAACAATTTTTCCAGCATCTGCGCCAAATTTTCATCAGTGACCTGCACGGACTCGGCTTGTGCCCGGCAAGGCGAGCAGGCAATAAGGCCACCCAAAACCACAAGCCCCACAAGGGCAACCAAACCTGTTTTTTTCCACATATTCATACTCGAATTCCTTACGCCCTTGGGACGAATCAGTTTACGCCGCCCTGCTCCGCCTCGAGGCGGCGCTGGGTAGCGGCATCTTCTATTTTAAAAAGCAGCTCGTCGATGTCAACAGGCTTCATGAGGTAGCCAAAAGCCCCCTCGCTCATGGCCTGTACCGCCAACTGCATGTCGGCGTGGCCGGAAAGCAGAATAACCTGCGTTTCCGGCCATTGCATATGGATTTTTTGCAATGCGCTCATCCCGTCCATAACCGGCATTTTCACATCCATTATGACAACGCTGTACGCTTCTTGCTGCATGGCATCCAGCGCCAGCTGGCCGTTGGCGGCCGTGGCGCACTCGTACCCTCTGCGGTTCAGGCGTTTAGCCAGAATGCGTGTCACTTCCTCTTCATCATCGACCAGCAGGATTTTTTTTGACCCCATACGCGCTCCACCAAGTAATATCTTTCTTTACGTGTATGTATATTTTAGCGCCGAACTGGTGGCGCGAGCAATAGACATGTATGCATTTTCTTAATTTTTTTACAATTTGCCGCAATTTTTTTTTTTACAACTTGACGCTGCCTGTACTCTCTTTTACAACCATCAAAGTGCGCCTCCTCAAGATTTTCATGAATGTTTCATGTGAAACGTTAAAAAATCTGAAACGCGCCGCTCTTTTCACCAAGCTCATGAAACAGGTGAACAAGCAAAATCACACCACTGCCCATCCGGGCGGGAGGCATCAATGGCTCGCATAATATCCATTGCCAACCAAAAAGGCGGCGTGGGAAAAACCACCACGGCGATCAATCTGTCAGCAGCCTTGGCCGTTATGGAAAAAAAGGTTCTGTTGGTGGACTGTGACCCACAAGCCAACAGCACGAGCGGCATTGGCCTGCAACAGGAACAACTGCACGGCGACCTGTACAATACCTTTTATGAACCTGAGCAGGTACGCCAAAATATAGCTAAAAGCCGTTCGCCCTTTTTGGATATTTTGCCGGCCAGCACAAACCTTGTGGCTGTTGAACTGGAACTGGTAGACAAGATGGCCCGCGAGTTCTACCTCAATGAATGCCTCAAATCTATACAAAAAGACTACGAATATATTATACTTGACTGCCCTCCTTCACTGGGCCTTTTAACGCTGAACGCATTGTGCGCATCGCGTGAACTGCTCATTCCGCTGCAGTGCGAATTTTTCGCCTTGGAGGGCATCGTCAAACTTTTGCAAACGTATGAGCAGGTGAAAAAGAGGCTTAACCCCGAACTTTCACTGCTGGGCGTGGTACTTACCATGTATGACACCCGCAACAGGCTCACACGGGAAGTGAAAAACGAAGTCCGCCGCTGCTTCCCCGACCATCTTTTTGAAACGGTCATCCCCCGCAACGTGCGGCTGTCGGAAGCGCCGAGCCATGGCAAGTCCATCATTCACTATGACATCAAGTCCAAGGGCGCCGAAGCCTACCTTGGCCTTGCAAAAGAAGTGGTGCTGCGCCGCCCCTCTAAAAAATCCGTGCTGCAATAGAGCAATTTCACTTTGAAAAAGCGTAAATTCTCAAACGCTGCACTTTCGTGCAGCGCGCCACAACGTGGCGTGGATTCAGCCGAGCTTTAGCCGTTACGACGAAGGAAGCTACGGATAAAGACAGTATGAATAACTATACATTTTGTTCTGTGCAATCGCTGTCGCCATTCGTAAGGCTCGTAGACTCGCCAACGACTGCCGCAAAGCCAGCAATTGATTAATAGAGCGACCAGCCTGCTGATGCTTGGCGCAAATCGCATTTTTCGGCTGAATGAAAACTTTGAAATGCTTCTCATTTCAAAGTTGATCTGTTCTGACTGACAACAAGGTTTTGGGCGTCCGCCGCAACTGCCAACGATCCGGCGGACGAGCAGCGCCCTATGGCCCGACTTGATGGGCAAACACGTTGCCGGGCCATAGGTGAAATGCACAAGGCGGAATGAGCGCGCAAATGCAGAGAGGGTTTGCGTAAGCGCGCGACGTTGCGAATACCGGGTACTAGCCCTTCGGGGTACTGTGCTCAACCGCCACATGGTCGCGAAAATGCTTCTGCCTGACAGATGTGCCGCAGCCCTTGCACAGGAAGACAAGAAGACCACCGATATTGGCGTTGGTCAAAATAAAGGGCTGCGCGGGGTCTGTACGCCAGTCAGCGGTTTTTGCGCCGCAATAGGGGCAGTCCACAGCGGGCGAGTACGGATACTTGAAGTCCCAGAACTGCTGCAACTGCTCAAAACTTTTCAGCGGCCCCTCGGCCTGAACCAGCGGGGCCGGAGCTTCACTGGCTTTCAATTGCGCGGCAACCTTGGGCTCAATCAGTTGCCAAAGCTTCAGCGAAAGCTGCACGGCCTCAACATTGCCCTTGGCGTCAGTAAGATAGCGAAGTTCAGGATGATCAAACATTGGCGTGTCCTTTATGCCTGCGAGCAGCAGCAGGCAGAATTTTTTGAGGTAACAGCATTGTGCGCCTGCGGTTTCACGAGATGCGGCCGAAAGCCGAAAGCTCAGCAGGCCGGGTGCCAGCACCGTGACGCGCCCAGACCGCCTTGTCAAGGCGGCCAACCATACAGGCCGCAACAAAAGGCCTGCGGCGGCGGACCACATGCCGCACGCGCGCCCAAAATGACGATGGGCGCGGGAACACGCGCACAGACGGGGCAGCAGCAACGTGCGATGAGCACTACACACCCCGGACAGCGCCCTCAGGGCAGAACGCGTGAACGGGCTGCAGCGCCCACAAACTGCAACGCAATGATGTTTTCTGACGGTCAAAAGCCCTGCTGTGAATGACAGCGCAGTGATTACGGCTTTTTCTGATTGCGAGTACAGCACCCGCGAGACCGGGTACGCGAACATATGAGGTGAACTATGAGCGGCAACAAGAAGGGATTGGGAAGAGGACTGGACGCGCTTTTCAGCGGATCAGAACCGCAACAGCAACAGCAGGAAACCGCAACCTCCACCCTGCCCCTCACGGCCCTGCAGCCCAATCCTGGTCAGCCCCGCAGGCATTTTGACGAGCAAGCACTGAACGAGCTGGCAGCCTCCATCAAGACTCAGGGGATAATCCAGCCCCTGCTTGTGCGTCCAGTGCCCGGCGGCGACACTTACCAGATCGTTGCGGGCGAGCGGCGCTGGCGGGCTGCGCAGATAGCCGGGCTTGCCCAGGTGCCCGTGTACATCCGGCAGCTGAGCGACAAGGAGGTAATGGCCGCCGCGCTTATTGAAAACCTCCAGCGCGAGGATCTCAACCCCATTGAAGAGGCCGAAGCCCTGCAAGCCTTGCGCGAGGCTCTCGACCTTACGCAGGAGGAGCTTGCCGCACGCCTTGGCAAAAGCCGCCCGGCTGTGGCCAATGCCTTGCGTCTGCTGCAACTGAGCTCCGCCGCAAGGGATGACCTTCAGGCTGGTCGCATAAGCGCGGGCCACGCCCGCTGCCTGCTGGGCATTGACGCACAGGACGCGGCAGAAGCATTGCGCCTGCGCATCCAGAGTCACAACCTGACGGTGCGCGAAGCTGAGGAGGCTGCCGCGTTCTGGCGGGGGCACTCCACCCTGCCCTGGCAGGAAGAGCAGCACCAGGAAAAACAGGGCCCCAAACCGGCCAATCAAAGAATTTCGCGCAAAAAAAGCCCCGCTTTCAAGACCTTGCAAAAAAGCCTCAGCACTGCTCTGGGTTGCCCCGCCAAAATCAGCGGTGACGAAAACGCCGGACGCATTGCCCTGAACTACAGCAGCAAGGAGGAGCTCGCCGTACTTCTTGAAAAATTTGGCCTTGCCCTTAATAACGAGCAAGCAAACGGACTGACAAACGAACAGGCAGCGGAATAACACCACAGCCGGGATTAGATTCCGGGGCAAAGCGCAGCATTCCACGATAGCGCGTTTTGAGGATGATTTGCCTGCGAAAACACAAGAATACACATCACCAGCCGTTTTCGCATGGGAACACGTACGGCCACAACGGGCATGAACGCCGCCGTCACGGGCAGCGAAGCAAAAACATACGGCAAGACGCCGGTTCGCAATGCGGACCGGCGTCTTGTCTTTAGAATGGACATGAGAGCAATAACGCATCTCATTGGTAAACGGCTCTACCCTGCGAGAGACTGCACCGACACGAAAACGCTGGCTCCGCCCCCCGATATCAGATCAAAAAACGCCTTTGTATACAGCTCAGTGCAATAAAAGTTTTAGGGGTGGGGGCGTGGGGGCGGAGACCCTTTTACAAAAGGGTCCCTCCACCACAAAACATTTCACCGTACCCCTGCGTAAGCGTGACGCGCCAAAAATCAGCCTTTGTTGCGCAATACCGCGCCGTACATGCCTTCAAGCCAGCCATGCTCGTGGCTTGTCTGCCACTGCCGCACCAAGCGCAAATTATTGTGTGATTTCAGCACGCAGGCCACAGCCTGTTCGTTTTCTGCCGGGTTAAGCGTGCACGTTATGTAGGCAAGTTCCCTGCCCTGCTGCAAGTAATCCGCAAGCGTTCCGAGTATGGCGCGTTGCAGGCCTTCAAGTTCAGCAAGATGTTGCGGTTCACGTCTGCGGATGTCTGGCCTGCGTGCCAGAACTCCGAGGCCGGAACAGGGCGCATCCACAAGAATATGCCCCTGCCAGACGCGCACGGGCGGGCGGGCAGCATCAGCCAGACAGCAGACCGGTAGCGGCAGGTTCAAGGCAGCACATTGACCGGACAGACCCTGCAGGCGTTGTACGGAACGGTCAGTGCACAAGCCCACAGGCACGCCCCACTCCATCAGGGCCATGCTCTTGCCGCCGTGCCCGGCGCAGGCGTCCCACACAGGTTCGCGCCATTTGTCCAGACCAAGCTCAAGCAGAGCCGTTTGCGATCCTGCGGATTGCCAGCTCAGAGCGCCAAGGGCTTGCCAGTGGCGCAGCTCATGCCCAAGAACAGCGCGGGGCATTTGCCCGGGTGCAAAGGCCAGACCCCAACGGCCTATCCTGACGGCAACAGCCTTGCCTGCAGCAATATCCGATGCCGAAGGCGCACTGGGTTGAATCAACAATTCATTTGCATTTACAGGATGTTGCTGAAAAAAATGAGACTGCCCCAGAGCCATTTGCACCTGCAAAGCGCCGTCACCTGTGGCTTGAGGAGAACAAGGCTGCGGCGCATCAGGCAGGGACTGCCCGTGCGCGGCCAAAGGTTCTTCCCCAGCTGCCAGAGCCGCATACAATTGGTTAGCCTGGGGGTGGGCAGGATTAATCCGCAATGCGGAGTACGGCCGTTCAAAAGCTCGACGCATCAGCGCCAGCGCGGCTTGTTCCCCGTAGGCGTCCCGCCACAGAGTGCCTATCCATAATGGCACGGAATAAAAAACACATTGGCCGAAAAAGCCGTCACTGTCAGCGCCGTGCGCCAGCCTCTTTTTACCCCCGGGCTTTGTGTCATAAAAGGCAAGCTCAAGAGGGGCCTGCCCCATGCGCTGCAAGGAGCGCAATGCGCCGTTGGCGACGCGGGCCAGCCCCTGGCCAAAAAGGCGGCGCACCTGTTCCACAGCCTCATGAATAACCGCGTGCGCAGGAACCTTGTCCTGAAACAGCAAGCCATATACGGCAAGGGCCAGGACAGTGAGCATGGCGGGCGGCAATCCCTGCGGTTTGGAAAGCACGAAGGACAAAATGAAACGCAGGCGGATTTCCGCGCGCAGGCAGCCGTACACAAGTTCCGTACAAAGCGCCTTGTCCTGACCGGACAAAGAGGCGCCTTCCTGACGAGCCACAGGCCCGTCAAGCACGGCCGCAAGGGCCTGCTGGGCGCTCATGCCCTGATCCACCAGCAGCAGAGCACGTAAGGCCGCGTTACGGCCATTGAGGGGCAAACCTCGCAACTGAAGCCCACCCGGCTTTGTCGCCTTGCTCATGCCCTGCCCTCCCCGTCATTGTGTAGAGTTACGGCAACCATTTTAGGAAGCACTGAGTAAAGAGCTCCTGGAAACGCGCAGTCATTTCGTTTGGCACGGCGCGATCTATTTTGGAAGCAGGAGTAAACTCTTCCGTCCTCGACTGTTTCCAAAAAAATGAAGCAAGTCCAACAAACGGAATAGATCAGCGTTTCCATAACAGCAGAGGTTGCGGGGTCAGGCTGTCACTAAGGCCAAGAAAAAGACGAATGACATCCTCAAGGGCGTCCATGGGCACAAGGGTGTCAAGACACGGCCCCTTGGGGCGGCTGTTGAGCACGCCAAAGACTGGCAGGGGATAGCTGTCCTGTATTCCTGAAGTAAGGTCGCGTTCACAGGCCACGGCAATGATGCAGTCGGGCCGGGTCTGCACCACAATACGCCGCGCTATGGTTCCGCCTGTGGCAATGGCGAATCTGATGCCGTACTTGTCCCGCAGATCGAGCAGATCCCCGACCGGGCATCCGCCGCAGCGAAGGCACAAGTCGGCATTATGAACCAGCCTGTGCGGACAGGCGGAGCGCTGCACGCAATGCGGCAAAAGCAGCAACAGCTTGTGCGGCTCGACGGTCTTGCGGCGCGAAAGCACAAGTTCATTATTCACCTTGATAAAACTGCGCCGCACACTGCCCCTGTCAATGCCCACAAATTTGGCGAGCAACTCCATAAGAGGAAAAAACAGACGTACGGTCACGTGGCGCACGCTGCCAGCACCGGGCAGCGCCTTGCCGGTATAGATGTGAAACACCAGCATGAGGCAGAGCCACATGAGGGCGATTATACACACCAGCCCCACGATAATACTCAGCCGTTCAAGCCAGACCACTCCGTTCAGAGCGTCAGACCAGGGCAAGATAAGAAAAATGGCCAGGCCCAGACAAAGAACCACGCACGATGCCAGCATGAGTCCGATAAAGGTACGCTTGCGTGCGCCCCCATACTGATCGGGAGGAAGAGAAAAAGGAGATTTACGCAGTTTCATGAAGCCCCATGAGGTCAGGCCCAACGGCAAGAATGAAAAAATATCCTGATATTAAGCAAAAAAAGACGTATGCCGGATTTTACGCCTCAGGCGACTTGTGCGCAACAAAGGAACCTGCCCCATGTCATGATGCAAAAAAGAAAAAAAACAGGCCCAAAACGGCCGCCCGCAAGGCTGTCAGCACAGGCCATCGTGTACCGACAGCGATTCAACCCTTCACGCGCCAAAACTTCTGCCCCAACAACATATTGTGTCCGCAACCGGGGCACTCCGACGGCGAAAACAAGAAAGAGGGACCCTTGTAAAAAGTATCCCTCCCCTCAAAATTTCAGGCAAGTCCGTCTTAGGCCGGCTCTTCCGGTTGTCGGGCCTGGCCGCAGAATCCTTCCGGCAGGTTCTTGAGACCGCCGTTGAGCAGATCGCGCACGGGCATGTCCTTGCGGCCTTCGGGCCGAACCATGCCAAGCATATACCAGCGATCGGCGCAGGCTACGCCAAGCCCCCGGCTGTCGTGCCGCAAGGTGCCGGGCTTGTCACCCGTTGTGGCCTCGCCCACTGTTCCAGGTGAAACAATCAACGGCAGAATCTGGGCTGCAAAATCATCGGCCGCATCAAGATGCAGTACGGTGCGCGCGCCAGGTTTGGGCGTAACACCGCGAATCTGCGCATGCACCTGCGCCGCCGTGCGCGTCCAGTCCACAAAACCGTCAGACTTGCCAAGCTTGGCGGCGTGAGTGGCAAGGCTTTCATCCTGCTCCACAGCCACGGCCCTGCCCTCGAGCATGTCATCCAGCACCTTTATGAGCAGGTCAGCGCCCATTTCGGCCAGGGCGTCGTGCAAGGTGCCGGAGGTATGCTCGCCGATGAGCGTATCGCTCATGGCGTAAACAGGGCCCGCATCAAGCCTGCTGCCAATGCGCATGATGGAGATGCCCGCGCGCGATTCCGGCAGCCAGCCTTCCATAACCGCCCGCTGGATGGGCGCAGCCCCGCGCAGCCTAGGCAGCACGGAGGCATGCACGTTGACCGGCGCAAGCCGGGGCATGTCCAGCACGGCGTCAGGAAGAATCAGGCCGTAAGCGGCCACAGCCAGCACATCGGGCCTGAGGGCCGCAAGCTCGGCCTGCGCTTCAGCGCCCTTGAGGCTGGCTGGCTGGTACACGGGTATGCCCAGTTCCAGCGCAAGTTTTTTTACGGCCGACATGGCAAGCTTGTGGCCGCGCCCTGCCGGACGGTCGGGCTGCGTGTACACAGCCACAATATGGGCGCGCGGCCAGGCCGCCAGCTTTTTAAGGCTGGCGGCCGCAAAGTCCGGCGTGCCCATGAAGACTATTCGACAGTCTTTTTCTTGAGCCATTTTTTTACCTTGCTGTCATACAGACTGCGCCGCAGGCGGCTGATCCTGTCAATGAACAGGACGCCGTCCAGATGGTCATACTCGTGCTGGATGACAATAGCTGGAAACTCCTCAAGATCTTCCTCAATGGCATTGCCGTCCAGATCCCGGGCGCTCAGATGCACCTTGCTCATGCGCTTCACGTCTGCGCGGTAGTTCATGGGCACGGAAAGGCAGCCCTCCTGCTCGCTCACCACTTCCTCGCCAGAAAGCGTGAGCACGGGATTGATGAGCACCCTGGGGTTTTTCTCATCCTTCTGCACGGAAGGGTCCATGACAAGCATGCGAATATTGCGGCCCACCTGCGGGGCGGCAAGGCCCACGCCGGGCGCTTCATACATGGTTTCGAGCATATCTGCGGCAAGCTGACGGATTTCGTCCGTCACTTCGCCCACAGGCTCGCACACCTCTTTGAGGCGCGGGTCAGGATAGGTTACAATATCAAGAATCATATATATTCCTTGAGCCCCGGCGGGGGGAGCCGGGGCTGGCGTTCGTTATTCCGCCTTTGCCTCTTGGCCCGGCTTGTCGGTCTTGGGCTTGTCGCCCGGCTGTTCGCGCAGGCGCAGGCCCAGTTCACGCAGCTGCTTGGCAGCCACGGGCGCGGGCGCGTCCGTCATGAGGCAGGTAGCTTTTTGCGTTTTGGGGAAGGCGATAACGTCGCGGATGCTGCTTGCGCCTGCCAACAACATGATAAGACGGTCAAGGCCGAAGGCAAGGCCGCCGTGCGGCGGAGCGCCCTGCTCCAGCGCCTGGATGAGGAAGCCGAACTGGCTTTCGGCCTGTTCGGGCGTAAAGCCAAGGGCTTCAAACATGCGGCGCTGCACCTCACCCGAATGGATACGGATGGAGCCGCCACCCACTTCACTGCCGTTGAGCACCATATCATAGGCGCGAGCGCGAGCCCTGGCCGGATCGGCGGTCATGAGTTCCATATGACCGGGAGCCGGAGCCGTGAAGGGATGATGGCAGGCAACATAGCGCTTTTCTTCATCATTGTATTCAAACAGGGGAAAGTCCGTAACCCAGAGGAAGTTGAAGCTGTCCTCGGGAATGAGCTTGAGGTGCTGGGCCAGGTGCACGCGCAAATTGCCCAGCGCCGCGTTGACCATGCCCGGCTCGCCCGCCTGGAAGAACACAATGTCGCCCACCTTGAGGTCAAGAGCTTCGGCAATGCCCTTGCGCTCCTCGTCGGAAAGGAACTTGGCGATGGGGGACTGCCACTCGTCGGCCTTGATCTTGATCCAGGCCAGACCCTGCGCGCCGTAGATTTTGACAAACTCGGTAAAAGCGTCGATTTCCTTGCGGGTCATCCCTTCGCCGCCGGGAACCCTCATGCCCTTGACCAGGGGCGCGGTGGCAAAAAGCTTGAAGCCGGAACCGCGCACAATGTCGGTAATGTTCACAAGTTCAAGGCCAAAGCGGGTGTCGGGCTTGTCCACGCCGTAGCGGGCCATGGCCTCGTCCCAGGGCATGCGCGGGAAAGGCAGCGCAATGTCCTTGCCCATGACGTCCTTGAACACACGGGCCATAAGGCCTTCAGCCATGCCCATGACCGTTTCCTCGTCCGCGAAGCTCATTTCGATGTCCACCTGGGTGAACTCGGGCTGGCGGTCGGCGCGCAGGTCTTCGTCGCGGAAGCAGCGCACGATCTGGAAGTAACGATCCATGCCGGCCACCATGAGCAGCTGCTTGAACAGCTGGGGCGACTGCGGCAGGGCGTAGAATTCCCCGGCGTTCAGGCGGCTGGGTACCAGAAAGTCACGCGCCCCCTCGGGCGTGGACTTGGTGAGGATGGGGGTTTCCACCTCCACAAAGCTGTTGTCGTCCAGATAGCGGCGCACGCACTGGGCCACCTTGTGGCGCAAGCGCAGATTGGCCTGCATGCGCGGGCGGCGCAGGTCAAGATAGCGCCAGGTCAGGCGCAGGTTTTCACCGGCGTCGCAGCGGTCTTCAATGGCGAAGGGCGGCGTTTTGGAGGTATTGAGCAGCTTCCATTCGGTGGCCACCACTTCGATCTGACCCGTCACCATATTGGGATTGATCATGCCCTCTGGGCGCGGACGCACCCTGCCCTTGATGGCGAGCACGTATTCCGAGCGCAGGATGTGCGCGTTTTCGTGCGCCTTGGGGGCCGCGTCAGGGCTGAACACCACCTGAGTAAGGCCCATGCGGTCACGCAGATCCACAAAGATAAGGCCGCCATGGTCGCGCCGGTACTGTACCCAACCCATGATGCAGACATCCTGCCCGTCATTGGCAAGAGTCAGTTCACCGCAATTGTGAGTGCGATGCCACTGGCCAAGGTCGGCAATGTACTTCTGATGCTCCTGCTGCACGTCCTGGCCCTGCGCGGGCGTCTGTTCCGCCATCTGGCTTTCTTGAGTCATGTTAGTTGGTTCCCGTTTGCAAAAAGTGTAGTGCTTCAGACTGCGGAAC
>Ga0265295_1004399_pt1 | contig 19031 bp, 15 predicted proteins | sample Munlansysbiofilm_FD_192503 | JGI IMG/M metagenome (GOLD analysis project Ga0265295, IMG submission 192503) | Leachate microbial communities from a municipal landfill in Southern Ontario, Canada - Methane capture system biofilm | ecosystem: Engineered > Solid waste > Landfill > Unclassified ... | reverse complement strand
TTCCTTCGTTCTTTTGCCCGCATTGATTCCGGGAAACTGCCCTACGGCACGAAATTTTTTATCTCCGGTTCATACAGCGAAGCCGACAAATGGACAGGGACCGGTAAAACCGGAGGCTACCCTGATTACCGCTATCACATCGCTTTTGGTATTGCACAGCCGGTAACGTCAAAGGTGAAAATGCAATTGTTTGTCGATTATAATAATGAAAAATTCCATTCGTACGACAATGCGCTAACCTACAATCAGACCAAAGATCTCTCCAGATATGAAGATCTTGATACCAACCCGGATCTTACAGGCAATGTAAAAAATGATATCAAGTACTACGAATTCAATAAGAGCATCAAGAAAAGCCTAAACGTTATCGGATCCATTTCAATCAAGCCCGCAGTCTCGACGCTCATTACGATTAAGCCTTACTATTGGACTGAGAACGCAACCTCACTATCTGGAACATCAGCAATACCTGGGACTAAAATTGCTGGTGTATCTGAGACGCAAAGCGATTTTGATCGTTATGGCAGTGTCCTTGAATATAATTCAGTGCTTGCCAATATAGATATTAAAGCTGGCTTCTGGTATGAAAGTTTCAATTTTCCAATAGAAAATAACTACAACACAATCGTTAAGGATTCGCTTGTCTATGACCGAACAATTTCTTCGCGCGCTGATGGAAGAGGCGACATTTACAGCCCATATATAAAGCTTTCAAAGGACATAAATCAGTTTCATTTTGATGTAGGCTTGCGCTATCTCCATCTTGTGTCTCCGGCAATGATTGGCTATCAGTCAATTGATCCGGATTCTACCGATCCCGCTTACAATTATGGCAGGAAAACAAACAAAAAATGGCTTCCTTACGCGGCTGCTAGCTATTCACTAAATCCTGAAATCAGCATATATGCCAGTTATGGAAGAAACTATGCCCGTCCCCATGGTTATCCGGGACTGTTTACGGGGTATATTACCAACAAGAAAAAATATGCCGCCGGCGGGGTGGACATGCAGTACCTTGCGGATTCCGTCAACCTGGTGACGTCTGATAACTATGATCTGGGGCTTCGATTCAATAACAAACATTTCTATATCTCACCCGTACTCTTTTATGCTGATTACAGCAATAAGCTGTTCAGTGTCTATGACCCGGGGATTGAAATGTCTGTGCGCCAAAGTATTGGCAAGTCTAGGGTTTACGGTGCGGAACTTGAGATTGGCGCCAATATCTTCGAGAACCTGGCAGCCTATGGATCGCTTTCTTACAACAAATCCGAAATAACGGAAAACTTCTCTACCGCCTCGAACACGTTGATTTCATCTAAAGGGAATCAAACCCCCAACACTCCACGTTTTCTAGCCAAAATTGGGATTACCTATAATCTTTACGGTTTGGAAATCTCCCCAGTCGCCAAGTTTACCGACTCACGTTACGGTGATGTAATGAATACGGAAAAGATCCCTTCCTACTGGATTGTCGACCTTAATCTGAAATATTCGCTGCCGCCATTCCTGGGCCTCAAAGATATCAGCGCCGGATTAACAATCCAGAATATCTTCGACAAAAAGTATATCGGCGAAATCACTGCTTTTGACGACGCTACAAAGGGCTCGTACCTGATGGGTTCACCAATAGCTGTTTCGGGTTGCCTAAGCGCAAGATTCTAACTGTCGGTTGAACAGTTCAAAACAGGTTTTGCTGCTTCAGGAGAATATTTCGATGAGACAGTGGATAAAGACATTTGTCTGGAAATGGCTGATTGCGTTGTGTGCATGTTGCATATGTTGCACCGAATCATCCGCTGCCGGATTGCAAGGTTGTATTGCGAAAGGCAACACACAAACCAGAATAGTCACCGACATGGCGGGTCGAAAAGTGGCTGTGCCGCGCAGGATCCTTCGTATAGTAACCCTCGGAGCGGTTCCCGTCATAAATAGTTATCTTTTTGCTCTCGGCAATGGGGACAAAGTAATAAACGGCCTGCCTCATTTCGCAAGATCGAAGAGATGGAGATTGCAGACTGCCATTGCGCCTCAAATGCTCAATCAACCGATACTGCAAGGGCAGGATCGCAAGGTTAATCTTGAAGCTGTTCTGAAACTTTGCCCTGATCTTATTATTACCATGGACCTGAATACGGTCAGGACTTTGGAAAGATCCAGGACCAAAATACCGGTGATCTTTCTTGAGTGGAGAAATACAGGTGAAATCAAGTCAAACATGACAATGCTTGGCGATATTCTGGGACAGGCAACCAGAAGTAACGAATACATTCGTTACTTTGAAACCACAATGGCGGACGTCAAACGTACCTTGCACGGCATTCCGGAGACATCTATGCCGAAAGTGCTCTATTTTAATCCGAATACGCTGAATACTCCTCTAATCATTGCCGACTGGTGGATACGAGAGGCCGGTGGGCGGAGTGTTACCGCCGGAATCAAGAGGACAAGCAACGTCAGCTATTCCCATGAACAGGTATTGAAATGGAATCCCGATATTATGATAGTGTCCGAACCGAACAAAATAGCAGCTGTATATCGGGATAAGCGGCTTTCGGCGGTCAATGCGGTTCTGAATAAGAGGGTATATGCCATGCCGATCGGTACTCATTCCTGGGGCCAGAGAACCGTCGAGCAGCCATTGGCTGTTCTATGGGCTGCAAAGCTCTTTCATCCCGAGAAGTTTGGAAATACTGATCTGGTCGCGGAAAGCAGATACTTTTACAGGAAATTCTTTGGTTACAAGCTAACGGATAAAGAGGCGGTTTGGATGCTCAATGGGGGATCCAACGGTTAATACACTGCAAAAATGCACCCAATAATCAAAGGAGTTTGGCAATGAAAAGCTATGACGATGCGCTGAATACGGTACTGCAACATATCGGGCCGATGGATTCAGAGGAGAAACCTTTACTCGAGTGTGCCGGTCAGGTAACAAGCGAGGATATCCGAGCCGAGATTGATCTTCCGTCATCCGACATCGCAGGCCCCGACGGCTATGCGCTGAGATCCGCCGATCTGAAAGGAGCAGATAAGGATACCCCCGCGACCCTTCGAATCATTGGCACGGCGAGAGCCGGGTGCGTATCGAGAGCCGTGGTCCGGCCCGGCTGCGCGATTCGTATTATGACCGGTTCGGTTATTCCGAAAGGCGCGGATTGCGTCGTCCGGTTCGAGGATACGGATGAACCGAAAGACAAAAACGGGCCTAACAGGGCAAACCCCAAAGAGGTCAGGGTCTATGTCGCGGCGGCGCCCGGCGCCAATATTCGCCCCATCGGGAGCACTGTCCGAAAAGGCGCTCTCGTTGTGCCGAAAGATACGGTTATCGGGCCGGTGCAGATTTCCGCCCTTGCTTCCATTGGAAAGACGCGTATCAAGGTAATCCGTCGCCCAATCGTAGCAGTAATAACCACAGGAGATGAACTGGTCAATCCGGGCAGGCCGCTGCCTCCTGGCAAGGTCTATAACTGCAATAGCGCGGCCATATCGGCGCTTGTTGCCCATTATGGCGGCATACCGGTTGTCCTGGGGGTTGCCCGGGATAAAGAGGCTGCTTTGATGGCGAAAATACGAAAGGGACTGAATGCTGACGTGATAATTACCAGCGGAGGTGTTTCCAAGGGTGATTATGATCTGGTCCGTCTGGTTTTGGAAAAAATCGGGCACGTCATATTCTCCAGAATCAAGATGGGACCAGGGGCAGCAGCAGCCTTCGCGCTCGTTGGAAAACCTTCGGAAAACGGCGGCAACCTTTCGGTTCCGGTATTTGCGCTGAGCGGTCCGCCTACCGGTTGTCTGGTAAATCTGGAGACCCTTGTCAGACCTGCCCTGCTGAAAATGACGGGGGTTGTCTCGATAGACCATCCGGCGATAGAGGCGATCGCCATCAATGAAATTCCCCGGAAAATGGCTATGTCTTTTGCGAGATGGACACACGTGACACAAGTGGAAGGGGAATACCGGGTAGAGCTCAATCGTTCGGATAAGGATGGCATGCTTGCTTCCATGGCAACGGCCAATTCGCTCACAATCATTCCTGAAGGCACATCGGTAAAGGTGGGTGACCGCGTCCGGGTCTTGCCTCTCGACTGGCGTGGCGACCAGTCGCTTTCATGATCGTAGAAACCTGAACAAGAGTAACCGAGTCAGCGGAACGCAAATAGTATGACCGTAATGATATAGCGTAACAATTTGAAATTAGATAACTATTCTCCGACCCGCGCGTCCTGTGACGATTTCGTTATGGACGCCGGGCGATAGGCGCCGCCGGAAACGGCGTCGCCTCCCTTTTGGAAAGGAGTGTTCCCAGCGGTTTGAAAGGCCGTCGGATGCCCCTGCTCCGACGGCCTTTTTTTCACTCTCCCGGCCAATGGGCCGCGGCGGGAATATAGATTGATGCGGTTAATTTTATTTGAAAGTGAGGGAATCAGATGGAGAAAAATGAAGCAGTTCAGGACGCAATCCTGCGTGAAACAACCCATCGGCTCCGCAGCCTTCTGGGGGCGGAGATGGAAGAGATCACTGTGGAGAGGGTGGTGCTCGGCCTCTTCTTTTCCGGTGTAAAGCTGTCCAACGGTCACGGCGGCATCTGTTTCACTCCCATCAAGAGCATTCCCGAGGCGGTGTGCTGCCCCAGTTCGGCCAAGGTCATGCCCGACTCGGGCAGGATGAAGGGAGAGAAGGTCACCTCTTTTCTCGACAACATGCTGGCCGGAAATCCCTTGAGGAAGACCATCGGCATAGCGGCTCTGAATGCCTTGTCGTCCGCGTACTGGGCCGGTAAGCCGCAAGTGGGATACCGGATCCGGACCGATGTGGATGTGCTTGACAACATCGATCTGCCGGATGAGGCGAACGTGGCGGTTGTGGGCGCCCTCATCCCGTTCGTAAAGGTCCTGAAAAAGCGGGGCAGGCCTTTCAGTATCCTGGAGCTGGACCCGCGCACGCTCAAGGAGGACGAGATGCCCTTCTTCGTTCCCCCTGAAAAGGCGGCGGAAAAGATACCCCAGGCGGACCTGCTGGTCATCACCGGAACCACCCTCATCAACGACACCCTTGCCGGAATACTCCAATTGAAGAAACCGGGCGCGCGCGTCATCGTAGTAGGCCCCACGGCAAGCATGCTGCCGGACGCGTTCTTCGAGAGGGGAGTCACTGTTCTCGGAGGCATTACGGTAACGGATCCCGACCGGGTCCTGGATGTCATTGCCGAAGGCGGTTCGGGCTACCATTTCTTCGGAAAAGGGGCGGAGAGGACCGCCATTGAGGCCGTACCCGCGACTTGTTGCGAATGATACCGGCGAGGGTTTCGTTCGGCGCGATTCTTCTTGCCTGCTGTCTGGCGACGCCAGGCCTGGGAGAAGAGACCGGCAACAAGATAAGTCTGGATGAGGTTGTTGTTATCGATAAAAAAACCTCGGGTGTCCTGGGGGTAAAGGAGCGACAGCCCAATACGGAGAGCACGATCAGCCGGGAAGTCCTGGAGAGATTGGGCGGGGCCGGCCAGATCAACGCCTTCCAGGCCATCGACGATCTTCCCTCCGTTAATTGCTGATTTTCAAGCTCGACGAAGTAAGTCCCGCAGAGTCGCACACACTGCAAAGGAAAATTCGTGATCCCGTGAACTGATTGTTGAAAACAGAATGATTCTCTCCGACCCGAGCCTCCTGTGACGATTGCGTTATGGATGCCGGGCGATGGGCGCCGCCGGAAACGGCGTCGCCTCCCTTTTGGAAAGGAGACGATTCACTGGTTGTGAAGGCCGGCGTGTTGTGTCTCGCCGGTCTTTTTTTGATCTGTCGTGGAACTTTTTGTCCACGTACTTTAATGAAGAAGGAGAAGTTATCATGTCAACTATGAAGAAAAAAAGCCTTGCCGCCTCAATCTTTCTTTTCCTTGCGCTGCCCATGGCCTGCTCAGGTGTTGCCGGCGCGAAGGAGATTGTCGATATGGCGGGCCGCAACGTATCCGTTCCCGATACTATCAAGAAGGTCTACGCGCCGTCACCCTACGGGACTTACATCATGTATGCCGTTGATCCCGGCTTGATGGCAGGTCTCATCTTCCCGCTGAAGGAAGAAGACAAGAAATATCTTGACCGGAGAGTCCAGGGGCTTCCCGTTATCGGCAGTCTCTTCGGGCAGGGTCAGACCGCCAACATCGAGACGCTGCTGAAGGCGAAGCCGGATATCCTCCTCATGTGGAGCGATAGGAAATCGCCCAATAGTCCGAGATCGGAAGAAACCCTGAAGAAGCTGAATATTCCCTATGCCTATGCAGTAGCGGAAAGCCTCTCAGATTATCCTGATATATTCCTGTTTCTTGGCAGGCTCCTCAACAGGGAAGAGCGAGCGAAAAAGCTGAGCAATTACAGCCGCAAGGTGTTGGCCGGTGTGGACGCTGCGGTGAAGCGAATTCCCGAAGCGAAACGGCCGAAGGTCTACTATGCGGAGGGGCCGGACGGACTGAAGACGGAGTGCGACGATTCGATCCACGTGGAACTGCTCAAACGCGCGGGTGACACGGACGTCCATCGCTGCCATACGTCCAGTCATAAGGGGATGGAACACATTTCCCTGGAGCAGGTGATGCTCTACGATCCGGATGTAATCCTTGTCCAGGAAAGGCTGTTTTTCGACAAGGTCTTCAAAGACCCAGCATGGAAACGTATCAAGGCCGTGCGGCAGGGACGGGTCTACCTGATACCGAGGACCCCTTTCAACTGGTTCGATCGTCCTCCTTCATTCATGAGAATACTCGGGCTGCAATGGCTCATGAGCCGTCTCTACCCCAAGGAATACCCGGTTGACATGGTCAAAGAGGCGCGGAATTTCTATCGGCTCTTCCTTGGAGTCGAGGTTTCGGATCGCGAAATGAGGAGGATTGTTGGCAGATGAAAAGGGAAGGCATGAAAGCATCCGAGGTAAGCAGATACAACCGGGTTGCCCTGGATATAAATGCGCCTGTTTACGCCTACTATGCCGCCAGGATTCTGGAGAAAACCGGAATTTCTTCCGGCAGTTGCCTTGATGTTGGCTGTGGCGGCGGCTACCTGGGGCTTGCCTTGGCGCGTATTACCGATCTCGATTTCGTATTACTTGATATGTCATCTGAAATGCTCAGGTGTGCCGACGAGAACATTGCGGCAAGTGGCTTGACGGGACGCGCGGAAACCCTGCTCGGTCAGGTGCAGTCAATTCCCTTGGCCGATGCCTCGGTCGATCTGGTTATCAGCAGAGGCTCGGTTCCGTTCTGGGATGAACTGGCCACTGCCTTTCAGGAGATCAATCGGGTTCTGAAACCGGGTGGAAGCGCCTACGTGGGCGGCGGACTTGGTGACCCGAAAACAAGGGAAGCTATCCGGAAGCGCATGGAAAAGGAAGATCCGGAGTGGCAGGAGAACCGGCGGACCCTGCCTCGGCATGACAACAGACACTATTCCGACGCGCTGGAGGCAGCCGGGATCAGCTCTTTCACTCTGACCCGTAACGATGAGGGCATGTGGATTGTCTTCCGCAAAGAATAAGGGATGAATCGGGAAAGATTAAGATGTTGGGTTCAGGAAGGATGGAAGATGAATACCGAAACGAAGTCTTTTCTTTTTTCGTTTGCGCTGCATCTGACAGTTTTGGCCGCCGCGGTTTCCTTTGCCGATATATCCGCGCCCCAAAAAGCGCCTGTCCTGATCGATTTCACGGTGGAAAGGGTACAGGGAACGAAAAAGGAAAAAGTAAAAAACGATCCCGGCGGGGCGCCTCCATCCCGACTGGCAGCGCCGGCACGGCGTCCGAGAACGGCAAAGCCGCAGGTTCTTCCCCCGCCCGACTCTTTGCCTAAGCATGATGTCGAACCGACTCCGCTGGAGTCCTCGCCACAAGCAGTCCCGCTTGCACGGACAACGGCGCTGTCCCAGCTGCCGCCCGCATCCGCGGCAACCGCCGGCAGCGCCGGCTTCACCTCCAGCCGCCAGGGAAATGGCAGCGGGACGGGGACAGGTTCCGGCCACGGTTCAGGGAGGGATCAATCCGGCGGCGATGAAAATGGCGAGAGCGCCGAAACCCTGAGGATGCGCTATCTGAAAAAGCATTTCGCCTATATCCGGGACCTGGTGGCGGGAAATCTGAGGTACCCCGTCCTGGCGCGGCGCATGGGCTGGAGCGGCAGGCTTTCCGTCGAGTTTGTCGTCCTGCGTGACGGTAGCGCAAGCAACGTGCGCATCGTTAGAAGCAGCGGTGTGCCTCTTCTGGACGGCGACGCGAAGAATACCGTGACAAGAAGCGCCCCATTTCCGAAACCGCCGGTCAGCGCGCGGTTGGTAATACCCATGGAGTATGAACTGGAAAACTGAAAGCGTGCCCGGCAATACTCGTCAAATCAAAGAAATGGTTTTAATGATAGTTTAATCAAAAGTCAGGAGAGGCTGCTCTCCCATGAAGGATAGTTCTGGTAAAATATAATATTTTATTAATTAATAATGTAATGTGTAAAAGGAGCGGTATATGAAAGAAATATTGTTGTTCTTCGCTGTTCTGATCTTCGCCGGCACCGCGGTATCCGCGCACGCCGCTGACCAGGCTGCAAAAGAGGAAACCCATGAACTGGAGCGGATCGGGACCAAGGCAAAACGTATAGGAGAGGCTGTTACAAGTCCCTATGCGGTATCAGAGAGCAGCAAGCTCCATGTGGAGGTGTTTACCGAAGAAGATATCGAGGCCCTCAAGCCCGAGACGGTGTGGGATGTCATACAGCAGGCCGCCGGTATGGAAGTAACCTTTCAGGGACGGCAACACATGTTCTTCGCCAACATGAGGGGCGGGAACTACGGCATCATCCTGGACGGCGTCTATATCACCCAGGCAGATCGCTTGCTTGCGTCACTCCCCGTGGATTCCATCGAGTCCGTAAGCATCATCAGGGATGCAACGGCCGTTACCCTCGGCCCCCTGACAAACTTCGGTTCGAGTACCGGTTCTTCCAACCAGGGATTCATCGTGATCAAGACCAAACGCTCATCAAAACCGGAAGCCGGCCTGGTGGGCGCCTACGGAAGCTTCAACACTCACAGGGAAAACATCTATGCGGGTGAAAAACGCGGGAATTTCGATTACCGGCTGTCCTATGAAAACAAGGGAACCGACGGAAAATCCGGCTGGAACATGGCGAGTCGCAACGATTCGCTCCTTTTCCGGGGAGGGTTCACGAGCCCGTTTTTGAAGGCCGATCTGCTCTGGTACAAGAGCTGGGGGATGAAGGAGTTGGAGTGGGGCCTGATTCTCGCACCTACAACCCAGAAAGATGGAACCCTTGACTGGTCGAAAGTCGGCACACTGTCCGTGTCCGACATGAACATGAACAAGTTGAACTCGGACCTGGTCGCCCTGAATGTGGAGGCGCCCTGGAGCAAAACCCAGACGACGACCATGCAGTATGCCTTCAACAACCTCGCGATCCAGGTGACGCAAAGGGACCAGAACAGCAGCGGACACAACGTCAGCCTCAGGCATGTGGGCGCCTGGGAAAACAACACCCTCAGGCTGGGAGGCCAATTTCTTACGTATGTCGCCCCTGGCGGGGTGGCGCCTGGCTTTATTAAGAACGATGAGGAGATGTACGGCGCCTATATCGCCGACGAACACCGGATGCTGAACAACCGGCTCACTATCGACGCCGGATTCAGGATGGACAAGAAGCACTATAACAGCAGCCCGGTGACAGGGGAGGACTTCGATGAATGGGCAAAGGAAACCTTCGTTTACACCGTCGGAACCTCTCTCAAACTGACCTCCATGCTCACCCTTACTGGCCGTTATGCATTTACCGAAAATACAACGGCAACCGGTTACCAGATAAGCCCTGACGGATCGCCGTTACCCGCCGAGAAGCGGTCGCGGTACGAACTGGGAATTCTCGCGGCGATCCATCCCGCCGTCACTCCCTGGGCAACCATATACTACTATGACACGGATAATCAGAAAGTAAGCGCCAAGGGCACTGATCCCTTTACCGGTAAAAAGAATGTCTCAAGCTACATCGATCCCTCAACCGGGGATGAGATTGAATTCGTGAGCACTGCAACGGTAGCGACAAAAGGATTTGAAACCGGCATATCGGGCGAGTTCCTGAAGTACTTCAATTACCGTTTACAGTACACGTATATCACGACGAACGATGATACCACCAATGACAGTATTTCCCACCATTTCGTGAGCGCCCTTCTCGGCGCCCGCTATAAGAACGTCTTCGCCAATATGAATATTCGTTATGTTGGCCCGAAGAGTCGCAGTTCGTCGCCCATGGGAGTCGTTTACTATGAATTGGGCGATTATACGAGAGTGGATCTCAATGTGGGGTACAAAGGCAGGATATTCGACAGAGACACCCGGATTACCGTTTACGGCAAGAACCTTGGCAACGAGCTTTATGCCACCCGTTACGTAACCGGCGCATACAGGGATCCCGGTTTTCAGTGCGGAGTGGAGCTGTCCTTCAGCTTTCTGTAGGAATGCCGGTTGCGGCCTTCACCCCGGCGCCGCTTGCCGCGTCCGGGTCTGGGCAGGCATAGAGTCCAGGAAAGGATATCGGATGAGGTCATGGAGGAGAAAAGTCAATGAATGAAGTATCGAGTGCACAGACAAACATAACCGAGATTTCCGGAACTGCCGGGAGTTTCGCTCCAATCCTGGACGAAGCAGAGAAAACCCTGCGTGGAATGTACGGCAATGCGCTTGATTCCCTGGCTATCGAACGGCTGGTGGTGGGGGTCTTCTTTGTCGGAGTCAAACTTTCCAATGGTTGCGGCGGTGTCGCCTATACCCCTCCCGAAGTGGTCAGAAGCGCAGGCAACCGCATCCTGAAGGGGAGCACGCCTACCATCCGGGGCATGCAGGCCCACGCGGTCATGGCAGGAGATATTCCCGGCCCCTTTGCCGGGGTCATCAGGCTGGCCACGCTGAACGCGCTTTCAGTGCCGTTCTTTGAAGAGGGCCGCTACACCGTTGATTCAAGCGGTGATTTATCGGGAATTCCATCGCTGTTCCGTAATCGCCGGGTCTGCATGGTGGGCGCGATTATCCCGCTTCTCAAGCGGCTGAAAGAACTGTGTCCGGCTGAAGTCACCATCATCGACCGTAAAAAAGAGACTCAGGAAGAGGCAGAAGCCGGATATGGAACCTTCGTTGAGCCGGAACGCACCGCTGAAACCCTTGCCCGTTGCGAAACCGCCGTTTTCACCGGGGCCGCAATCGCCAACGGCAGCATGGAAGAGCTCATCAGCTTCGTTCCCGCGGATGCGGCCTTTGCCGTTGTGGGGCCTACCGCCGGATTCGTGCCGGAACCGCTCTTCCGGCGCAACGCCGCCATGGTCGGCACGGTGGTGGTGACCGATATCGATCGGGCGCTGGATGTGCTGGGCGAAGGCGGGGGAGGCTACCGGCTGTTCGGAACGTGCATGCGAAAGATAAACCTGCTCAACGTGGAGCGGTTGCGGCGGCTGGGCCTGGATAGGGTCTGCTGAGATATAACTTGCAGGGTACGCCACATCTTCCCTTCGGGGAGAGTGATATTCAATCAAGAGGAGGAGAAATTGGTATGAAAAAGTATCGGGTTGTGGCCGCTGTGGCAGGTTTCGTCTTTGTGGCGACTTCGGCGACTTGGGCGGCGGAGGAGAAGAAGGAGGCGAGGGGATATGAAAGCTATTCCCTTGGTGATGTCTATATCAGCGATAAAAAGCCTCCCATCACCAAGGAGGCTTCCATCACCAACGAGATTACCGCCGAGGATATGAGGGCGACGAACAGCCGCACCGTTGCCGAGGCCCTGGCGAACACCCCGGGCATGACCGTCATCACGAACGGCAGGAACGAGCCGATGGTCTCCATCCACGGTTTTTTCGACCAGCAGAGGATACTGATTCTTATGGATGGTGTCCCGTATTATGAAACCAATCGAGGCTACCTCGACCTGAACCAGTTCTCAACGGACAACGTGGCCAAGATTGAGGTCACCAAAGGAGCCGCATCGGTACTATACGGGGCGAACGCCGAAGGCGGGGTCATCAATATCATCACCAAGAAGGGGGTCGATAAACCTTTCTTTTCCGTGAACGCCGAGGGAGGGGATGTGGATTACTACAAGGCATCCGCTTCCCACGGCATGAAGAAGGGCATCTTCAACTACTGGCTGAATTACGAGCACAGCCAAGCCTCCGGATGGCGGATGTCCGACGACTTCAGGCCGGTTGTAGGCACCACCAATGGACCAAAACCTAATCAGGGGATCTTCGAGGACGGCGGCACACGCAACCAGTCCAACTACTCCAAGGACAGTGTATGGGCCAAGTTCGGCATCGAACCGTCCGCGGGCTCCGAGTATTATCTCAACTTCCACTACACAACCAGAGACAAGCCGATCCCTAGTAACATCATCAATGTTCGACGTCCCTCGTTAACCCGCCCCGCCTTCACCAACTTTTTCGGTTTCAACCGCTATGACGACTGGGGGCTCGACCTGAGCGGACAGCAGAAACTGGGCGACAAGGTTACCATGAAGGGCAAGGTCTTCTACCACAATCACGCCGACGCCATGGACTCCTATCGCGACTGGAACTACAACGACATCGTCGCCAGGAGCGCCTACTACGATTACATGATAGGCGGCTCGCTCATAACGGAGTGGCGGCCGGTTTCCTGGAACAAGGTAAGCCTCGCCTTGAACTACCGGGGCGACTCGCACAAGGAACATGACGACTACTATCTGCCGTTCGCGCACTATTTTTCCTGGACCGGGTCGGTGGGTATCGAGGACGAGGTGACCATTTCGAAGAATTTCTCCGTGGTCGTGGGGGGGAGCTATGATTGGTTCAAGGTAACCGACGCAAACAAGAACAAAACCGATAAGGCTACGGGAGATTTTATCAGCCAGACGCCGTTGCCGACGGGGCCGACCTCGGACAGCTTCAATCCCATGATCGGGGCCGTCTATCTCTTCCCGGATACTACCAAGCTGTTCGCCTCCGTTGCCCGCAAGACCCGCTTCGCGACCCTGCGGCAGCTCTACTCCGACATCAGTACTGGAAGCTATGAACTGCAACCCGAAGTTGCCATCAATTCCACCATCGGCGTGTCCCGCTCCTTTGGCGATATCATGTGGGGTCAACTGTCGTTTTTCTACCATGACATCTCCGACATGATAGTCCAGGCCGTATCCGGCCCTTACCAGCCGTACGAAAATCTCGGTAATGTCGAGATATACGGCATCGAAGCGGCGACCGAATTCTATCCGATGAAGGACCTGGTTCTGAAGATGGGCTACAACTACAACCATGCGACCGATCAGACCGATGGTAGGGCGACCGATCACGTGGTGAATGTGCCCGAGCACAAGCTGGATATGGGCGTGCAGTATACCGTTCCCTACATAAAGACCAGGCTCGATCTGAACGCCATCCTGCTGGGCGAGACCTACACCCAGCTTCCGACGCCGACGAAACCGACGACGGAAGTCCAGAGCGTCGCGGGGTATTTCCTCCTCAATGCGCGGGTATCCCAAAAGTTCCTGAACAACTACGAGGCGTACATCGCCTTCAACAATGTGTTTGACCGGAATTATGAAGACAGTTACGGCCTGCCAGCTCGCGGCCGCAACATCTTCGGCGGCATTACCGCCAGGTTCTAGTGGCTGGTTCCTTCCTCCGCCAGCGGTTGTGATTGGTCGCCGGTTGAGCCTCCTTCCGGCGGCCGCCTTTTTTTCGGCGGGGTGGGGTTAGTTTCATATAAGGCAGACCTGCCGGATTTCGAAAGCCCGGCAGGTCTCCAGTAGATGTTGAGCTTGCGCGGGAGAAACCTATGAAAGAAATGATAAATCCACTTGGCGAAGACAGTGAGAAACCGTGCGCGTTGCGTTCGTCACCCGTTCGTGACCAGAGCTTCTGGGACAGGCGGGCATCATCCTTTTCCGAACACGCCACAGGCTCTGGCTATGCCGAGCGCTTCCTGAAGCTCATGAACGTGGATCCGGACTGGACCGTTCTGGATATGGCATGCGGAGGCGGCACGCTCTCTGTTCCCCTGTCTGGAAAAGTGAAAGAAATAACCGCGGTCGATTTCTCCGAAAATATGCTTCGCATCCTTGAAAAGCGATGCCGTGAAAATGGCATAACCAATGTAAGGACAATCCACGGCCGATGGGAGGACGATTGGGACGAACTGGGCATAGGGCGGCACGATGTGGCTATAGCCTCGCGCTCTCTTCTTGCCGATGACTTATATGCATCCATTGCCAAGCTGAACTCGGTTGCCGGGAAGCAGTTGTACATCTCCACCAGGGTGGGGGACGGACCCTTTGACCGGCGTCTCTTCGAGGCCGTGGGAAGGGTGTTCAACATGGGTCCGGACTATATTTACTACTACAATCTGCTCCACCGTATGGGGATACACGCGAATGTCGCCTTTGTCCGGGAGGACAATGTGAACGCCTGGGAGACCTTCAACGATGCCCTGGATGCCCAGCGATGGATGTTCGGCAATCTGACGGAAAGCGAAGAAGTTAAAATCAAAGACTATCTGCTGGAAAACCTGCTCTATGCGGGCGGTCTGTGGCGGCTTCCCTACGAAAGAACCTGCCGCTGGGCTGTCATGTGGTGGGACAATGAGGCGAGAGGCTGATATGAAGGATGTTTGTCTGCGGAGACGGCCACACCCGGCGGTCATAGGTCTGTTTATGGTGTTTTGCCTGTCGGCGAGCGTCGAGGCGCGCGAAATAACCGATATGTTCGGCAGGCATTTCACCCTGTCGGACCATCCCCGGAAGGTGTACAGCGCTTCCCCGCCCGATACCTGGCTGCTGTACGCCATCGACTCTACGATGCTGGCGGGTCTGAACCTTCCCATCAGGGAACAGGACAAAAGGTATCTGCACAAACATATGCTGCGTCTTCCCCTTGTCGGCGGCACCTTCGGTGAGGCGTCGACCCCGAACAAGGAGATGCTGCTGCGGCTGAACCCGGAACTGGTGGTTGTGTCCAACGACGAGACCACCCTGAGCCTCAAGGTCAACCAGGGGATGATGATGCTGAACAGGCCGGTCCTGGAGATGACCCTTGCCCGGCCCTCCGACTACCCCGGCGCCTTTCTGCGCATGGGCCGGATCCTCGGCAGGGAGGAGAGGGTGAAAAAACTGAGCGATTATTGCCGGAAGACCCTTGACCGCGCCGCCGCGTTTTCCCGCGGCATTCCGGCGGATAAGAGGGTTTCGGTCTACTACGCCGAGGGAGTGGACGGTCTTACCACCGAGTGCGACGAATCACGTCACAATGAACTGGTCAGGCTGGCTGGAGGGGTGAACGTGCATCGCTGCAAGGCCAGGAACCTCTTCGGCATGGAGAAGGTGACCCTGGAGCAGGCGCTCATCTATAATCCCGACGTGATCCTGGCCATGGACAGGGGATTCTACCGGAGGGTGTGGAAGGACCCCCGCTGGCGAAGGGTGCGGGCGGTGCGGGAGGGGAGGGTCTACCTCATTCCGGACCAGCCTCTCAACTGGTTCGATCGCCCTCCCACCTTCATGCGCTTCATCGGGTTGAAATGGGTAATGAAGCGCCTCTATCCGAAGGAGTACTCAGTGGATATCGTGCGGGAGGCTCGGGAGTTCTACCGCTTGTTCCTGGGGGTTGAGGTCCCTGACGGGGAGATGAGGAAGATTATCTCCGGTTCTCCGTAGGAAAAGGCGGACCTGCCGGGTTCTGGAAACCCGGTGGGTCTGATCCGGCGAGCATGTTTTCGATTCAAGGAGAAAGATGTGGGAAGAAGAGCAAGGATTCTGGGAATCGGGATGGCGGCCTTGGTTATGTTCGCCTCCCTTGCCGGGGCAAAAGAAATAGTGGATATGTACGGCAGGAAACTGTCAATGCCGGACCGCGCGCGGAAAGTCGTGAGCATCGGGCCGACCGGGACCTATCTGCTGTATGCCATTGATCCGACGATGCTGGCCGGACTGAATTTTCCGGTCAGGAAAGGGCAGAAGAGATATCTTCATGGGCGCATGAGCCGTCTCCCGGTCATCGGATGGTTCGGCCAGGGGCAGTCGCCGAACCGGGAAACGCTGATGATGATCAGGCCCGACGTTATCTTTACCTCGAAACTGGACCAGTCGCTCAGCGCCAAGGTAAACGAGCAGTTGAAGGTGATGAAGATGCCGGTTGTGGAACTGACGGTCGATACGCTTTCGGAGTACCCGGATGCCTTTCTCCGCGCGGGCCGGATTCTCGGCAGGGAAGGGCGCGCAAGGAAACTCAGCGACTACAGCAGGAAAACGCTGGAGGAGGCCGGGGCGGTCGTCGGCAGGATGCCGCGCGAGAAACGGGTGACGGTATATTACGCGGAGGGGCCGGACGGCCTTAGCACCGAGTGTGATACATCCAGGCACGTGGAGCTGATCCGCCTCGCCGGCGGGGTGAACGTCCATAGATGCGTGTCCAGGAATCCCTACGGACTGGAGAAGGTTTCCCTCGAACAGGTGTTGATGTATGACCCGGAAGTGATCCTGGCTTTTGACGCGGGTTTCTATCGGCGGGTGTTCAAGAATCCCCTCTGGAGAAAGATACGGGCCGTGAAGACGGGGAGGGTGTATCTGATCCCCTCGGAGCCCATCAACTGGTTTGACCGTCCTCCTTCCTTCATGCGTTTTATCGGCCTCAAGTGGGTCCTTAACCGTCTCTATCCCGGTCATTACCGGATAGACATGGTCAAGGAGGCACGGAATTTCTACCGTCTGTTCCTGGGTGTCGAGGTGTCGGAGGGGGAGATGAGGAGGGTTGTCTCCGGTTCTCCGTAGAAAAAGTCGGACCCGGAGGGTTTGCGTTCAGGTCCAGCAGATCAGACCCCGGAACCTGGAGGAAGGGTCCGGGGAATAAAGAAAGGAAGAAAATGCTTGCATTCGTCGTATATTATTTTATATAACGTAAGTCACCGACATATTTATCTATCTCCGACCCGTTTTCCCTACGGCATACGCTAAGGGGGGCGGGCTGTGGGCGCCGCCGGAAACAGTGTCGCCTCCCATGTTTGGAAAGGAGTAAACAGTTCTGTCCCGTAACAGCCGGCGGATGTTTATATCCGTCGGCCGTTTTTTTGGGGCAGGCTTCGTAGAGTCGGGGTATTTATCTATGAGCAAAATGATCCAAAGCATACTGGAAGTATTGGAGCGGGACGAAGACCTGGTCATGGCGACCGTTGTCGACGGTGCCGTGAGCAGCCGCCTGGCGGGCGCCCGGATGCTGATCCTGGGCGACGGCCGGATCAGCGGGAGTATCGGAGGCGGGGAGCGGGAGGCGGAGGTCCAGAGGCTGGCCGCCGGGATATTCAAAAACCGCGGTCCTCTAATCAGCATATTTTCCGAAAACGGATCGGATGCCTTATCTTCCGCCTCCATCTGCGGCGGGATAACGGTTGCCGTCGAGTATATAGCGGCCGTTCCGGAAAACAGATCATTATTCCATGAACTGATGGAGGCCCAGTTGAACGGGAAGAAATCCTGCCTGGTTACACCCGTGTCCGGAAACGGCGTTAAGAAGGGTCCCGGGGAACGGATGCTGTTCCCTTTTGAAGGGAGTATCCGTAATGAGACAGGCGCCTCCATTTTCCTGAAATGTTTTAAGGACATGGAAAAACTGGGAGAAATACGCTTGCCGGTCATCAGGGATCTTGGCGCGGGCGGGGTTTTCATCAATCCGTGGAGAGTCCCCGAGACCGTATACATATTCGGCGCGGGACACATCGGCCAGGAGACTGCGGAACTTGCCGGGAAGTCCGGCTTCAGAACGGTTGTGCTGGACGACAGGGCCAAGTACGCCAACCGGGAACGCTTTCCATCCGTCGACGACGTGGTGGCGCTGGAGTCGTTCGATAGCTGCTTTGAAGGGCTTGCCCTCACCAGAGACAGCTTCGTCATCATAGCGACCCGAGGTCACCGGTATGAAAAGACACTTGTCAAGCAGGCCCTGAGGACCAGGGCGGGATATATCGGACTCATCGGAAGTCTGAGGAAGAGAGACACCCTTTTCACGGAGCTGTCCGCGGAAGGCTTCAGCATCGATGACCTGCTCAGGGTCTATTGCCCCACAGGCATCAGTATCCTGGCCGAGACGCCCGCGGAGATAGCGGTCAGCATCGTTGCCCAGCTCGTTCTGTTGCGGGCGAGGAGGGCGGCGGCCGGACGCATGGAGATGATGGCGGCCTCCGTCGACAGCTTTCTGCTGAACAAGAGGGAATGCGGGGCTGACGGGTTTATGGCCGCCGGCCGGTCGGCCTGACGAAACAGCAGTGGGGAGGAGGCTTTCGTCGGGGCTTTGATGACGTCTGCTTCTTAATCAGCAATGCGAAGGGATTGCGCATGTCTCGAAGTCGGTTGGCAAAGGAGATCAACAGGACGGAGGTCGACTGGAAGAGGGCCGTCGCTGATGTCCTGCAGGAAATGAATATCATAAAGGATGGTTTTTCGGGCACTGTCGTCATCAACTTCAAGGACGGTGGCATCAGTTATCTGGAAAAAAAGGAAGTGTTCAAATAGCCGATCCGGATATCGGCCTGGTGGATGCACGTTTGTCCAGGAGGGCCGTCACACATGGCGCGGCGGGTCGGGTGTCCCGGGTAGCGGGAACGCCGGCGGGGAGATGGAAAAATGCTTAACGCTGAGATACGGAAGGTCTTTTCGGGAATAACCGTTGAGGTTGAATTCTTCTTCGAAAATGGAATCCTGGTGCTTTTCGGGCCGTCGGGCTCCGGGAAGTCGACCATCCTCAACTGTCTTGCGGGGCTGCGAAAGCCTGATCGCGGACGCATCTCCCTGGGTGGAAAGGTATTTTTCTCTTCCGAGGACACCGTCGACATTCCTGCCCGGAGGAGAAAGATAGGTTATGTTTTCCAGGAATACGCGCTCTTTCCCCATATGACCGTGAAGGAAAACGTGCTCTATGGCGTTCCCGGGGGGTGCAAGCGGGGAAAGAGTTACCGCATGGGCGTGCGTGACGTGCTGGA
>Ga0265295_1004398_pt1 | contig 19032 bp, 20 predicted proteins | sample Munlansysbiofilm_FD_192503 | JGI IMG/M metagenome (GOLD analysis project Ga0265295, IMG submission 192503) | Leachate microbial communities from a municipal landfill in Southern Ontario, Canada - Methane capture system biofilm | ecosystem: Engineered > Solid waste > Landfill > Unclassified ... | reverse complement strand
GACGGGAGTTCTATCTGATTACTATGTGTAGTCACAAAGATTATCAGGAGCCGTGTACGAGGCCCGTACGCACGGTTCTGTGAGAGGGATGATGTTAGGATCGCTTCCTAACATCACCCTACTCGATCATTATCAGGAATGTTGTTCTTATGGAAGGAGGCAGGAAAGATGTTCTGAGGCCTCATCGCGGGGAATCAGGATGGATGTTAAGGGCGCAGGTTTGGCGAATGCAGGCATTACTCACTTAGCATGAAAGCGGGGCTGAAAAACGAAAGCAGGATAGTAAGCCATAGCTTCCCTCTTGCACGAACTTGTCTTGCTCTTGGCTTCGACTCGAGATCACTCAAGTGCTCGAGTCATCTCGAGTCGAAGCCAGGTCAAAAGCAAGTGAAAGTAAAAGGGAGGCCGTAGCCAACTATCCTGCTTAACTGCTGGAGGCTAAGCGGCGCATGATAAAGTGCCATGTATTGTACTTAGCCGATTTAGGTCTGAAATAGAGCTTTTGTTACCTGCTCAGATCGGTTTGATCATTGATGCTTTTAATGAATTCGGTGAGCAGCTTGACGGCATTATCCACATCGTTCAAATTGATAATCTCATTGGGAGAGTGCATATAGCGGTTTGGGATGCTCAGCACCACAGTAGCCACGCCACTTTTTTGGGCATGAATGGCATCGGCGTCTGTACCGGTACGACCAGGCGAGACTTCTATCTGGAGCGGGATTTTAAGCTTTTTGGCCAGGTCTTGCAGATCTTGATTGAGCCGGGGATGCACTGCTGCGCCCAGGGCGAGAACGGGGCCTTTGCCCAGGCTGACATCGCCAAACTTACGTTTATCGGCGCCAGGGGTATCCGAGGTAAAGGTTACATCCACCGCGATGGCTATATCAGGCTCGATCTTGTAAGAGCTCGTTTGGGAGCCCTTCATGGTGGTTTCTTCGCCCACGGAGGCCACTGCGTAGTAATTTGCCACCAGCGGAGTCTTGGCCAGGGCTTTCATCACGGCTGCAGCAATATATACTCCCACTTTGTTATCGGTTGCTTTGCTTGCTATCACATCGTCCGAAAGCTCTTCGATCTCGCTATGGAAGGTGATGGTATCACCAATCGAGACTTTCGTTAAAGCATCTTTTTTATCTTTGGCTCCGATGTCGATCCAGATATCTTCCATCTTGAGCTTGGGTGCATCGCCATCTCCGCGGGACATGTGCGGGGCGTTTTTACCAATGATGCCACGCACCACTTTTCCCTCGTGATGGATATCCAGCCTCAAGCCGGGCAGCAGATTCACATCAAAGCCGCCCAGAGGTTTTACATACAGATAGCCGCTATCGTCGATGTAATTGATCATAAAACCAATTTCATCGGCATGGCCCACCAGCATAACCTTGATTTCTCCGCTGCCACGTTTGAAGGCGATGAGATTGCCGTTTATGTCGCTGGAGATGTCATCACAGGTACCTTTCAGATAGCTGCGGGTGATTTCCTGCGCTTGGGTCTCAAAGCCAGAGGGTGAGGCCACCCTGAGCAGCTTGTAGAGATATTCTTTATTTGATTTATTCATGTGTGGCTCCTAACAGTTGTTGGCTTCTTCATCCGCAAAGGGATTCATAGATTTCTTGACTACCGGTTTCTCATTGGGAACCAGACAGAGAAATTTAAGGGTGTCTTCGCCGGTATTTTTGAATGAGTGCATCAAACTGGGGTCTATATATAATACATCGTTTTCGGTAAAGGCAATTTCGCCGCGCTCGGTTACCAAAGCACCCGTGCCGGAGAGGCAATACATTTCATGCTCCCATTCATGCTGATGATAGGGAGTGTGTCCGCCGGGGGTGAGCTCAAACATGCGCATGGCAAAATTCGGAGCGCCATCCTTTTGGCCGATCAACCAACGTATTTTGGCGCCTTTGGCACCTTCAACGCTTACTTCTTCAAGTTCCACTTGGTCATAGTGAATTACTTTCATGGGATTCCTCCTGGGTATTATTTTATCATTTATAGAAAATATAAGTGGCTTTGGCGGATAATGCCATAAAAAGCTGAAACAAAAAAAGGTGAAGCATAAAGCCTCACCTTAAGGATACGGGGTCTGAGGAAGAAAAGCTATATATCCTCAGGACTCAGGGATATCTTCCTTTTCGGTTGTTTCTTCATCCAGATCATCTTCATCTTCGCCTTCTTCGCCACTCACGTGGATGTCAATATCCACAGAGCATCTGGCTACTTCGGGATAAAAATCGTCGATGTATTCGCGGATGGTATTTTCTATGTCATCGTGTTTATCCAGTATTTCCTGGCTAAAGCCGACCTTTATGGTGATGTGTCCCATGCCCTGATTTACGTTGATCTGCGGGTTTTCACCATAGACGTTAGAGAGAAATTCAGGAAGGGATTTTGCGAGTTTTACGATGCCATTGACGCGACGGTAAGCTTTCAGACCGAAGTGCGCGGCAACAGCTGTTCCGCCTAATAAGAGCACTGTTTTAAAAAACTTGTTCATCATTTAACCTCGTTTTATTTATAAATAGATTTGATCTTACCCCAGCTGCGGCTTTGTACGGATACCGGCTGGTTTATTACAATATCAGAGTTTGATATGGGATTTAAAGAAAATTCGCCGAAACTGAAAGTCACAATGCCGGTAATAGAAGAAAATTGTGTGCCCATGTTCTTGCTTTGGACCGGGTTTCTATAGGCAAAGCTGCCCAGGTCCACTGTGCACATACCGGTACCATCATTGATCATAAAGCGGTTACTGCTGCGGCTGCGGCCAGTACTGCTCACTGAGAGCACTTTGGCATAGACAGCTTCATAGGATTCGGCTTCCACAGCTCTGGTAAGCTGAGCGGTGGTGAGGGTTACGGGATGCGGCAGAGGGTGATTGCGCTCGATAATATTGAGTGCAGAGATATCCTGCAGAGTAGTCATACCAAAGGTTTCCTGCACTGTGCCGCTAATGCGGATACGATCACCTGTTTTTACCTGACTCTGAGAAGAAAGCACTAAAAGTCCGCTATATGGTCCCGCTACCGGTTCTGAAATAAAGAAACCACCGGATTTGTAGCCAATTGCGACCACGATGCCTTCCGTGCTGACTGCCTTGCCAGCATAACGGGAAGGATATGTATTATCACTGCCGGGGAAAGTAGTGTACTGAATCTCGGATATAGAGAGGCCCCAAGCCATGATGAACAGGCCGGCGAACAGTGTAAGTAGCGTTATTTTCTTTTTCATACTAAACCTCAATGTCCCAATTATTAAAGTGTTGCATATCCTGTCAAGTTAAATCGGAGCCTACAAAACAATTCTGTGGAAGATCTGCCACAAATGGCGAAAGTTGCCGGCACAGTCATGCTCATTTTCCATGGGGTCGGAAGCGTACTTGCTCATGTTGCTCACAATCAGAGTGCAATCAGGAGATCGCTTTTGAGAAAGCATCTCGCAGCGAAACAACGTTGATTCCCATGGCTTTAATCTGGGTGACAAACTTTTGCAAGCCTTCAAGCTTTGCTCTATCGTGACAGTGCGTGATGATGATAATTGGCTCTTTTCTGCCCTTGTACTTGCCCAAATCCTGGATCTTTTTGGCCAGGCTTTTGTCACTCATATCCGGCACGTCCAGGAAGATATCGCGTTTGGTGGTGAAGACATCCTGTTGCCTTGCGGCAGTATATACGGCGCTTTTGGCAGTGGTGGCACTATCGATAAAGAAGAGTCCCTTCTTTTTCAAGTGGGAGAGTACCTTGTTCATGGTTTCCAAATTTGCGGTGGTAGCACTGCCCATGTGGTTGTTTGCAGCGATGGCCATGGGCAATTGTTTCACAAAATCATCCAGGACGGCTTTGACTTGCTCTTCATCCATGTTTTTGGAGATATATTTCTCGCCGGGACTGATCTTGCTGTTTTCGGCTTCCATGGGAATGTGAATGATCACTTCATGCCCTTTGCGGGTTGCCACGTTTGCGGCAGTTTTGGTATGAGCAAGATCCGGCAATATGGCAAAGACAAATTCGGAGGGGAGATCGCCGAAATCATCCAAAAGCTGTCCGGCGCTATTGCCAAAATCATCGATGATGATCACCACATCGGGCATATCGTCGCTCTTGCTCCAGTTGTATTCATAGCTTTGCAGCGTGGTGGGCTTGGCTTTTGTGGACTCTATGGGCAGCTCTTCCTTTACTTCTTCGGCAGGGGTTTCCTGATAGGTTTCGGGCTGCTGAGGTTGCTCTTCAGCTTCTGGCTTGCCTTTGCAGGCAAAGAGCGCGAGCAATATGATGAGGGGGAAAATCAGTCTTTTAAGGTTTGCCATGAGACTATATCCTTTTCTTTAAGATTATATTTGTCAGCGCTGCCGGCCAGTAGCTCGAGCACGTATTTGTTTGGGCTGGGTGGGGAGATCAGCTCTTCACTGAAGGGAGGGGTATCTCTTGCTATATGGATGACCTTATAGTCCTGATCGATAAAGACCATATCCAGACTGAGGTAGGTATCCTGCATCCAGAAAGAATTGTAATCCACATACTCAAAGATGAAGAGCATGCCTTGGTTTGCCAGCATTTTATCGCGGAATTTCAGGCCACGCAGGAGCTCCGCTTCTTTTTGTACGATTTCTATGTCAAACTCGGCCTTCAGCTCCCCGGCGGGGCTGTGAAATTGCAAGGTCCCATCTTTTCTAAAGGGGTATTTGTTTTCGGGAGAATCCTTGCTGCTGCTGTCCTTTTTGCAGGCTCCCAGTAGCAGAGCTGTACAGATCAGGATGAATATAAACAGGCTTTTCTTCATTTGCTTAGCACCATTTTGCGAGTGATATTCTGCTGAGGAGTTTGCAGGCGATACAGGTAAATCCCTGTGCTAACCTGCTCTCCTTCTGAGTTTAGGCCGTTCCAGGTGAAGGAGTATTCTCCCGCAGCCAATTTGGCATCAATCAGAGTTTCGATCAACTGGCCTTTGAGATTGTATATCTTCAGAGCGGTAGCTGCGCCCTCTGGCAGATAAAACATAATATGTGTGGAGGGATTGAAGGGGTTGGGATAGTTTTGCCCAAGGGAAAGCCGTGGGGAAGGAATGCTCCCATCCTCAGAGGAGGAGGCAGTTACCGATATTTCCCGATAGTGGCCGTTGACCTGCGCAGGAATCACAAATTCAGCGCTATTGTCAATGAGCCCGATGGTCAAAGAGCTGGGGAAGGTTTGGGCTACCATCGCGATTTCTCCGTTTTCCCCTGTAGCCATATACAGCAATTCATCGTCAAATGAAGCAACGACGCCATCTATAGCAAAGGGGATATCCAGGTATAGAGATTTTAGCCCTGCCGCAGACTCCAGATTCAGGAGCAGATACTCGTCTTGCAAGCCTATGGGGAAAGTAACTTCCGGCAATGTGTATGGCACTGCAGTTTGCACGGGGAACCTGAAATCAGGATTCAAAATATAGCTTTGGATATGGCAGGCATCCAGGGTATTGACACTGGAGTTTTGGTCTGTATCAGCCGCTATCAACATGGCTGGAGGGAGGCTATGACCCACGGCGTGGTTCAAAACGGCGTAGATATCCGGACCATTGATGACTTTATCACCATTGGCATCTCCATAAATGGGGCTGCTGCTGTTCCAGCCTGAGACTACCACATCATCGATATAGATGCCATCGGCATTTTGAGCCCAATCCGATCTAAGGCGAAAGCGCAGATACAGGTTTCCTGCGCTAAAGGCATCCAGGGAAAGCACTTGCTGGACATATTCGCTCTGATTACCGGTAAAACTGGTCAGTTGAGTCCAGTTAGTACCGTTTGCAGAGGCCTCTACATAGACGTAATCATAGCCGGTTTCGAGGTTCCATCTGGCTTTGAAGCTCAGCAGGGGCTGCTCGATATTGCTCAGATTGAGAGCTTCAGTGGTGCGGATATATCTGTTTATGTTGTTGCCATAATTTCCTGAGGGAGAATCTGTAAGCACAGAGTTTCCGCCTTCCTGGATTATCCCCCAGGGGCCGGTTGCAGTCCAGGCTCCGAGTCCGCTTTCAAAATCATCGGCAAAGACCTTTTCGCCCAAGACTATGACCATGCTGTTGCTATTATCCTGGCGAAGTTTTAATGAGCTCTGGAAAATGCCATGCGGGGCTGAGCTTACCTGAAATTCATAATCACCTTCATAGATGGAGGGCAGGATAAATTGACCATTGGCATCAGTGATCGCTTGAACGGCGGGGTCGGTATCGAGGGTGATCTTGGCACCCAGGACAGGATAGCCGTCAAGGTCTCGTACAATGCCGCTCAGCAGGAGCAGAGAGGCGCTTTCCAGAGCAAAATTCTGAATAGTGTATCCCTGGGTGGGTACCGTGATTTCGATAGTCTGAGGGATGTAAGAATCAGCAGAGGCCGTAACCAGATAAGTTCCAGGCAGCAGCAGGCGATGATAGTCTCCCACGTTGGGGTCGTTCTTGATAAATTTGGAATTGTCTTGCACGGTGATGGTGGCGGCAATAGGATTGCCAGAGGCATTTGTCACAGTACCCTTGAGGCCATTTTGGGCATATTCGATAAAAGACAGAATAGATTCCTGGTTATTTGCCCAATATCCATTCAGAGTGGAGGCATTAGGCCATTTGGTGTTGGAAAGCTCTGCGGTAAACTCGATATTGCTGGTAAAAGCGTAGTTCCAATCTTGCATTGAGCCGGTGATCACATACCAGGCAGCGCCATTGGTGATGCCTTGGGCAAATTCATTGCTGTTATACATGGGCAGATTGTGCTGGGCATAGGACAGAGACATATCGATGAGTAGTGCATCATCCGGAGCCAGCACGGGTGTGTAATCCCAAGGATAGTTAAAGACCAAAGCTCCACTGTGGAAATTGATGCCGCAAACTAAATTGTGTTGATTGCTAAAATCAATCATAGCCAGGTTTTCAGTAGCGGTAGGGTTGCCATCCGGATTGCTGATGCCGGTGGGCATGGGAAAATTGCGGTTCAGGTCCACCCCTGCTGCATTATAGCGAACTCCATTGGCATATCCATCAGGATTCATCATCGGAATGAACCACAGTTCGGTGTTGTTTACGATATCGGTGATGCGGGGATTACTGCCATAATCAGTGAGGAGCAGTTCGATGGTGCGAATCAGCATGTCATAGCCTATGGGCTCGTCTCCATGGATGTTGGCGATGAGTTTTACCTCTGGTTCTGCCTCGTTTACGGTCACATTGTCAGAGATCTTCATTGCGTAAAGGGGACGATTCTGGATGGAAGTACCATATTGTATGAGCTGGCAGAGATTGGGATAGATCGCCTGCATATCTTGCAAGAAAGTCTGAAATTCTGCCAGGCTGTAATATTCAGCAAGGGGGTTATCGCTACCGCGGGTGGTGGCAATCAGGTACTCGTAATACTCTCTGGCCTGATCTGGTATCCTGGTGACAGCAAAGCCGTGCTGCAAGAGCAGATCCTCTTGGTCTTGATTTCTCACATCCACTATGATGCTTCCCGTGAGGCGGTTTACCGTGTCTATGCTTAGGTTCAAAGTATTGATCGTCTTGACATCTTGCTCTATGTTCCAGCTCTGAATCATGAGCGGATAAGCAAAAGCGAGGCTCGCAAGTAAAGTTAAAACTAAGCTAAATATCAGCTTCTTCATTGAAAATCCTTTTATATGGTCTGCTTAAGTGCAGACTTAGATAATATACCCATTATGATGCAATTTCACAGCCGAAAAGCACAAAAATGCCAGGTGATAGCACACATATCCGAGATTGCTTAATGCTGCTTTGTTCCCAATCTGACATGGTTCACATTCAGACATTGGCCACACCTGGCAAGATCAAGACATCCGGGCTATCGTATTTTGTCAATCAAAACCTTAAGCTGAGGTTCACTGAGCTGCGCCAATTGATCTTCTGAAGGTCTTCAGATACAGGCGAGAGAGTCACTTCCAAGTATGAACCATGATTAAAACTCCAGCTTGCGCCTGCCACCAAACCGTATTCTACCCAAGTGCCCCAAGAGTACCCTGGATTCAAACTATAATAAAAATCGCCAATATCATGTTTGAGGTTGAGGCTGGCCTGGTACTTGCGGTTTTTGGTATTGATATTATAATATTCTCCAACTTGGTCTGCATATTGATTCTCCTCATAAGAATAGCCAATATCGATCAGGAAGGCCGAACCGCGATTGCGGCGGTAGGGCAATTGCAGCCATCTATCATCCCCACTGCGGGCTACATAGGGATAGCTGTCAAAGATGAGATTATAGCGGTATCCTATCTGACGATAAAGCTTGTTGATACGCTGTGTGTCATAGTAATAATCTGTGTAATCGGCGCGAATCTGATAACCCTGTCGAAGGGCCACCCGATCCCCCAAAAGGATGTCTATTTCGGGCAAGAAACTGAAGCTTTCCAGACTGTGGTTGTTCGCAGAAAGCAGAGAATCCAGATATACATCTTCGCGCAGGGAATAGGTAAACCAGTTTTCGAGGCGGATATACTCTTTGTAATAATGCTTCCACCCCAAGCGCAGATTGCGCGTTCTGAGGTCGTTGTCCCAGCGGTTGTCCTGCCGGGGGAAGTAAGTGCGCTGCAGGTTGATGCCCAGAGAAGTGATCAGAGAATCCTGTTCGCTATATTGCCAGGCTGCACTGGCGCCGAGGAGGCGATTTTCCACATGACGGGTGTTGGCAGCATAGCTAAAATCCTTGATGGCAAGCTGATGTGCAGCTTCACTGCTCAGGGTAATGCGAGGGTGAACATAGTAGTCAAGCTTGAGGTTCAGATCGTTGTAAAACTCCCCGTTATTGCGCACAATACTGTTATCCATCCTTGTACGCCGCTCGGAGTAATATTCGCTGAGGCTCAGATTCACGAGCTCGTGGGGAGTGTACTCCACCTGGCTTTGCACATTCATAATGTTGCGGTTTTGGACATCCTGTTTATAATAATTGGTATTCTGCTTTGCTCCACCGGTAAAGAGATTGTAGATGTCCTCTTCTCTATGGCTGATGTTAAAGCTGGTATCCCAATACACTTTGGGGAAAAACCAACGCATCATGGCAGAGGCGGAGGCGCTTTCATAGGCTTCCCAGTCCATCAATTTCTTATCCAGATTGCCACTGATCCCAGCCGAAAGCAATTCACTTTCATAGCGGTAAGAGGCATCTGACAATAGCTGATAGCCATCGCTCTTGAGATAGTTGTCCACCAGATAGCGATCCTGTTCATTGCGGATGAGGCCATGAGCCTGCAGGCTAAGGGAGAGGCTATCCGCTACCATCCAGTTCAGCTCATAACCGAGGTCGCCGTTTTTGTTTATATAGGCAGTAGGGTCGAAGTCGCTGGCATCAAAATATGACTCATAATTCAATAAGAGCCCATGCGAAAGGCGGTATTTGTGATAGGAATATCTGGTACCCAAGAGGGAACGGCGGGTTTGTTGATTGAAGTTCAAGCGTTCTTCCCAGGAGCTTTGGCCGGTGATATTCATCGTGCTATACTCTGTGGGGCTTGTCTGATAGCCCAGGTTTGATTCCAGCAGACGGATATTATCGCTATTATAGAGATAAAACTCTATACCCCTGGCCTGGGCAAAAAGGCTGTAACTACAGCTCAGCAATAAGATCGCTAAGGCGAATGAAGTCGTCTTCACTTAAGGTCTGGGCCCTTCGTCCAAAATCTATTTCGCTTATACTTTCCAGTTTTTGCAACTTATCTTTGCCGATCATAAGCAAAAGGTTGTTTCTGAGTGTCTTGCGCCGATGAGCAAAGGCTGCGATGATCAGGGCATGAAACAGCGCTGGACGGTTGATAACAGGTACATTTTGGCGTGGCGTCATGGTGATCACCATGGAATCCACTTTGGGCACGGGCTCAAAATGCTCCTTCCCTACCATAAAGGCTGAACTGATATCATACTTCAAAGCCAGCCTCAGGGTGAGCGGTCCATAGCTTTTCCCACCGGGATCGGCGCTAAGGCGTTCTGCCACCTCTTTTTGGATCATCATTACAATGCGGGAAAAGCTGGCGTGATGTTTTTCCAGCCGATACAAGAGGGGAGAGGTGATCTGATAGGGAATATTGGCGATGAGCTTCAAAGGCTGGCTACCAGAGGAGATTTGTTCAGCCCAATCCAGCTTCAGAATATCGATGATTTGTAGCTTCAGGCCTTCAGTAAACCGGTCAGAGAGTGGTTTCGCCATACGGGAATCCAGCTCAAAAGCTTCCAGATCTGCACCACGACTCAGGATTTCTTGGGTGAGAATGCCATGTCCCGGGCCGATTTCCCAGATTCTTTCACCGGGTAAGATCTGCCCCAAATCCGCTATCCTGCCAGCGATGCCGACATCCGTCAAGAAGTGCTGTCCCAGCTCTTTTATGGCTTTCATCAGATAGCTACAAAGTCTTTAGTTTCGCTAAGATAAAAGAAAGGGAGAGCCAAACTCTCCCAAACTGATATATCTTGTTTAGGCTTTTATCTTTTCGGCGGGTATGCCTTTACAAGTTTTACAGACCATGATAGTTTTGTCACCGATTTTGACTTCGTAAAGTAATTTTACACCAGTCCGGTGGCAAGATGGGCATTCGCCCCGGCCTTGATTAGGCAATTTCTTGACTTCTGCTCCACGATTGTTCTTCGCCATTTGGAACTCCTTATATTTTCCTTGATTACTATGTAAATAGTCAGAGTACCAAGTTTGGCGGGTGGCTCAGTTAGTCAATGAATATTTTTCTTTAGAAAAGCTCAGCGACCAGTTCCCGCGGTTCGAGCCGGAAATGGGATTCTTTGCCTTCGAAGAAATGATGTACCCGGATGAGATGGATATTCAGCGCAGAATAGGTAAAGCTTTTACCGCTTTTGGTATTTGTTACGGTAGTATAGCTTTTACGATATACGCCTTGATGCATAAAGGGACAGGGCAGATATCCTCTTACCACTTCTGTATTTACATCATATATTTTCTCGACCATTGTAGAGGCCTCAAAAGCGTCAAAACTCATTTGTTGGAAGAATTCCAGGCGGTCTGCGATTTCTTCGGCAGATTTGCCCAGTTCTTCCAGCACCATTTCGTCATCGGCAATGATTTGTCCATAGTCTCGGATATCCTTACCCAAGAAGCCACTATAGGTTATCACTCCCGGTTGCATTCTAGCCATGATTTTCTTGTCTTTAGGAGTATGTTTCATTTTTCTTACCCAAAACTGTCGTAATAGATTTTCCCCTCAGCGATGCCATAATCGTTTATCAGTGATTTTGTGACGGCGGCGATCATGCCAGGACTGCCGCAAAGGTAGGCCTCCGTATTTTTGGGATCACGGATGGCTTCCTTAAAGTATGGCATCAAAAATCCTGTCTTCCCTTGCAAATTATCTTCTTCTGTAGGATGGGATAGCACAGGCACGTATGTAAAGTCGTCAAAGTATTCTTCAAAATCCCGCATTTCATCGCCCAAGTAAAGGTCTTTTGTCGTGCGAGCTCCAAAGAAATAGGTCATTTTTCTACTTGTTCCCACCTCCCTTAGGTGTTCTAACATTGATTTGATAGGTGCTGAACCAGAACCACCGGCCACGAAGAGGATATCTGCATCGTTATCGCGTAGATAAAAATCTCCATAGGGTCCGGTGAAATCCACTTTATCGCCCACCTTGAGTGCTGTATGCACCCAAGTGGTGCAAATTCCCTCAGGGACTAGGCGTATAATGAGTTGGATACGGTTATTGAACTCAGGTTTGGAGGAGATTGAGTAAGCCCGTATCGCCTTTTGTTTTACTTTGCCATAGGGTTTTGTTTCGAGCTGTACATATTGTCCAGCCTTAAAATCTATGCTTTGGCCTTCCTCAAGTTTGAAGGTTACTCCTTTGATATCATAGGTATAGTCTATTATTTCTTCGATCACGCTGTGAAAGCGCCGGATATTGAAGATTTCTTCCGGGATCTGGATTGCGATATCGCTCTTGACCTTTACCTGACAAGAGAGCCGGATGTTATCCGCCATTTCCTCTTTGCTAAGCTGCGGTTTTTCTGTGGGTAGAATGGGTCCGCCACCCTCAAGGACCTTGCATTTACAAGCGCCACAAGTGCCTCTGCCTCCACAGGCAGAGGGGATAAATATCTGTTTGTCCGCCAAACTGGACAAAAGAGAATTTCCACCGGTCACGACCAGATCTCTTTTCTTGTTGATATTGATGGTGACTTCACCATAATTGCTGAGCCAGCGCTGCGCCAGCACCATGATCAGCGCCAGGATTACCCCTATCGCGCTCATCAGGCCTATATCTTGAAATATTCTTGAGAGCATCTATTCCCCTTACTGAATCTGAACGATACCGGAAAACCCGATAAAGCCCAGGGCCATTATTCCTGTGATGATCAGGCTGATGCCAGCACCACGCAGGCCTGCGGGCACCATTTTCTCTTTGAGTTTGCGCCGGATTCCAGCCAGCATCAGGATGGCCAGCAGCCAGCCGATTCCGCTGCCTGCACTGAAGGCTAAGGTTTGGATAAAACTGTATTTCCGGATGATCATAAAAAGGCCAACTCCCAAAATCGCGCAGTTCACTGTGATGAGCGGTAAAAAGATGCCCAAAGAGTAATACAGCGCTGGCGTGTAGCGTTCGATGACCAGCTCCAGAAATTGTACAAAAGCGGCAATCACGATGATGAATACAATGTATTGCAAATACACGATGCCAAAGGGGAACAAGATGTAGTAATAGACCAGCCAATTCAAAGCTGAGGTTACTATGAGTACAAAGGCCACAGCGATACCCAGGCCAAAGGCGGATTCGATTTCCTTGGAGATCGAAAGGTAGGAGCACATGCCCAAAAAGTATGTGAGCAGGATGTTGCCGGTAAAGATAGCGGCCCAAAAGAGTACAAATGCGCTAATTTCCATTATGCTTTCACCTTGTAATAGTATGTGTTTATTATCCAAATGAGCATGGCCAGGATGAAGAAAGCGCTGGGCGCCATTACCATGATACTCCAAGCAGTCCACCAGTCACCCATGATGCGGAATCCAAAGATCGAGCCAAAACCAAAGAGCTCGCGGATAAAGGAAATCAGCAGCAGCACCATCGTATAGCCGATTCCGGAGCCGATACCATCGACCAGGGAGTCCATCACTTTGTTCTGCGAGGCAAAAGCTTCCGCCCGTCCCATCAGAATGCAATTTGTGATGATGAGGCCCACATAAGGGCCCAGCTGTTTACTGATCACCGGCATATTTGCCTTCAGAAAGATATCCACGATGATCACGTAAGCCGCGATGATCAAGACTTGCACCATCATCCGCACACTGCGGGGAGTCCAAGCCCGGATAAACGAGATGGTCATGCCAGCCATAGCCAGAGTAAAGATCACGCCCAATCCCATGATCAGGCTATTGAGCATGAGGTTCGTTACCGCCAGAGCGGAGCAGATACCCAAAATCTGGCGCCAGATCGCATTATCTTTGAAAGTGGCATTGATGAAGATTTCTTTTTTTGTCATAGCTCATTGCTCCGAACGTAGTCATATATATAGTTAAATTCTGCACGCAACATCTTGATCACCGAGTCTGAAGTGATGGTGGCGCCAGTCACGCGCTTGAGTTGCCTGTCTGTCACCGGGGTTTGGGTTTCGGCAATGAATTCATAGCTTTGGGTCACATCGTCATTGGATTCTGGATTCACCACAAAGAGCCGGTTCTGGAATTGCTCCAAAAACCATTTTTCTTCGATGCGTGCACCGAGACCAGGAGTCTCCTGTTGATTCACAATGGCAAAATCCAGAATGGTTTTAAAATCTGTGGAGGTGGAAACCAAGGCCCGCATACTTCCCCAAAGCCCATTGCCCTTGATCTCAAAACAGTAGGCCACTACTTGATCATCTACCACAGCCTTATAGACTTCACGCTCAAAATCCTTTGGTTCCAGCTTTTGCACATATTTCTCGAAGGAACTGGGATACGCTGCTATGATCTCTTCTGGACTTTGCTCTGTGACCTCTGCTATCTTTGCCGCCATAGTGCCCAGGATCTTTTGTTGATAGCTGGCAGTCTCATAAGTCTCGATTTTCACCTCGCTATAGCGGTACATTACGGCGAGAATTCCAGTAAATAGCACTACATTGATCAGCATGAAGACTATGGGGAACCAAAAGCTATCTTTCATTTGACCCCCACTTTTTCAAGGCCGTATTCGATCAAAGGCATAAAGGCATTGGTGAGCAGAAGTGCAAACATAAACCCTTCTGCAAAGAGCGAATAGCGCCGGATAAACACGGTGAGAAATCCGATCAAAAGACCATAGATCCAGATCGCCCATTTGCCCCTGGGACAGGAGATGGGGTCTGTCACCATAAAAACGATGCCAAACATAGCCCCACCACTTACCAGAAAATACAGGGGATTCACCCCCGGGTAAAAGATAAAACTGAACAGGGCGACAGAGATCAAAGTGGAGAGCATGGGCTGCCATTTTGCCGTTTTGGTGATCAGCAGATATATACCTGCCAGGATGATGAGCAGGGCAGAAGTCTCGCCCATGGAGCCGGAGATGAAACCCGTAAAAGCATCTGTGAAGCCATATAAGGCCTCTCCCGTGGCCCGGTAATTGTTCAAGATCGTGGCTCCGGTATGCATTGCGCTATCAGCCTGCCAGCGGATCAAGCCTCCAGGGAAATCTCTCAAGAGAAAAGGCTTTACCCAGGAAATCGTCATCTGATTTGGAAAAGAGATATACACGAAGGTGCGTCCCAGGATGGCGGGGTTAAACATATTTGTGCCAAAACCGCCGAAGACCATCTTACCAAAGGCGATAGAGATCACCCCGGCTAATAAAGACATCCATAGTGGAATAGTTGGCGGCAGGGTCAAAGCGACCAAAGAACCAGTCACAAAAGCGGCCATAGTCACTTTCCCGGCTTTCTTTTTGCGCACAAACAAATATTCGGTAAAATAGGCCCCGATATTGGCAACAGCCAATACGGCCAGAACCCTAAGACCGAATAGATAAACCGAAAAGATTGCGATGGGGATGAGCGCATATAGCACCCGGCTCATCATCGGCTGTTTCAAAATTTTTCCAAACATGCAAAGACTTCCCTTATTTACAGTTTTTTACAAGATAATCCAGCCTGACATATCCGTCAATAAAAAAAATTCAAATTCAAGCTATTATTTGGTTTAAATGTTGCGCAGTTTCTATATTTGGCCATTATTGACAGGCAAAACGGGTCTTCCCGAGCCGGTATATATGGATATCACACTGTGCTGAGTCTTAGCTCTTGATCATCTGCCTTCTCCCTATTAGATGTCGTGGAGATGACGTGCAGATAGTAGGAATAAATCCTGCGATATGCAGGTGATTTGCACCAGAGGGAATGGGGGTCAATTTCGGATTTAGAATGTATAGTGTAGAGCTAAACCCCAAAGATCACCTTTGTCTCTCGTTTGGCACTTGCCAGGCTATCCGAGGAGTGCACGCCATTTTCGGTAATGCCATTTCCATACAGAGCGCGGATGGTTCCCGGCTTGCGTTTTTCCGGCGAGACATCTCCGTTCAGTTCGCGTAAGTGCTGTATGGCGCTTTCTCTTTCCAAAAGCAGGGCCACAGTATTTCCAGAGCACATAAAGCTCTGTAATCTCGGGAAAAAATCCTTTCCTATGTGTTCGGCATAAAAAATGCGGGCCAGCTCTTCATCAAAACGGAAGAGTTTCATTTTTAGAATAGAAAAACCGTGATCCTCAAGCATGGAGATTATCTGTCCCACATGCCCCTGCATCACGGCATTCGGTTTGATCAAAAACAGGCTTTGTTCGATCATTTCTGCCTCTTTAATGATTTCGAGTTATTCTAAAACAGGCTTGCCGGGTCATCCCTGAACATAAATAGTTTCGATATAATCCAAAGCAGCCACTTTGATGGCCATGTCGCGCTTGAGAGCTTTGCTCATGCGGATCTTGTGAATCAGGATCTCAGTCCAGATTTCAAAGATTTCTGTGGGCTTGAATTCCACTCCTGTATAGAGCTTTAACATGTCCTGATAAAACTCATCCCGGTCCGAGTCCACTCGTCCGATCACCAGTTTTTCGTTGTCTGTGCAGAAATCGTAATCTTTGAAGCGCACGTCGATCACGGCATATCCCAGCTTCAACAGGTTTTCATAATTGATCTGTAAGTCATCTTTATTAAGCATATGAGGGACTCCTGAATTTATTTTCTCGACAGAATTATATCTGTCTCTTTCTTGGTATCCATACAGAAAGAAAGCTTAATTAAGTCAAGAACAATTTCTTGAAATCAGGAAGTGGAGGCAGGATGTCCAAATTTGAATTGATCACAGATTACGCTCCCAGCGGAGACCAACCAGAGGCTATAGCGGAGCTGGTCAAGGGAGTGCAGGAGGGTAAAAAGTCTCAGGTGCTACTGGGGGTTACTGGTAGTGGGAAAACCTTTACCATCGCCAATGTCATCCAGGAACTAAACCGCCCCACTTTGGTGCTTTCGCACAATAAGACCCTGGCTGCTCAGCTCTATGGGGAATTGAAACAGCTTTTTCCCCATAATGCGGTGGAGTATTTCATCTCTTACTACGACTACTATCAGCCCGAAGCCTATATCCCGGGCAAAGACATCTATATTGAAAAAGACTCGGATATCAACGAGCAGATCGAAAAACTAAGGCTCAGAGCCACAATGAGCTTGATGGAGCGCCGGGATGTGATCATCGTGGCTTCGGTATCCTGCATCTATGGTCTGGGTGTGCCTGAAGAGTATCGCGAAGCTCTGATCCGCTTGAAATTGGGCATGAAGATGGATCGGGATGAATTGCTCAAAAAGCTCGTGACAGCCCACTACAGCCGCAATGACATCGCCTTTGAGCGTGGAGCTTTCCGGGTGCGGGGAGATACTGTGGATATCTATCCCGCCTATCTGGAACACTGCCTCAGGGTGGAATTCTTTGGGGACGAGATCGTCAATCTGGAAAAGCTGCATCCCATTTCCTATCACAGCCTGGGAGCGGTGGAAGAGTATCCCGTGTATCCTGCCATTCATTTTATCATGAGCGAAGATAAACTGCATGCCGCAATACATAATATACAGGCTGAGCTGGAAGAGCGGGTGAAATACTATCTGGACAATCAGAGATATGTGGAAGCAGACAGGCTGAAACAGCGCACCATGTTTGATCTGGAGATGCTGCGCGAACTGGGCTATTGTAGTGGGATAGAGAACTATACCCGCCATCTCACCGGAGCCAAACCAGGAGAGCCGCCAAATTGCCTTTTGGACTATTTTCCCGAAGATTTCCTCTTTATAATCGACGAATCCCATGCCTCCATCCCGCAGGTTCATGCTATGTTTGGGGGAGATTATACCCGCAAGAAAAACCTGGTAGAATATGGCTTCCGCTTGCCTTCCGCCTTTGATAATCGCCCGCTGCAATTTGAGGAATTTGAGGAGTATCTACGTCAGGTGATCTTTCTTTCTGCTACGCCCGCTGCCTATGAATTGGACAAAACCGGCGGTGAGATCGTGGAGCAGGTAATCCGCCCCACCGGTCTTGTGGATCCTGAGATTGAAATCCAGCCCATCCGGAACCAGGTGGATAACCTCATTGCACAGTGCAAAGAGCGCATTGCCAAAGGACACAAGGTGCTGGTGATGACCCTCACCAAACGCATGGCGGAAGACCTGAGCAAATATCTGCAAAATGCCGGAATCCGCAGTAAATACCTGCATAGCGATATCGGTAGCATCGAGCGCGCGAAGATCATCCGAGAATTGCGCCTGAACGAATATGATGTGCTGGTGGGAGTTAACCTCCTCAGGGAAGGCCTGGACCTGCCGGAGGTATCCCTGGTGGCGATTTTGGATGCCGATAAAACCGGTTTCCTGCGTTCAGCCCGGTCACTGATCCAGATCTCCGGACGCGCAGCCAGAAACGTGGAAGGTAAAGTGATCTTTTATGCAGATCTGATTACCGATGCCATGAAATATACCATCAATGAGACCAATCGCCGTAGAGTCAAGCAGTTGAAATATAATCAGGAGCATGGCATCACCCCGCAGACCATCATGAAGACTGTGGAGCAAATCATGCAATCCACCGCGATCGCAGAAGGTTATGAACGCGGTGAACAGGCAGGGGACTTCCGCAGCAAGAAAGTAGATTTCAGCGAATATCTGGAGCTGGATTCAAAAGAAAAAGTCCTCGAGCTTCTGAAAAAAGAGATGCAGAAAGCCGCCTCTGATCTGGATTTTGAAAGGGCTGCAGAGCTCAGAGACAGGATTTGGGAAATGCAGAATCCCAGCCAGAGCCTGGAGCAGTGATATAGGTTATCGCACAGTAGCTTTGTGCTGAAGCATCAGACGGCAATCTGCACAATAATAGAAAAAGCCCCGGAACCAGTCCGGGGCTTTATTTATAGGGTTTATTTACTCCATTAGCATCATTTTACGGGTGCTGCTGTATCTTCCCGCAGTGAAGCGATAGAGGTAGATGCCGCTGGAGAGCGGATTTCCCTTGTCGTCACGGCCGTCGAAGATCACGCGATAGCGTCCCGCAGCCTGTTCTGTATTTACCAGACTACGCACCAATTGCCCTTTCACGTTGTACACGTTCAGACGTACGTTTGTAGCATCCTTGATATCGTAGTGGATGGTGGTTTCAGGGTTGAAGGGGTTGGGATAGTTGCCACCCAGGGCAGTTGCAGCAATGGGCACGATCTCATCTTCATTGGCCACAGTGGTCATGATGCAGTTTATCGTGGTAATTTGATTTGGCTCCACAGCGATGTTTATGCTTTGGGTTACACAGCCTTGTCGGCTGAAGGTGAGAGCATAGTTGCCAGGTGTTACATCAGGAATGGTGAATTGGCCCTGGCCGTCGCTCACAGTACTGTATGGCCGAATATCCAGGTTTATTTGTACTTGTCAATGGAATTTTAAAGTGCACCACTTTTGGAAGTTTAAACTGCACCACTATTTTCAACCTTTAAAGTTCTCTGACGGTGCTTTGGAGCGTAGCGGAAAAGCGCCGTCAGAAAACTTTTCACTC
>Ga0265295_1004397_pt1 | contig 19046 bp, 13 predicted proteins | sample Munlansysbiofilm_FD_192503 | JGI IMG/M metagenome (GOLD analysis project Ga0265295, IMG submission 192503) | Leachate microbial communities from a municipal landfill in Southern Ontario, Canada - Methane capture system biofilm | ecosystem: Engineered > Solid waste > Landfill > Unclassified ... | reverse complement strand
CCGACCACTAAACAAACAAAGACTAAGGCAACTTAGTCTTTATCTTTTAAAAGGACCCTTAGCCAAGCGGTAAGGCACGGGACTGCAACTCCCCCACCGCCGGTTCAAATCCGGCAGGGTCCTCCAATTTGATTTTGTATTAGTATTATATATAATGAAATTTATGGCTTAATAAAGCCATTTATTTTTAAGACAAGAGTCTATCAAGGTTGTAAAATCACTTCCAAGATAGACTTTTTTACTTTCATATAGTTAGGGGTTTTTATTAAGTAATAGGGAGTTGAACTCTATACTCAATACGAGTTGAACTTGTGCCTCGAACGGATACGAACCTTATAATAAGATAAATGATTTCATCAAATAAATTTAATTAAGCAATGTCACTTTGATGTCACTATGAATGTCACTTTGATGTCACTTTGAATTTATTTATAAAAACTTATTTAAATATTATAAACATATTGTTGCTTATGTGCCTAATATGTGCTATAATAAAGGCACAAAGACAACAAAAGAAGGTGTATTCATGAATTATGAAGATAAAATAATTGAATATATGAATAATAATGAGGGATATATTACTAATAAGATTACAAAAGAATTAGGAGTTCCAACGATATATCTAACCAGAATGGTAAATGATAAAATTATTGTAAGAGTATCAAGAGGGATATATGCACTACCTAATGTTTTTGAAGATGAACTATTTATTAATTATCTAAGATATTCAAAAATAGTTTATTCAGGAAATACAGCTTTAGTTCTTAATAGAATGTCTAATAAATCATTAAAGGAAATAGAAGCTAATGTTCCATCTAATTATAATACTCATAGAATCAATTGTATTAAAGTAAAAAGAGTTAATGATGAGTATTATAATACAGGGAAGACATTCTTGAAAACAGAGTTTGGCAATTATGTCCCTACTTATGATAAAGAAAGAGTTCTTTGTGATATTTTTAAATATGAAAGTCTAGATAATGAAGAATTAAACTATGCAGTTAATGCTGCTAAAGAAATAGGTATAAATTATGAAAAACTATATGAATATTCAATTACACTTGATGTATATGAGAAAATTAGATATTTACTGGAGATAAGATAATGAATATAGATAAACTTAAAGGTAAAATTAAATCTAAAGCAAACGAGAACAATTTAAAGGTTCAAGAAATGTGGGATAAGTATTTTTTCGACCATTTTTTGATTAGACTTTCTAAAAGTAAAGAAAATATGAACTTTATTTTAAAAGGTGGATTCTTATTAGAAAATATTGTAGGTATTAAAAATAGAACAACACTTGATTTAGATTTTAGTTATCGTTTAGAAGATATTAATGAAGAAGAAGTTAAAAATAAAATAATAAATATTCTTAATATCGAAGTTGATGATGACATTGATTACGATTTTTTAGATATTTCTCCTATTACCGAAGATAAGGGTGGAAGAAGTGGTTATAGAGTTCGACTTAATGCAACAACTGGCAATATCAAAAAGATATTTGGAATTGATATTGTTTGTGGTGACGTAATTACTCCAAATGCTATTAAAACAACTTACACCACAAATATTACAGAAGAAGAAATAGAAATTTATAGTTACAACAAAGAAACTATACTGGCAGAGAAGTTTCAAAGTATAATTGCTAAAAATATAAATAATTCAAGAATGAAAGATTTTTATGATATTTATATATTAATCAATCATAAAGATATAAATAAAGAATTACTTCATGATGTAATAGTTAATACTTTTGATAATAGAGATACCCCTATACAAAAAGAATATATTAAATCCGAGTTAGATAAAATAATTAATTCAGGATTAATGGAACTTCAATTTAATAAGTTTATTACAAAGTCGAAATTAGATATTAAAATAACTTATAAAGAGGCTTGTGATGCATTACTTGAAGTATTTCAACTAATTCAATATAAAGATCCTTCTCGCTTAAAAATTAATAATTTAATAATTATTCGACATGGAGAAGATGAACAAGATAAACTGGGTGGTTGGTCAGACAATCAATTAACAAATAACGGTGTTAATCAAATGAAAAAACTAAAAGATGAGTTGGTTGATATATTAATGCAATTAGATTCATTTGAAATTATTTCAAGTGATTTAGCAAGAGCAAAAGAATCAGCTGAAATTTTATTTAAAGATAAATATAAAATAAATTATGATACTAGACTTAGAGAATGTAATAACGGTGATTTAAAAAATATGACAATAAAAGAATTTAAAGAGAAATATCCTAATATGTATTTTTCTAATTTAAATTATAATCAAAAGTATCCTAGTGGCGAATCACCTAAAGAGTTTTATGAAAGAATATCAGGTTTAATTATTGAGTTAAATGAATTATATAGTGAAAAGAATTTAATAATTGTTACTCATAAGGGATTTTATAGCGTATTTAAATCCATGCTTGATGGTATTAAATGGACTAATAAGTTAAAACACAAATTAGGTTATGGAGAATATATTTACATTAAATAATATTATCTTATAATTTATCCCGCACCTCAAAAGTGGGGAATAAAGTGGGGGATAAAATTAACCTATAATTAATACAACAGCTCCTAGGTCAATTAAGACTTAGGAGCTTTCTTTTTATAATAAGACTCTATAATTTAATTCTTTATTACCATTACCAATCCTTAATGTAATAGAAGATGTTAGAAGCTCTAAATTAAGCGATTCTAAAGGATTTAAAGATAATTTGATATCAATGTCTGGTTTGTCGTTAATAATTACTTTACTAACGATTTTACGATATTCTAGTATATCTTCAGATTCTTTAAATCTCTTTATTCTAGAAATATAGTTAAGTATGTTTTTCTTACTTTTAGTAAGTGATGCTTTATTTGATAATATATCAACTCTATTTTCTAAATCATTATCAAATAAGGTTTTACAAGATTTTATATTATCGTTTATGAATTCACTAAATATAGAATGAAGATTATCACTATTTTTAGATAATTCATTTATAGCATCATTTAAAATTAAGAATAAATTTTTAACAGTTAACATTACCCTATTTTTATTTTGGTTGTTGTAACAAAACAAAGTTGGAATAATGTATTTCCCTTTTGGCTTTTCTACTACAAACCTTAAGTATCTTTCATTTTCTTTAGAGTATACAAATTCGTAAAAAGGATTAGAATTCATACCTTCTGGTATGTAAGTATAACTTTTCTTTCTTCGCCTTTGTTTTCTTAAATTTAAGGCTTTATTAAATGTATCATCACTTACTATTGGACTGTGGTGATTAAGAATCATATTTTCGTATAATTCATCTTTATTAGTTTTAATTACTTTACCATTAGAAATAGTAGTTTTACCTAAAGCCATATGACCAGCATACTTTTCGTTTTGAAGCATTTGCTCTATTGTTCCTGGGTGCCATCTATCTTTACCAGTAGAAGTCTATATTAAGCTTAAAAAGTTTATTAATTATTTCTTTGTAAGTCTTACCCTTGATATACATATCAAATATCATTTTTACTACTTTAGCTTCAAATTCAACAATACTCCACTTTTCACCATCAATTTTATAACCATAAAGTTGAGTGGTTAAATTCCCACCCTTTTGGGCTTTTCGTTTAACACTCCACTTAACATTAGAGCTAATACTTTTAGATTCCTCTTCAGCATGGACAGCTAAAACAGCTAATAAAAACTCAATTGTTGGATCTGATGTATTAAGATTTTCTTTTAAGAAAATAACTTCAACATTATGACTTTTAAGTTTTCTAATTATTGAAATAGTATCAATTAAGTTTCTTGCAAATCTTGTAATTGATTTAGTATAGATAATATCTATTTCACCAAGTAGAGCTAAATCAATCATAGCTCTAAATTCTTCACGATTTTTAGTATTAGTACCACTTTTCTTATCTTTAAATACTCCAACAAATTCATAATAAGGATTTGATTTAATTAATTCTTCAAGTTCTGATATTTGAGTATTATAAGATGTATCTTGGTGTTCATCAATTGTAGATACCCTAGCATATCCACAAACTCTTTTTAAACGATTACTTGGGTTTAAAATTGGTTTAATAACACTAACATTATTCATAGATTATTACCTCGTAATAAATCCCAACATCTTCATTTTCTTTTAGATAAATATTTGAAAGTATTGGCTTTAGAGTTTTAAGATAATCAATTTTAGAAACCAACTCATCAATCGATTTAGTTTGAGAGATAACAAAAGTTATCTTTTTATCATCTGCTAAAATTAGTGAATAAATATCTTTTAGGTTAGTATTGGTTTCATCTATGTGTTCTAAAGATTCTAGTGATTTAAAGAAATCAAGTTTGTAAGAAGAAGTAAGGTGTAAGACAAGCTTTTCTTCTAATACTTTTAATTTTTCACTAGAAGTAGTATATTCATTAAAAGTGTCTATATATTCAGGGTTTTCGTGATGTTTTTCTAGTAAAGTACTAACTTTTTCTTTTGAGATAGAAAGTTCCTTTCTTAAGTTTTCTAAATCAAGAAAACTTTCAAACTTAGAATAAATATCACTTAAAAGTGACTTATTAGAAAATAGTTCATTTACTGACTTGATAGTGGCATTAAGTACTAAATTGTAATCAGGAGAATAAGTTTTGCAAATATAGTTATTACCATAAGAATGATTACAATTTAGAACTACCCTTTTATTAGTTTTAGGATTGACATATTGTCTTTTAAGTGTTCTATGACATTTAGGACAATAAAGTATTCCAGTTAGTGGATACTTACTTGTTTTGTTGGTATTTCTGAATTTAGACTTACTTTTAAGTATGACTTGAACTGCATTAAAGATTTCTCTATCAACTATGGGTTCGTGATTGTTTTTGACATAGTATTTGGTTTCAATATTATCATTAGGAATAGCTCTACCAGTTAGATAATCTGGTGTAACTGTTTTTCTTAAAATAGCATCACCAACATACTTTTCATTTGAAAGTATGTATCTTAAACTACCATTTGCCCAATTTGCACCCCTTAAGGTTTTAATTCCTCTTTGATTTAAGATTTTAACGATATCTGCAACACGATATCTTTTAAGTGCTAAATCAAAGATTTCCCTAATTACTTTTGCTTCCTCTGGAATAACAACAAACTCACCATCAACTACATCATAGCCATAAATACGCCTAGGATCTACTATACCCTTTTTAAACTTTTTATCATAAGACCATTTGACATTAGAAGATATTGACCTTGATTCTTCTTGGGCGATAGAAGAAAGAATCGTTAACATGAAATCAATTTTTGGGTCAAGTGATGAGATGTTTTCTTTTTCAAAGAATATCTCAACACCAATTTCCCTTAACTCCCTAATGTATGAAATAACATCCACTGTATTTCTTCCAAATCGAGAAATAGATTTAGTTAAAATTAAATCAATTTCACCATTTCTTGCAGCTTCAATCATTTTCATAAATTCAGGTCTTTTCTTTGCTTGAGTACCAGATAGACCTTGATCAGCATATATACCAACAAATATGTAATCTGGATTAGACTTGATAACTTTGGTGTATTCTTCACATTGAACACGATAAGAGTTAATTTGGTCTTCATAGTCAGTTGATACTCTAGCATATGCAGCAACTTTCTTTTTAGGATTTGGTATATAGTTTTCTCCTTCGTATTTACCCTTAATGGGTTTTAAGACTTGAAATTCTCTTTCCATTTTTAACCTCCTTCTAAGCCTAACGAACTTAAATTGGTTAGGCTTTGTTTTGTTATAACTTAATTTAAAAGTTTTTCAAGTCTTTTGGGTGATATATTTGATTTAGTTTTAGAAGTTGTTTCATTTTTAGCACCTGCTTTTAATAAATTATTTGGTAGTTCGTTAACCTTAACTATTTTCATTGTATCAGATAATTTTTTTAAAATAGGTTGTCTAAGAGCATACAAATTTATTTTCTTTCAAAAAAGAGTTGACAATAAAACTAAGGCTTGAATTAATGCACGATTTTAACCTATGAGAGAAGAGAGAAGAGATAAAGAGTAGAGAGATGAGAGTAAGAAACGATACGATAATAACGACAATGTCACTTTTTTGCAAAAAGTCAATTTAATACATTTTCGTAAAAATTTTAGTTGATAAAATATAAAAAACATTTTTAAGTTAATATCTCATATTTAAGAAAATTTAAAAAAAAGTAGTTTTATAAATGGTATAATACTTTTATAGAAACAAAACATAAATGTTTTAAATTCTTTTCGTAAAGGAAGTGATTCTAGTGAAACTTACTGAAGAGGGTAAAAACGATTATAAAATATTTAATAAATTAACAAATTTCCAAGATTTGGAAGGAGAATTACATGCCATATTTATTCATTTCATTTTCTAAAAATTTAGACAAAGAACAAAATAACAATATGTCTTTAAATGAGCAGTTTAAACTTCTACAAAGGAGAATGCCGCTTGAAAGACAATCGTCTTCACTTAAAGAATTTATGGAAATATGTTTTCCTTCTGGATTTAGAAAAAAATATTACATTGCATGTCCTAATTTTAAAAGAGAAAAAGAATCTGGCAAATACGGATTTTGGTATTTAAATAATGTGGTAATTAGACCCGAACATACCCCTAAAATGGCTAGTGTGTTACCTGATAACCAAAATATAATTTTGATTGGTGATATTAGGGGAGGAGATAACCTGAAAGAATTTCAAGTTAGAGAAATCCAATTTATTGATATAAATATGTCATCACCTAGAGATATGGTAATACAAGAATCTGCTTGTTTATCGTTTGAAAAAAATGTATGGTCAATTAGGCATGTTGATTATAATGATACTTTTTTTACACCTAATAATGTTGATATGTTAATAAGTGAAAGTTTCACTGTAGATAATCCAGAAGAAGTTTTAAAAACATATGAAGAGTGGGAAAAGTATTTTAATTTTAGAGAATACTATTTAGATGAACAGGCTAAAAGAAACTTTAAGTTAGATTCGGCTGAATATGTTATGGCTTATGCAATAAATAGGCAACAATATAGAAGAAATCAATCTTTGTATGATGATTATATTTTAGATGGAGCAAAAGCATTTACTCAAACTCAAATGGTATTACTTTCAGAAAAAATCGAAAATGCCGATGAGTTTCCTTTAATAAGATTAAATATCGATAGAAATAGAAAAGAGTTTCTAGCAGCAAGAGTTGAAAAAAGAGGAAGAATGGTTAGTGAAGAAGAGCTGCAAATACATTCTCTTGCTAGAGATAATGTCTTTATATCAGAGTTTGTTCCGAAAGATAATAAGGAGTTTTCAAGAGCTTTTAATCAAGGGTATGCTCTTGGGGAACGCTTTAGAGTAGTTTCTTTTGATATAGAACCAACCGAAGAAATCCAAAGCCTTAGAATTCAATTTAATAAAGATATTGATAACGCATTTGATAATATCGATATCAAGTATACTAGGTTGATTGAAAAAGAATTAAAGAAAGAATTAGAAAAATATAAAAAGTCTTTAGAAAAAGAAAACGATCAAGAATATAAATTTAAGAAGGAAGAGCTAGATAATAATCTAGATTTTGTTGTTTCAGAAAATAAGGATAAAGAAATACTTAAAGAAATTGATAAGATTAAATCTAGTATTAAAGAAACTATTACTAAAAAACTAAAACAAAATAAAGATATTAAAAAAGAAGATTTAGAAAAAGTTACAAAAGAACAAATTAACGATGAATTTAATAAGATAGATATAAAATCTTTTTATATAGAAAAAAACAAAAAAACTTTAATTAATTATAAAGAAAAACTTGAAAAAGAAGCATTACAAAAAGAAAAACAATTTTCTACAAATAAAGAAAGAGAACTTAAATCTTTTTATGCAAATGACATTAGAAAAGAAAAACAAGATGCCCAAATTAATTTAAATGATAAGTTAGAAAAAGATATTAATGATACTATAGAAAATAAGACTATAAAGAGATTTTCTCTTTATTTTAGACTTGGAAGTATTGATGATAATATTAGTAGAAAAGAATTAGAAACTATTTCTAAATGTAAATATATTATTTATGATAAAAGAGCTGAGGATGCCAAAATAAAAAGGCAGAAAAGAGCTTTAGATAATATTTATTCAGGAGAGGTTAAAAACCCCTATCTTTCAACCTACTTATTTAATCCTCAAACTTTACCAGAGATAAATATAAAAGATTTTAAAGACTGGACATGGTTTTTAGAAAATCTTAATGATAAACAAAAAGATGCCGTTAAAAAGGCTCTTTCATCAAATAGTATATTTTTACTACAGGGTCCTCCTGGAACTGGTAAAACACAAGTTATTACTGAAATAGTAGCTCAATATGCAAAATTAGGTAGAAAAGTTTTAATATCTTCAGAAACACATAAGGCAATTGATAATGTTTTTGGAAGATTACCTAAGGTTGCTGAAATAGTACCTATAAGATTAATTCCTTCATATAGTAAGAAAAATCAGGACAACGAATACGATCCTGAGTTTTTAGTTGACAACTTTTACAAAAATATTAGTTCTAATATGAAAAAACATGTAGAAAGATATAAAAATTTCAAAAATTTAAAAGAAGATTTTTCTACACAATATAAAGAATTAGAACTTATGAGAACGAATATTAATCGTTCACAAAAAGTTTTAGATAATGCCAACAAAGAAATTGCTAAGTATGATTTAGAATCTAAAAAGCTTAATGATAACATTAATAAAATAAATGATGAAAAAGATTCATTACGAATGAAGTTAGATGAATTAAGAAGAACTAAAAGAGCTATTATTAATGATAATATAAATCTAGAAAATGCTGATTTAGTTTTAAGATTTGTAAATGAATATATTAAAGAGATCGAATCAATAGTGAGTGAGGATATATTTAATAATGCTGATATTAACAGTCTATTAAAAGAGATTAATTCAATTGACTTAAGTGTAGTTAAAAGAGAGTTAATGATTATTGACCCAGAATCTAGTCGAACTATTTTAAAGGTAAGACAAAATGAGATTAGAACTCAAATGATGGACTGCCATGATGAAAATATGCAAGTGTTACCTGAAAAAAAGGAATTATTTAATAGACTTCAAAAGGAATTAATTGATGTAAATAAAAAGATTAAAGAAGCTTCAACAACTAAAGAACAAGACTTTGAACTAACTAAAATATTTGAGTTGTCTTATATTGTCGAGAACATCAATGATGTGGAAGATAAATTAGTCTTAATTAAAAATAATATAATTGAAGTTAAAACTAAATATATTGATAGTATTGGTAGTGAAGAATTAACACTTGAAACTGATATATCAAAACTAGATGAAGAAATATCTGTTTTGAAGAAACAAGTTAATGATATTAGTAATAAAATATATGAAATTCAAGATCAAGAAGATGTTAAAGAAATTCAAAATAAGACTATAGAATTACAAAGAAGAGTTAATAATTTCTTTAATGATTTTGAAATATATCAACCATATCATGACTTAGATGAAGCACTTGAAATAATTAAAAATAAATGGAATGAATTAGAACATGACTTTGAGTCTAGAGAAAAAGAAAATAAGCAAAGAATTCCTATTTATGAGAAAATCTCTAATTATTTATCAAGCGAAGAAGTTATTGAGCAAGATAGAATAGAATATACTAAAGACTTATTTGAAAATGCTAATGTCTTTGGTTTAACAGCAACTAGTAATGATAGATTTACAGGTAATAATATTGATTCTTTAGGTAAATATAACCTAGGAAGATTTGATTTAAAAACAGTAGGAATTGATGTAGTTATCATTGATGAAGTGTCTAAGTCAAGTTTCGTTGACCTTTTAATTCCGATTTTATACGGTAAGATAGTAATTTTAGTGGGAGACCATAGACAATTACCTCCAATGTATGAATTTGCAAAATTGAGAGAAGATGATTTTAAAGGATTAAATGAAGAAATAATTAATAAAGACATTAATGATAAGTTTACAGAACTATATGAAGAATGTTTCTTCAAAACTTTGTTTGAAAATATGCCAGATAGTTATAAAACTATGCTCGTTCAACAATATAGAAGTCATGAACACATTATGAATGTATTTAATGTTTTCTATAATAAAGAGTTAAAATTAGGGCATTCTGGTCAAAACAATATGAAACAACATAATATCAAATTGATTTCTAATGGCAGAAATGTAATATTCCCAGAAAGACACATTTATTTTGTTGATTGTAAAGAAACTGAAACTAGAGAATCAGATTCAACCTCTATTTACAATAATGGAGAAATTAATGTTGTAGTAAATTTAGTTGATAAATTAAATAAATATTTTAAACAAAATCCAGTACCAAAAAAGGATAAATTAAGTATTGGAATTATTACAACATATGGTGATCAGGCTAGAAGAATTAGGCAACAGCTTAAAAATCAAAAGGTTAAAACTGATGGTTTTAAAACTGATGAAGAAAAAATGATAGTGAGTACTGTTGATGATTTTCAAGGCGATGAAAGAGATATAATCATATTATCAATGGTAAGAAATCCAGAAAATCCAGAGTGGTCTAACCCTGGATTCATTTTGGCTTACCAAAGAATTAATGTTGCATTATCAAGAGCTAGAAAACTATTAATTATAGTTGGTAATAGGAAATATCTCGAAAATAAAGGTGTTATTGACTTACCGGATGTTCATGGCCGAAGGGGTATGGAAAGAAAGAATTATAGAGTTTATGAAGACATTATATCTGTTGTAGAAAGATATGGTAAAGTAATCGAAGATACCGATATAATTGAAGAAAGGAAGGCGAGAATAGATGGATAAATATTATTTAGAAACATCGTTTCAATTTCCTTTGTTTAGAATAAGTTATGATGTAGCTTATGAGCAAGTAAGAAAACCGGATGGAGTTTCTTATATGCTTTTAGTTTTAATAAATGAATCTCAAGATAAAAATGTAGAATTATCAGTTTTATTAAATAGACTAGGTATTCCTAATTCATTACATTTTATATTTGCTGATACAATTGTAAAACTAATTAATCAAGAAATGATTATGACTACAGATGGTACATATTTCGATAGAACCTATTTTAACCGATACCAATTAAAAAATTTAAAATTTACACCTAAAGGTAAAAAGTTTTTCTTAAATGAATCAATAGCAACTGGTATAGTAAAAGAAGTAAAGGTTCCTGTATTTTATAATATTGCGTTAAATGACTTTGAATTATATCTAGATTCCGATTTAGAACCTAGACCGCTTATGAATAGTGCAATATCAGATGAATTTGTTAATAAATTTACAATAAATAGAAATATTGATGACTATTTAAATATGAATAAAGGAAAGAAGTTCCCTACAGGTAACTCCGGAAATGAATCCATAATAATTAAGAAAGAAGAAATCATTACTGAAATAGTTGAAATTGATTGGGTTAACTGGGTTGCTAAATATGACTGTACAATAATTATTGATGGATACGAGTTAACCGTAAAATTTGAAAATGATAAAATTCAAAAATTTTTTGATGAAAACTATACACATCAAATTTTTAATGATTCGATCGCTTTTAAAAATAAATTCAAATTTGAATCTAATTATAGTAAGGATTTATCTATCTCAGACTTTGTTGAGGCAAAAATAGTTGATATTTTAGCTCCAAGTGATGTCAGTAACATTTTAAGACAGAAGAGTAAAATGTTTATTTCAAGCGGGAATTATATTAGCAACAATTCTTCTTATCAAATCAAAAGCAGTGAAATTACTAATAAATATAAGAATGCTTGTGAGTTTATAGTGGTTGACCAAATAGATAATAATTATGCCTTTATACTAGGCGATTTTTGGTTTGAAAACGAAAACCTAGGAGCCGTGAAATTACCATTAGTTTTAAAAATTAAACTAACAAATGAAGAATTGAAGGAAGTAATAATTCCATATCTTAAGACACTTGAGTCTTATTCTGAAGAAGCATTTCTAGAATTAGTTAAAGTAACAAATGTAACCAATGATTATGACAATGCCTATAGAATTTTAGAAGGTTATTTAACAGATGATTACGAACATAATATTAATTTATTAAATGAAATAAGAACAAAAGCAATCTTAAATGCCAAGATTTCTCAAAAATATAAGGAACTTTTAGAAAAGAATTACAATGAGTTTTTAGATAGTATAGATGAAGACTCTTTAGAAACATTTTTAAAGATAACTAGTACGATACCTAAATTCTTAAATTTCAAATCTAATGATATCTTAAAGAAAATATTTGATATAATAAAAGAACCAAAAGATAAAGTTAAGGTATACGAAAGTTTATTAGAAAATGGCTTTAATAAGGAAAATATATTGATATATTGTAATCCGGTTAGTCAATTGTTAGAAACTAGAGATACCAACGAAAAGAATTTATTAAATCTTTTAAATTTTGATAATTTAATTTATAAAATGAAAGAAATTACAAAAATAAAAGACTATAAGAATTATACTTTCGATGAAGATAAAACAAATGGCGAAGAATTGACTAAGACTTATAAAACAGCTGTAGGTTTAAGAAAGGAAATTGAGTTTTTCAAATCTGCTAATAAGGAATTATTTAATGATTATAACAATTACATGAAATTGTTTGGTCAACTAAATGATTACTTTAATTTACTTAAAGATGCAGTAGCTCATCCAACAAAAATTACAGAAAGCCTAATTGATAAGAAGATAAATTCAGGAGATTACTCTTTTGTAATTATTAACTTAGCTGGCTTATTAGAATATGTTTTAAAAAACACTTATAATCTAGATGGCAATCTTTATGATATGATGGTTGAAATAGAAAAGAATAAAACATTAGATCAAACGGCAATAGATGATTTGCATGAATTTAGAAAAAATAGAAATGCTTATATTCACTCTGGAGAAGGTACAACTAATTTCACTCCAGAAGATTTAAGAAGATGGAATAGACTAATTTTCAAAGTTAAAGGAGATGGTGAAAAGTGAGTAGACAAGTAGTTATTGATTTTAGAGGGTTATCAATTAATATTCAAGCTCAATGTGAAGTCGCACTCGAATCACTTTGTAAAGTAGAAGACTTATTAAAAAAGGTTCAAGAAACATCTAGTCGCTTAAGAACAGATAAAATCATAAGATATGAAAAAGAGTTAATTAAAACTCAAAAAGAGATAAAATCAAAAATAGATGATTTTGTTAAAGACCTCGAAGAGTATAAAAAATATGGTGTTTATACTGGATATGAAGAAAGCGGAAGAGTCTTGTTAGCGAATGAACTAAGGCGAAAAGGTGACAATCTAAGTCGAGAAGTTAGTGAATTAACAGGCGAAAGGTTTGTTGTTCTAGATAAATTAATTTCTCAAGAGCTATATGAGTCGGGTTCAAGAGTCGTGGAAAGACTTCATGATAAAGCTCATGGAGTGTTAAATTTAGATGAAAAGACACTAGAAGTAATTAATAAAATAGAAGATGTGGCTTTAAGAGAACTTGCCTATAATCAATATGTGAATAGTCAAAAATCTAATTTGACTTTAGAGTCAGTAATGGAAGAAGCAAAAGAACAATATAATAATATTATTGAAGAGAAAAAAGATGAAGTTATTGCTGAATATAAGAAAGAATTAAAATCAAAAGGAATTTCTAGCGAAGTTATTACTAACAATATGACAATTGATGAAGCAAGTAAGGCGCTATATCAAGCAAAAACTGATGAAAAGGTTAGACAAGAAACATTAAAAATTATTATTAAAACCTTAAGAGGAAGAGGGTTTGTTATAGATACTAAAAACAATCTTAAAATCGATAGAGAAAGTAATATTGTTAAATTAGTTGCCTTAAAAGCTTCAGGACAAAAAGCCGAGTTTGAAATACATTTAAATGGAAAATTTATGTATGATTTTGATGGTTATGAAGGGCAAGCCTGTAAAAAAGACATTGAGCCATTTATGGAAGATTTAAAGAATATTTATGATATAGAAATTCTTCACGAAGAAGTTATTCGTGAAAATCCAGATAAAATTCAAACAAAGAAGTATCAATATGTTGATACAAAGAAAGGTAGAAATTAAGAGGGGAGAATATGTCTTTACTAAATAGTTTTAATAAAATTAAAAGAAGTGCTGGAATCAAGAAATGTGTTATCATTGATGGAAATGTGGGCGATGTATATTTAGATGAAAAAAATAATATCGTTACATTGCGAGAATATCTAGAACAAATGTTTAAAGATATGGACTACAAGGATATAGTTTACTGGGATAGAGTAGAAGGTGCAACCGGAGCTATAGATAAGTTAACAGTTACTGATGATGTCGAAGTTTCTGGTGATTCATATGAACTAGAAGATGATGAACCACAACAAACTCAGGGGTTATTTAAACAACCAGCTGAAATCTTTAATATTGTTTATAAGAATGTAATTAACAAAAACAATAAAGTAGCTTTTATTCTTAACTGGTCAGAATACCTTTTTGGTCTAAACGAACTTTCTGAAGAAGAAAGACAAAACATTACTTTATTAGGAAAAGCATTAAAAGATAGACCAATTGATTATTTATCTCCTAATTATAATGAAAGTGTTGTTGTAATTATTCTTAATAAGTTATCAGGCTTCCCTATTTCTTTTTATCAAGGAAATCCTGAAGTAGAAATAGTTAAACTTCAAAATCCAGATAGACCAGAAAGACAAAAGATGTTAGAAAAAATCGAGTATTCTTTTGATTTAAGATTACCATCTGGTACATCATCAATTCTTGATAAAGCAAATGCTCATTATATCGATATGTTAGAAGATTTCACCAATAGAGAAATAATTCAACTTTCTAAATTATCAAGAAAAGAATCAAAGATGACATTTGATAAGCTGTTCTACTTGTTTAAATATGGTGAAAAAGATAATCCGTGGGAAAAACTTGATTATAACCGTGTTAAGAATATTAAAAAAGAATTGCAAGAAAGAGTTGTTGGTCAAGAAGAAGCTATTGAGAAAATCGAAACGACTGTCGTTAAGGCATATATGGGTTTAACTGGATTACATAAGACTTCATCTAGATCAATGCCAAAAGGAGTATTTTTCTTTGTTGGACCTACTGGGGTAGGTAAAACAGAGTTATCTAAAGCATTAGCTAAATTCTTATTTGGTGATGAGCAAGCATGTATCAGATTTGATATGTCTGAATATGCTCAAGAAAATAGTGATCAAAAGTTAATTGGAGCACCTCCTGGATATGTTGGATATGAAGAAGGCGGACAATTAACCAATGCCATTAGAGAACATCCATTTAGTGTTGTTCTATTTGATGAAATTGAAAAAGCGGCTAAACCTAACCCAAGAATTCTTGATATATTCTTACAAATATTAGAAGATGGAAGGTTAACTGATTCTAAGGGGGATACAGTATACTTTAGCGATACAATTATTGTATTTACATCTAACTTGGGCGCTAATGAAGTTCAAGCAAGCTCAGATAAAGAAACAGTTGCTAAAGAATTTATTAGAATAGTTAAAAACTACTTTGACAATGAATTGAAGAGACCAGAACTTCTTGGTCGTATTGGATATAACAATATTGTTCCATTTAACTTCATAATGGATAGAGAATTCCAATATAAGATTGCTAAATCTAAATTAAAACCAATTATTAAAGGAATTGAAGAAAAATATAATCTATACCTTGAATTTGAAAAAGAAATGGAAGTTATTGACTATATACTTAAGACTGTAGACATTATGAAAGGTGGTAGAGATATTCTTAACTCAATTAATGATAGATTACTTGACCCACTAGCAATGTTTTTATTTGATAATAAAGAAGATTTAAGAATGTTAAGAGGAAGTCGTATAATAGCCAAGGTGATTAAGAATGAGTTATCATTCGAGTTTGCCTAAGTTTAATATAGCTTATATAAAACTAGCAACCAAAATCGAAGGTCCTTTTACAAGAACTTGTATATGGTTTCAAGGGTGCAATATTAAATGTCCTGGCTGTGCTAATGTAGACCTACAATCTTTAGAACCAAGAAATATAGTTACTTTAGAAGGGTTACTAAATATTGTTAAAGAAGCTAAAGAAAAATACGATATTGAAGGTGTTACATTAAGTGGTGGAGAACCAACTTTACAAAAAGAACTTCATGTTTTTAATCAAGAGATTAGAAAAATGGGGTTAGGTATAATTATGTTTACTGGCAAAAACATTAAAGAGTTAGATGATGATTTAATAGAATCAGTAGATTTAATTATTGATGGACCATTTATTGAATCAAAACTTGATGAAAAAAGAATTCTTTTAGGTTCAACTAATAAGAAATTACATTTCATTACAGATAGATATGCAAAGCATAAGGATTACTTTATTAATGAAGTTTCTATTAATGAAATCACTGTTGAAGATTATATATTTATAAATGGAGATTAGTATGTAATATCAACAATCTATTAATTATTATCTTTTATAGTTATAAATTATATGTAAAAAGATGCTATAAATTTGATATAATAGCATTAAGCAATACCACCAATAATTGGCGTTTCTAACTTCTCAAATAAGAAAAATATATGCTTATATGAGTGATAGATGTGCTTTATTGGGTAAATAGGAGTAAATCAAGAAAGTGAGGATAATATGGAATTTAGTAATGACTTTAATACAATTTTTGGAGAAAATATCATGCTTAAAATTATTGATAAAAACCAAGGAAACAAAGAAGAATTACCATATTATTACTATGATATTTATCTTGCTGATGGAGTTACTCAAATTGGTAAAATAAGTATTAGAATAGGTCATAATTATCATTCATATTTTAATGGTAATGTTGGATATGAAATAGACAAAGAGTTTAGAGGGAATAACTTTGCTTATGAAGCTACAAAAATTGTGGTTGATGTTGCTAAACACCATCAAATTACTTATTTAATCTTAACTTGCGAGGAATCAAATATCGCATCATATAAAAGTATTGAAAAGTTAGGTGCTAAATTAATTGAAACTAAAATACCGCCTAAGGATTATATATTCTATAATAAACAAATGAAAGCACATAGAATATATCGGTTAAGCATATGATTGAAATTATTAAAATTGAATTTAAAGATATGCCAAGCAATATAGTTAATGAAATTGAAGATGAACGTGTATTTGAATATTATCAAGTCAATCAAGGTACCCATATTATCGGATATTTTATTGCTTACGACAATGAATTTCATTTAGCACATAAATATATATATCCAGTTAAAGATGCTTTTGTTGTAGTTAAAGATAAAAGTGTTGTTAAAGCCATCAGGACACATTTTGGCAAACCGCTACAGGTAATGATTGATTCAGACCAAACAGAAATCATAAGCATGCTTGATCAAATAGGATTTATATTGAAAAGAAAATGTTTTGAAAGAGAATTTGATGTCACATTATGGATAAATCCAGCACACCCAAAAGTGAATATTAAAAATTCTAATCAAGGAACTAATGCATATGATCAATCTGTAATAATGGCTTTTGACCACTATGTGAAAACCCACCAAGATGTAAGTCCTTTAACGGCTACAAAGGAGCAATTTAAAAGGATACTACCAAAACAAGTGGTTTGCCAAATATCAGGAGATCAAATTCTCAATTTAGTATTTATAGATAAAAATGAGGTGTGCTATTTTGCTAGTAAACATGAAGCACAATTTGAATCCTTTGCTCATGCTGTTATACGATTGATGTTTGAGCAATATCCTACGATAACTTTCGAGGTTGATTCAACAGATGAACTAGGATTAAAGTTTAAATCATGTTTCACTGATTATTCAAATGATTCATTTAATACATACGTATATAAGTAATCAATTCAGTAACATAATTTTGTGAAGTCTTTATTAAATAAAAGGCATGAATTCAAGATTAAAAATGCTGTAATTCAGGAAAAAAATTAAATTAGAAAGCATGTGAAATCATAATGATTAAGAGGGATTATAAACAAATATCTCAATATAAAATAGTTGATGTGTATTTAAAAATTCTATCAAAACACACAAGAAAAAAACATTACACAATCGCACATTCTTCATTGAGCAAGGAAACTAGTGTGTTAATAGTTGGTGATCTAATGAAGTATCTGAAACTTAGCGAATCCCAGTCAGAATGGCTTCTTAATTCACATACTTTAAAAACTGATGACATAAAAGTTCAACTGTTAAAACAAGATAATAATGTAGAAGATGTTGAATTCTATATTTACTTAAGTTGGGCGTATAGAATTAGACAGCATGCAAATTTAGGATATGGGATTTTTTCAGTACTTATACTAATTTTTAGTATTCTAGCAATAGCTACGATGCTCGATTTTGTAAAAGGGGATACTAAAACAGTTTATTATGTAACGGGCACAACTATTGCCATGTTATTGTTGGGAATCCTTTATATCTATAAAAGGTATGCTTTTGCGTATAAGATAAAAAATGATAAAAATGGCGCATATATTAATGACATAGAGATTAAAGTCAAAGAAATAAAGATAATGGAAGAACTGATATACATAAGAAGACCGGCATCTGCTTCATTAAAGGTTTATGCATTAAAGATATATTATCTAGATAACAACAAAAATAGAAGACTATTATTACCTATTTTTGATCAAGTAAGGTTTATGGGGAAGACACACAAAGAATTTAGAAACAAATGTAAAGAAACTAAAAAGAAATTATCTAATGTGGATAAGTTGTTGGTTAGTTATAGTACAAAAAGTAATGTTATTTATAAATGTAATATCAATTTAGATAAAATGTTGACCAAGTGAAAATAATCCATTCAATAACTACAGTTTATGAAGCCATCATTGAGTAAGTAATATATCTACAAGGGTAAACAACATACTTTAATGAGTAAATGTGAGTAAAAAGAAAAACCACCCAAAATGGATGGCTAGTCTTAAGTTAATGAACATATTCGATAAGTAGTTTTACGTTTTACAAATTCACGAGAATTAGTAATCGCTAGTGCTTTTTCATTTACTACAAACGAATCAATTAATACATCATTTTCATAAAACTTAACTTGATATAAAGTTTCATTCCATCTACCA
>Ga0265295_1004395_pt1 | contig 19050 bp, 20 predicted proteins | sample Munlansysbiofilm_FD_192503 | JGI IMG/M metagenome (GOLD analysis project Ga0265295, IMG submission 192503) | Leachate microbial communities from a municipal landfill in Southern Ontario, Canada - Methane capture system biofilm | ecosystem: Engineered > Solid waste > Landfill > Unclassified ... | reverse complement strand
CTGGAAGTACATTTAAAGCAATAAATAAGAGTGATGTTTATGCTATTCAACTACCACTAGCACCAATCTCGCTTCAAAATGAGTTTGCTAATTTTGTTGAACAAGTCGACAAATTGAAATTTGAGGTTCAAAAATCTCTTGATGAGACAAAAATGCTATTTGATTCACTAATGCAAGAATATTTTGGTTAATAGATTGATTGTTTGATATACTTTTTATTAAAAAGGAGTGTATCAAATGCAAAATCAAATAGAAATTATTTTAAATGATATGAGTGATTTTCTAAATATTACTCAAATGAAACAACTACAAGAATCTTTGGTGAAAAGACTTGAGTATGAGACCAATGATGAAGAGGTTATTGAAAACAATGAATACTTAATCATGTTTTTATCAGCAAAACAAGTAGAAGGATGTTCTAAAAGAACAATCAGTTACTATCAATCAACAATTGAAAAGATGCTAAGTATCATAGATGTACCAATCAGGAAGATAACTACAGAAATTATCAGAGAATATTTAAAAGAGTATCAATCAATTAACGATTGTAGTAAGGTTACCATAGATAATGTAAGAAGAAATCTATCAAGTTTTTTTTCTTGGTTAGAAGAAGAAAATCATATACTTAAGAATCCTGTTCGACGAATTAGAAAAATCAAAACAGGCATAACTGTAAAAGAAATTATTTCGGATGAAAAGATAGAAGTAATTAGAGATGCATGCGTTAAAAGTAGAGATCTTGCAATTATTGATTTGTTATATTCGACTGGAATCAGAGTAGGCGAACTAGTCAATCTAGATATTGAAGACGTTAATTTCCATGAACGAGAATGTATAGTTTATGGTAAAGGTGATAAGGAAAGAAGAGTATATTTTGACGCAAAGACAAAACTACATTTAAATAAATATCTCAAAGAGCGAAATGATTCCTCAAAAGCCCTATTTGTCACTTTAAATAAACCATATAATAGACTTCGAATAAGTGGTGTAGAGATTCGAATCAGAAATTTAGGTAGAAGTTTAGGCTATGATAATATACATCCACACAAGTTTAGACGAACTATGGCAACTAGAGCAATAGATAAGGGCATGCCTATTGAGCAGGTTCAACAATTACTTGGGCATCAACAAATTGATACGACAATGAAATACGCAATGGTAAATCAAATAAATGTAAAAAACTCACATAAAAAGTATATTGGATGATTGATCTCTAACAAATTTAGATTTGTAGGTGAAAAGGATGGTAGAATTTACTAGCGTATTCACTGATTCAACTAAACTAGCCAGAAAGATTAAGAAAAGTGATTATTTAGATAGTGGAATTTATCCGATTATCGATCAAGGACAAGAGTTTGTAATTGGTTATACCAATGATGAAAATGGTCTATTTAAAGATGTCCCAGCAATTATTTTTGGTGACCATACTAGAATCATCAAGTATATTGACAAACCGTTTTTCATAGGAGCAGATGGTGTAAAAGTGCTTAAGTCAAAACTTGATGAAATAGACTATAAGTATCTATTTTATGCGTTACGAAACATAAACATTATTAATACAGGATATAATAGACATTTTAAGTGGCTTAAAGAGTCAAAATTCAATCTTCCCAATCTAAAAACACAACGAGAAATTTCCACAACTCTAGATAGCGTTGAGAACATTATCAATTTAAAGAAAAAGCAACTAAGTGCATATGATCAACTTATCAAATCCCGATTTGTAGAGATGTTTGGAACTCCAGGAAAAAATGAAAAAGGATGGAGATTAGGTTCAATTAGTGATATTGGTAGATGTGTTGCTGGTGCAACACCAAGTACGAAAGTAAAAGAGTACTGGGAAAACGGAACTATCCCTTGGATGAGTTCTGGAGAAGTAAATAAAGGCAGAATTTTTGATACAGACACAAAAATATCTGAATTAGGATATAAGAATGCGAGTACAAAACTCGTACCTCCACATACAGTAGTTCTTGCTATGGCAGGGCAAGGAAAAACCAGAGGTACTGTTGCAATCACAGAAATTGAATTATGCACTAACCAATCTATTTGCTCTATAGTAAATAATAAAAAGATTGATTCAGAGTATTTGTTGATGTATTTAAAGATGCAATATGAAGAATTGCGTAATGTATCAAATGGTGCTGAAGGTAGAGGCGGTCTAAACTTAAAAATTATTGGGAATTTTCCAATAATGATTCCACCTATCGAACATCAAATTAAGTTTGCATCAATTGTAAAACAAGTCGACAAATTGAAATTTGAGGATTAGTATTTCAAAATTATATACAAGGAAATCTAGATATAGGAGTGATTTGATGAATTTTGAATTTGTAAATAATATAGAATATCTAAAAGATTTATACATATTTTGTAAAGATGCGGAATCTTTTGTTTTATCACGTCCTGACCTCAGTGCTAGTCAATCAAGAAAAGCACTTGAATATTTAGTTAAACTAGTATATCAAGTTAGAAATGATGCTGTTCCACAACGTAGTTCTTTATTTGAGTTAGTTTCTTCTGAAGATTTTACGAACTTTATAAATGATGCCTCTATGCTTAATGCTCTTCACTATATTAGAAAAGTCGGAAACATTGCAGTACATAATGAGGAGGTTAGTCAAAAAGAAGCTCTCTTATCATTAAAACAGCTACATTTATTTGCAGGTGAGTTGTTAATCAAACTTGAATTAATAGCTTCATATCCTTTATTTGATGAAACTCTACTTGTTAAGTCAGCTTTAACAACTCTATCTAATAAGGATATTGATATAAACGCTCAACTTGTCACTCAACTCAAACCTAAATTAGATAAGCAATCAACTCTTGGGGTTGGTGTTAACATAAGTGAAGCGGATACGCGTAAATTATATATTGATTTATACTTAAGAGAAGCAGGATGGAAAGTTCTAGATAAAGATAATATTAAACTTCCAGAAAAAGCTGGTATTGAAATTGAAGTCCAAGGCATGCCAAACAATCAAGGAATCGGTTTTGTTGATTATGTATTATATGGAAGTGATGGAAAACCTTTAGCGGTTGTAGAGGCAAAGAAAACAAGTGTTTCTCCAATCAAAGGTAAAGAACAAGCACTTCTTTATGCAAATTGCTTACAAAAAGAGTATGGTTATCTCCCGGTTGTCTACTATACTAATGGTTATCAAATATGGATTATTGATCAACTTGGCTACCCAGCGAGACAAATCTTTGGATTCCATAACATAAAAGAGCTTGAATATTTAATACAAATACGCTATAGAGGATCAATTAGTGATTTGGTGATAAAAGAAGAAATTACTGACAGACCATATCAAAAGATGGCTATCACAAATGTTGTCGAATCATTTAATCAAAAAAGAAGGAAAGCATTACTTGTGATGGCGACTGGTACTGGGAAAACAAGAACCGCCATATCTCTAGTAGAATTACTTCAGAGAAATCGTTGGGTTAAAAATATATTATTTTTAGCTGATAGAACAGCCTTAGTAACTCAAGCGAAAAGAAATTTCAATAAATTATTACCAAATTATACAATATCCGTATTATCTGATAAAGTTAAACAACCAGACTTAAATGCCCGACTGGTCTTTTCCACATATCAATCCATGATAAATCTAATAGATGGGGATGATAGAACTTTTGGTATTGGTAGATTTGATCTTATAATTATTGATGAAGCACATCGGTCTATATTTAATAAGTATAAAGCAATCTTTACTTATTTTGATTCACTGCTAGTCGGACTTACTGCTACACCAAGAGATGAAATAGAAAAATCCACCTATTCTACTTTTGATTTAGAAGAAGGACTTCCAACTTTCCACTATGAAATGGAAGAAGCTGTAAGAGATAACTATTTAGTTGGATATACAGTTTTAGATAGAACGACTAAATTCTTAAAACAAGGTGTTAAATATAGTGAGCTATCAAAAGAAGAAAAAGAAGAATATGAAAAGACTTTTCTTACTCCAGAAGGCGAGCTTCCAACTGAGTTGAGTGGATCTGATTTTTTTAAGAAAATTTACAATGATAACACCGTTGATTTGGTATTGCAAACATTGATGAACGAAGGGTTAAAAGTTAATGGTGGTGATATGATTGGTAAAACGATTATTTTTGCTTTTAACCATGTTCACGCTGAACTTATAGTTAAAAGATTTGAAAAGTTGTATCCAGAGTACGGATCTGAATATTGTAAACTAATTGATAATTATGTCGCCTATGCTCAAAATATCATCGATACATTTAGTGTTAGAGATAAAATGCCACAAATAGCTGTTTCAGTTGATATGCTTGACACAGGTATTGATATTCCTGATATTTTAAACCTGGTATTTTTTAAGCGTATATATTCGAAAATTAAATTCGTTCAAATGATTGGTAGAGGTACTCGCAAATCTGAAGATATTTTTGGTAATTTCAAGCACAAAAATTTATTTTATATTTTTGATTTTTGTGATAATTTCAGTTTCTTTGAAATGAATCCAGAAGGTAGAAAAGTCAATCAAGGATATTCAATGACACAAAAGATTTTTCAAATGAAACTTGATTTGCTATTTGAACTACAAAAACAAGAACACCAAACAAATGCTTTTCACAAGACTTATTATGAGAGTATTAAAACCGAGTTGTATCAAACAATCAAAAACTTTAATAGAGATCGAATTCTTGTAAGAGATAGTTTACCATTAGTAGATAATTATTCAGTTGAAAGCAAATGGACTTATTTATCTAAATTTGATATTCAAGAAGTAAAAAACAATTTAACTTTACTTGTCGATAGTGATAAGGATCTTGAATCTGCCAAGGCATTTGATTTAAAAGTATTTTATATCATGCTTTCGCTTGTCTCAGAAGACGTTGTAGCAAAAAGAGCAATCGAACAAGTCGTTCGAATTTCACAAGCATTACTTGAAAGATTAAGTATTCCACAAGTCGCAGAGAAAAAAGATCTATTATTAGAAGTTATAACTCAAACCTATTGGAATAAAGTGAATGTAGAAATACTTGAACATTTAAGAAATGAACTAAGATATTTAATTCAATATATTTCAGGTGAGGTAGGCATTTATTCTACTGATTTTAAAGATGAACTCATTGATCAAGGAACAAAAGATGTTAATATTTTTGACTTTAAGACGTATCAAGAGAAAGTAATTGATTATTTATTATCCAATGAAGCAAATGAGACAATCATCAAAATAAAAATGCTTGATAAGATTAACTCTCGCGACTTAAAAGAACTGGAACGCATCTTATGGCAAGAATTAGGAACTAAGGATGATTATTTTAATGTAACTAAAGAAGAAAATCTTGCTGCATTTATTCGCAGTATAGTTGGTATTGAACAAGCCGCTATCAACTTAAAGTTTAGCAAATATCTAAATTCAAATATTTTATCTTCTAAACAACAAGAGTTTGTGAAGGCCGTAATCAATTATGTTCAACAGAATGGCGATATTACATTACAAGATTTAGTCGAAAAACCTCCTTTTAATAATGAAGATGTATCAAACTTATTTCAGTATAATGTCAAAGATCTTCAGTTTATTGTTAATGAGTTACATTCATCAATAATTGTATAGGATTAAAATATGGGAAAAGTTCTAACTAACTTCCTAAAAATGCATCTTGATAAAATTCTTGAGAAACCTTTTTATCCGACTAAAGATTTCAATAAAGCATATTATGAAAATATCCCATATGTTTTTTACAAATTTTAGAGAGTGTAATACAGACAATTTTGATGCTTTAGAAAATCAATATCTCTGGCTAGTGAAAGCAAAAGAATTTAAAGAGGATCTATTTGATTCAACTATATATTTTGATATCACCAAACAAAGACAACGCATTGGAAAGATAATTGAGAATAGACTTCCAGAACTGATTATTGATACTGTAAAAAAAGAATTAGCCAAAAAAGGAATCCACCTGAACATTTCTGATGCCGATTTTCAAAAAAACATAGAGCAAAAGAAAATTTTCCTCAATAGCAAATCTCAATTAAAAAAACAAGAAATAAAAAAACATTTAATCCAGTGCGGATTAAATCCTCACAAAACAAATCAGCTAATACATACAATGAATGAAATAATGTCAAAAGAAAGTATAATAGCTAAATCAAAAGCGTTTTTATCTAAATTAAATAGTTTAAATGAAATTACTAGAGAATCTCATTACGTTTCATGTCTAACACTTAAAAAAGATAATGATATAATGTGGAATCAATATGCTTTAGATAGAACTGGATTTTGTATAGCGTATGATATAAGCAGACTAGAAAATTTAGGATTTGATAAATATCAATTTTTATATTCTTTACAGCCAATGATATATAAAAGACGTAAGCAGTTCGACATATCTAAACTTTATGATTTTGCCATTAGTAAGTACTTGAGAGACAAGAAAATTTCTGAAGAAAAGAATATTGTTCTAGAAATGAACATTCAAGTTAGAACAAAAAAACCGGAATATTCGTATGAGAATGAGTGGAGAATCATGATAGAAAAGATTCATATGAAAAACAGAAAACACTTTTTCCCTTTTGCATGTGCAATTTATGCTGGACTTTCGATAACAGAGCAGAATGTGATTAAACTTAAGGAAATAGCACTTAAGCTTAATATACCAGTTTATTTGCAAAAATTAAATGATTCAAAATCAGAATATGTTTATACAAAGTGCTAGATATTATAGATTTTTTTAAGGAGGGGTTAGAAATGAAATTAACCGAGGGACAAGAAATACAGTTTCAATCGTTTCGTCAAAAATTCACGTATGTAAAAGATTTAGGAACCGGTGGAGCAGGAAGAACCATTTTAGTAAAAGACAAAATCACAGGAGTTTTTTTTGCTATAAAAAAATTTATTCCTAAGCAAACAGAATATTCTGAGGATCTTTATAAAAGATTCATTGATGAGATAATTACACTTAATAACGTCTCACATACTAATATAGTTCGGATATATACATACTACCTAAACGAGGATTTAAGAGTGGGATACATACAGATGGAATTCATAGATGGATTCAGTATAGAACAAATTTTTGAGTTTGTAAGTCTCGGATTTGAAGAAGAAGATTTACCTGATAAACTTTTCGAACAAGCTATATCTTCTTTTTGTTATTTGGAGAAACAAAAAATATTACATAGAGATATTAGAACTAATAATTTATTGGTAGATAAATCAAATAATCTTAAAATCATAGACTTTGGATTTGGTAAGATTCTAAATCCTTCAAAAGAAATTGCTGAGAGTGTAATACTAAATTGGCCAGCTACAGCCATGCCTGAAGAAATTACGGGAGAATCTCCTTACTATGATAAAGTAACAGAAATTTATTTTTTAGGTAACCTCTTTAGCAATCTGTTAGATAAAGATAAATCGTTAAATTTTTCGTACAAATCAATTATAAGTAAAATGATTAAAATCAGAAGAGAAGATCGTTACAATTGCTTTGCAGATATACAGATGGATTTATCTTCGAAATTATTCAAAAATATTTTTACTGATGAAGAAAAAGAAATTTATGCAGATTTTGCTAATGTTTTTTCAAAGATTTTGGTTCGTTTCGACTCCGATTATACGGTTATAGGAGATTTAAATTTGATAATAAATAATTTAAAAAAGGTACTAGAAAATAATATCCTAGAGAAAAACATTCAAAATAATGAACATATAGTAGATTGTTTTTTAGAATGCGATTCTTATAGATATTCTATTTCAATAGAGATGAAAGTCTCAGTGTTTGAAAACTTTTTAAGATTTATAAGTAATGCCACACCATTCAAACAAAATTTAATTATTAGTAATATTAGCAATAGAATCAAAAAAACACCTATTAAAATGGAAGCATCAGAAGATTTACCTTTTTAGAATATATGTAATTGTAAATATGTAATCATAAGCGTCAACTAAAAATTTTTTAACTAGGTTTACCATAAATGGAAAAATGGTGTTAATTGGTTTTGCTTATATTTGACATATATACTTCATAATTTGTGCCAATTAAGTAGATACAGGGAGTCATTATAAAACAATGACTCTTTCTTTTATGTTATAATATTCTCTAGAAGAGGTGATTAATATGCAAAATTTATTAAATTGTAAATTAAAAGAAAATGTAACACTAAAGAATAGATTTGTATTAGCTCCAATGACTACTTATTCAGGCAATCCTGACTTAACTTTAAGTGATGAAGAAGAAAGATATTATAACGCTAGAGGTAAAGAATTCGGTATGGTTATTACAGCCGCTACGGCTGTGAGTCAACACGCCCAAGCTTTTACTAATCAAATATCTGCTCGAAGCGATTTTTACTTATCTTCACTTAAAAGATTGTCTGATACAATAAAATCAGGTGGAGCTAAAGCAATCTTACAACTTCATCATGGCGGGAGAATGAATGCTTTAGGACTATATGAAAATCAAGATATTGTCAGTGCTTCAAGCATAAAAGCTGAAAGAGTGAGTGCGGTTACTCCAAGAGCATTAGAAACGCTAGAAGTATATGACACTATTGAAGACTTCCGTCAAGCAATGATCAGAGCGATTAAAAGTGGCTTTGACGGTATTGAACTCCATGGAGCTAATACTTATTTGATCCAACAGTTCTTTAGTCCGCATTCAAATCGAAGAACAGATGAATTTGGTGGTTCTTTAGAAAAAAGACTAACATTTCCAATGATGTTAGTCGATATGGCTTTAAAAACAAGAGAAGAGTTTGCTGGTAAGGATTTTATAATCGGATATAGATTAAGTCCTGAAGAATTAGAAGAACCTGGTATAACCTTAGAAGATACCACTAGATTAATAGAAGAATTATCAAGAAGAAAGATTGATTATATTCATTTGTCTTTATCTTCTTATAAACAAAGTTCTTTAAGGAATAAAGAAGATAAAACACCGATTATTAATATATTGAAGAAACACAATATTAATAACATTCCATTAATCGGTGTTGGTGGCATTGAAACCAAGGATGAAGCATTAGAAGTTTTATCTTTAGGTTTTGATATGGTAGCTATTGGAAAGGCTGCTTTATCGGCTACAATGGTTGTGACTAATATCTTAAATGATAAGCCAATTAAGAAAGTAATCGATGAAGATTCATGTTTACCTACTAATATGAAAAAAAGAATAACTGAATGGGCTTATTTAAAAGATAAAGGTTATACGGTAAAATAGATTATAGCTTTTCTTTTTAAGGAGAAATTTAGATGTTTAGAAAAATGCGAAGAAGCGATAAAGCCATGTCAAAAGAAATGACTTTGGATTTACTGTCAAGAGGTCAAGAAGGCATCTTAGGCACAATTGGTGATAATGGTTATCCTTATACTGTAGTAGTTAACTATGTTTATCTTGATGACAAAATCTATTTCCACTGTGCAAAAACAGGACAAAAGATTGATAACATTAACTTTAATAATAATGTTTCTTTTTCTGTATATGATAATGTAAAAGTAATTGGCGAAGAACTCACAACTCATTATGAGAGTCTGGCTGTGTTTGGTAAAGCTAGGGTTATTGAAACTAGTAGAGATATTTTACTGGCTTTAGTTAATAAGTATGCAGATTTAGATCAAGAGAAAGTATTAAGCATGATTGATAAAGAAATAAACATAACGGCATTAGTAGAAATAGAGATTGATCATATAACCGGTAAGATTGGTAAGATATGATGAGTATTTTAGATAAACTATTAGATTTAGCTAATAAAAAGAACTCAATTAGAGCTGTTGTGATGAATGGCTCAAGAGTCAATCCTAATATCACACCTGATGAATATCAGGACTATGATATTGTCTTCTATGTAAATAATTATCAAGAGTTTATCAAAAATCTTGCTTTTATCGATGCTTTAGGCGATGTTTTAGTTAAACAAACATCACTTGATCAAAGAGATGGTTTAGAGACAATTAACGAATCTTTTACTTATATGACACAATATAAAGATGGAAGTAGAATTGATTTGACTATTAGAGATATGAAGTATGTTTTAAAAGATTTTAAAAGCGATTCTTTATCAATGGTTTTACTTGATAAAGAAGCCTTAGGTTTAGATAACAATCCTAACGAATCAAGTTACTACGTTAAGAAAATCACTAAAGAAGATTTCGCTTTCACAGTAAATGAGTTCTATTGGGTATGTCCTTATGTAGCCAAAGGATTAGCAAGAAATCAACTGTTTTATGCAATGAAACATATGAATATCATAAGGCATGAACTTGAGAATTTGATTGATTGGTTCATAGGTAAAACATATGATTTTAAGATATCGGTTGGAAAATGTAAAAGCCGTTACCAAGAACTATTATCTGAAGAGATGTATGAAATATATAAGTCAACTTATCCAAAACTAGAAACAAAAGAAATAATAAAAGCTCTAAAGGTTTCAATTAATCTTTTTGATCAATTGGCTTCAGCTTTATCTATGGAATATAATTTTGAATATTTTACTAACCAAAAACAAGAAATGTTAGACTTCTTAAGTAAAGTTTACAAAATATAAAAAAATTTTTTGCCAAAAAACATACATTTTAAGATTCCTCCGGTTATAATGTGAGCACATTATAAGAGGAGGAATTTTTTAATGAAAATTATAATTTATGATTTATTGAATGTGTTAGAAACTTATAATGACAAACTGGTCATTAAGTTTCTGAAAAAGAAAAGGCTGGATGATATTTTAGTTGGCTATACTATAGACTCAATGGATGAGTACTGCTTAATGCTTCAAGCAATAAAATTCCAATCAGCTGCGTTTGTCAAGTTTTTACTCGATAATGAATACCAATTTAACTACGCTCAATATTCCTGATTCAGTCTATAAAATTGGTTATGATGCTTTTAAGAACTCTCAATGGCTTAAGTCTAGACCAACCGGTTTAATATATGCCGGAAAAGTTGTATTGGGATACAAAGGACTTATGCCGAATGGATATATAACTACCTTAGAGACTGATACATTAGCAATAGCGTATAGTGCTTTGCTAATCAATCAGCTTTAGCGGGAATAGTATTCTCTTCAAGTATTGTTCATATTGGTGATTTTGCATTTAGAAACTGTACAGGATTAACCCAAATTACTATTCCAAGTACAGTTATTCATATTGGCCAAAGAGTATTTGATGGTTGTAGTTTCTTACGGTCTGTATATATCTACGCTGATGTTTCTTATCTATCCTATGGATTATTTTGGAACTGCACAAGCTTAGAAGAATTAATCTTTACAAATAACATTACCGAAATTGAATCTTGCGCTTTTGCCGGATGTTCAAGTTTAACAAGTTTCATTATTCCTGATACAGTTACAGAACTGGGAACTAATATTTTTTCTGGTGCGTCTAGTTTAACTGACTTAACTATTGGCAACGGGGTAACATTTATAGGGGCAAGTACCTTCGCTAATATGACTGCTTTGACATCAATTATTATTCCAGATAGCGTAGTAAGGATTAATGGTTATGCATTTGCTGGTAATAGTAATCTAGAAACAGTCGTGTTTGGAGAAAATGTTGAAGTGATTTCATATAATGTATTCGAAAATTGCACAAAACTAAAAAATGTAATTTTAAATGAAAAACTAGTCATTATTGGTTCAGAGGCTTTAAAAAACTGCAGTCAACTGTTGACTGTAAGTTTACCAAAATCAGTTACTTATATCGGTGGCTCTGCCTTTTCGTTTTGTAGTAGTTTGATTGATATGTACATAGAAAGCTATGTACCTCCAGTTGTTTATTCTGATTCATTCCAAAATGCAAATGCTAACTTAAGTGTTTGGTTAATAATTTAAGTTATACTAAATATATCCAAAATCAAGACTGGTTAAGTTATTTCAGTTATATTTTGCCTTTACTATAAACATTTTGTGATATTTTTATGAAAATTATTCTATAGTTATGCTTTTTGTTTGACAGTTGTTTTCATCAATGCTAAACTACTCTATGAGATAGAGTAATATCTTGAAAGGAAGTAGTAATATGAAAATAGCAGTTTTAACTGACTCAGCAGCTAATCTTAGCAATGAGTTTATCGCTAGCAAAAAGAATTTGTTCGTAGTTCCATTAATGATAGTTATTGATGGAAAAGAATATCGTGATCAAATTGAAATCAGTGCATCCGAAGTTTATGAAAAATTAGATACTCACAAAGTATCGACATCACTACCATCAAATGAAGACTTACATAATATATTGGCAGAAATTAAAAAACGTGGGGTTACCCATCTTCTTGTAGTTAACATTTCTTCAGGATTAAGCGGCACATTCAATTCTTTCCGCTTAGCAATCGAAGCAGAAAAAGATTTGGAAGTAATTCAATACGATACAAAAACATTGGGCGGTGGCGAAGGCTTTATCGTTGAGTATGCTTTAGAGTTAATTGAAAAGAAAACAGATTTCAATAAAATTGTTCCATTACTGGAAGAATTAAGATTTGAAGACAGTTTAGCATTTTACACAATCAATACTTTAAAGTACTTAAAAGCAGGTGGAAGAATCGGAAAAGTTGAAGGTACTATCGGAGACTTATTGCATATTAAACCGGTTATCACCGTTAATGAAGCAGGGGTTTATGTAACGATGTCAAAAGCCTTTGGATTAAAAAGATCATTACTCAAAATGAAATCAATACTTATGGAAAAATTCGGTAATGACGAAATTGATCTGATCATTCACTTTGGCGATAATGAAGATGAAGCCAAAGAGTTGGTTGACAAGTTACAGAACGCTTTGAATATCAGAAAATTAGAAATGCAAAGATTAACGCCGGTTTTAGGTGTTCATACTGGTCCTGAAATCATTGCTTACGTAGCTAGAAGAATAAAATAACATTTAATCAAAATATTAAAACTCATATCATCATCGATATGAGTTTTTTTCTTAAGGTAGTATTCAATTAAGCGAATTTTTATGTTAAAATACCCTTTGAGGTAATGTGCTTATGAAAAAACTTTTATTTTTACTTTTTTTCATTCTAACGACTTTTGGATTAGTGATATCTGTTAAGGCAGATATGGGGCCTAAGCCAAAAACAACTATTGAAGTCGTTGGATTTGACCAACCATATACTTTTGACTTACTTTATAAAAGCAACAAAGAAATAAATGTTTTGACTGAAAGTGAAATCTTTGAACAAATTGAAAACTATTATTATTTGGAAGATTTCCCTGAAGAACTTAATGGTTATGTTGATGAGGATGGTTATCATTCATATACGCTTTACAGGGGTATACCGCATTATATAAGTTTTGAAGAACCTAATAAGTTCATCGCGGGATATTTTTCACCACCGGATGTATTTAAAATTGCCTTAGTATTAGAAACGGGTGAAGTAATTGCATCTGAGATTGTAAATAAAACCTTGTTTGAAGCATACTTTGTATTTGATTTATCGGACTTTTCTATCGAAACTGCAACACCAACACTCATTAACGGTATTACCGTTTATGAGTTAGACAACAGCGTAACTGAAATAATCCCGGTAGGCAAATCTATTTTGCAGTTTGTATTAACAGCTTTAGCTACTATACTAATAGAACTTTTTATTCTCTTTGTTTTTAGATATAAACTTTTAGTTTCTTATAAACTTATTGTAATAGTTAATTTAATAACTCAAACCTTACTTTATGCTTCAATGGTTGTGGGTTATCTAGGGGCTTCCTTATTTGGCTATTTGGGAGTACTGATTATTGGTGAGATAATTGTTTTTGCTGTAGAAATAATTAGCTATATAAAACTACTTAAAGAAAAAACTAAATCATTAGCTGTGAGTTATGCGATACTCGCCAATATAATTAGTTTGGTTATCGGTTTGGTTTTAATGTCTTGGTTGATGGTTTAATTATTACTTAAGAAATGATGGAATTGCTATGATAGGTCTAATACTTTTAGGGATTGCATTTGTAGTTTTTGGAATTTTAGAGGTTAAGTATCCGGAGAAGTTTCTAAGGCTCTCCGATATCTTTAGATTAAAAGAAGGTGCAGAGTATACTGATTTTGCGATATTTGGAGTTAAGTTCGCTGGGGTCATAATGGTTATAGGCGGAATCATTTTAATTTTTTTATCATTTAAACTTAATTCTATATGATAATGATTTTCAATATAAGCTCTACATTGATAAGCATTATCTAATTAAGATTTTTAGGTGGACTTTTTTACTAGAAGTTCACTTTTTTTATTTTCTGAAGAGATTTTCTTGAATAAACAAGTATAATAATTGATATAAGAGGTATTTTTATGGGCGGATTTATAACTTACATTTTAATATCTGTATTTACACCTGGTCCTAATAATATTTTTTCCTCAATCTCATCAGCTAAAGTTGGTTTTAAGAAAACATTGAGATTTATGTGGGGAATATTTGTCGGAACATTTTTGATTTTTGTGATAACAGCTTTACTTAATCTATATCTATACAGCAATGTTAGAATCATCACAAGAATTATCGGTGTTTTAGGCGGTGTTTTTATTTTATACTTAGCTTTGAAGATGTTTTTGGATAGAGGTAATGATGAAAAGTTGTTAATTACAAATGATAAACTTTTTTTCATGGCGATTATCCTAAATTTTATTAATGCTAAAACTATAATATTCGGTTTAACTATAGCAACTTACTACCTAGAACTAGGATTTGATCCAGATTATCTTATCATCTTTTCTTTATTTATGGCTTTTTTATGTTTTATAGCTGTTATCGTATGGGGGTTATTCGGACAATTCTTTAAAGAAGTATTGACTAAATATAAAGTCTACTATAATATCATTATGGCTCTTTTACTAGCATATAGTGCGATAATGATAATTATTGAAAGCACCAAATAAAAATTTATCAAATCAAGTTTTGTGTGGGCGATTTAAAATAAGTTTTTAATATGGTAGAATTAGAATGTGTTGGGAGTTGATAACTATTGAAATACCGTAGATTGGGTAGTGAAAATGATCAAGTATCGATTATTGGTTTTGGCTGCATGAGACTACCGATAATTGATAATGAATATAGTAAAATAGATGAAGAAGAAGCGAAAAAACAACTTCGCTACGCTATTGATAGAGGTGTAAATTACGTTGATACTGCTTATCCTTATCATGGCGGAACCAGTGAAGCTTTTGTCGGCAGAGCCTTAAAAGACGGCTATAGAGAAAAAGTGTTTTTGGCTACTAAATCACCATCTTGGTTAATAAATTCAAGAGAAGATTTGGATAAGTATTTAGATATTCAGTTAAACAATCTTCAAACTGATCATATCGACTATTATTTATTGCATGCTTTAAATAAGAAGTACTGGGATAATTATTTGAAATGTGACGTGTTTGATTTTATCGAAAAGGCATTAGCAAGCGGAAAAATCAGAAATATCGGTTTTTCATTTCATGATGAATTTTCAGTGTTTGAAGAAATCATTAATGCTTATGATTGGGATTTTTGCCAAATTCAGTTAAACTATTTCGACGAAGAATATCAAGCAGGTTTAAAAGGACTTCATTTAGCCGCTTCTAAAGGTATTGGCGTTATTATTATGGAGCCTTTAAGAGGCGGAAGATTAGCTGTTGTTCCTGATGAAATCAGTGAGATATGGAACAGTTATCCAGTAAAACATACAGCTGCAGGTTGGGCTTTAAGATACCTTTGGAACAAACCTGAGGTTAGAGTTATCTTAAGCGGCATGAACAATATGGATCATATTGACGACAATATCGAAGAAGCTTCATTAGCTGAAAGCAATATGCTAAGTGTGGAAGAAATCAATCTTATTGATAAAGTCAAAACGCTTTATAAATCCAGAATAAAAGTGGATTGTACTAATTGTAAATACTGCATGCCTTGTCCTAATGGAGTTAATATTCCAGGCAACTTTGCAATCTATAATAACGCGTCAATTTTTGGTGATAAGGAATATCATAAAAAACAGTATTTCAGTAACATGAAACCGGAAGAATTGGCAGACATGTGTATCGCTTGCGGAGCTTGTGAACCACAGTGTCCACAAAATATTGAAATTATCAAAGAATTACAAAATGTAGCCATGTATTTTAAATAAGAAGGAGGCAAAAGTATGAAAGTGTTAAACAGTTTCTTTGTCTTAAGCAATGGCGTAAAAATACCTAAACTTGGTTTCGGAACTTGGCAAATCAATCCAGGTGAAGATGCTTATAATGCAGTTAGTTTGGCTTTAGCAAATGGTTATAGACATATTGATACAGCTGAAGGATACAAGAATGAATCAAGTGTTGGTAAGGCTATAAAAGATTCAGGATTAAGAAGAGAAGAGGTATTTATTACCTCTAAATTAGAGTCGCATATAAAAACCTATGAAGGAGCTAAAAAAGCCTTTGCTAAGACTTTAAAAGCCTTAGGTACCGATTATCTTGATTTATTCATAATTCACGCACCTTGGCCATGGAATGAAATGGGCAAGAACTGCGACGAAGGTAATGTTCAGGCATATAAAGCCATGGAAGAACTTTATATGTTAGGAAAAATCAGAGCTATTGGCGTTAGCAATTTTGAAATTGAACATTTGGAAAACATTATCAAAAACTGTGATATTGTTCCACATGTAAATCAAATAGGTCATTTCATCGGTATTGACCATAAAGACTTAATCGAATATTGTGATGATAAAGAGATATTTATCATCGCTTATTCACCGCTAGGAATCGGTTATCTGTTAAGTAATGAAATAATAAAAGAAGTAGCTAATAAATATGAAGTAAGTCCAGCTCAGATTTGTATTAGATATTTACTTCAAAAAGGAATGGCCCCAATTCCTAAGAGTGTTCATGAGGAAAGAATAATCCAGAATTCAGAAGTTGATTTTGTGATTGAAGATTGTGATGTGGAGGTCTTGGATAAAATCAAGGGCGATCCGAGAAGATGGGGAGAATAGACTTTAAAAAAATATAATTTATATTAGGGATGTTTTGTTGTAATTCGAAACATCCTTTTTGCTTTAAATTCTATGGTGAATTAACGGTTATTTTATGGTAAAATAAATATGATTGTGAGGTAAATGTAAATTGGATGATTTAAGAAAAAAGATTGATGCGATTGATGATGAAATGCTAGAACTTTTTTTAAAGCGAATGGCACTTGTTAAAGAAATCGCAAAAGAAAAAAAGTTGAAAGGATTAGAAATTTATAATCCTGATCGTGAAAGCGAAGTTTTATCAAGATTAACGAATAAAATAGATGATGAAATCTTGAGTGGTTTATATCCGAAGTTCATCGTCAATGTTATGGACTTGGCTAAGCTATATCAAGAGTTGATTAATAAGGAGTAATGCCTATGAAGTTTATTGACTTAAGAAGTGATACTGTAACAAAACTTACCAAAGAAATGCGTGAAGCGATGCTTAACGCAGAAGTTGGTGATGATGTCTTTAGCGATGATCCGACGATGAATGATTTAGAGGATTACACTGCAAAATTGTTTGGGAAAGAAGCCGCTATATTCGTTCCTTCAGGCACATTTTCAAATCAATTAGCTTTGTTCACTCATTGTAATCAGGGTGATGAAGTTATCGTTGATCAGTTCGCTCATATCGTCCAACATGAATCAGGGGCTTCGCCGATAATCTCGGGAGTCCAACTATTTACTTTAGAAAGTGATAACGGAATCTGGGATTTAAATAAGTTAGAGAAGATGATCAAGGTTAGAACAATTTCTACAACTAGGACAAAACTTGTATGCATGGAAAATTCTTTTAACGGGCGGGTAATACCACTAGATTATATGGAAAAAGTATTTAATATTGCTAAAAAACATGGTTTGAGCGTACATTTGGACGGAGCGAGAATCTTTAACGCAGCTACAGCTTTAAAAACGGAAGTTAAAGAACTTGCTAAATACGCTGATACGGTTAGTGTTTGTTTATCAAAGGCTTTAGGCGCACCGGTAGGAACAATCCTTGTTGGTTCTAAAGAGTTTATTGAAAAGGCTAGATATAACCGTAAGATTATGGGTGGGGGAATGAGACAGGTCGGAATTCTCGCTGCTTGCGGTTTTATCGCGATTAAAAAGATGAGTAAGAGATTGATGGAAGATCATGAGAATGCTAGGTATATGGAAAAATTATTAAGGGAGATACCAGGTATTCAAATTGATGGAACTCAATTAGATATCAACATGGTTTTCTTCGATATTGACGATGAAAGAAAATATGATTTGGATACGTACCTTTACTCTAAAGGCGTAAAGATTTTGCCATATGAAGGCAGTTTTAGATTTGTTACTCATTATGATGTTTCAAGAAGTGAAATCAAACAAGCAATTGACTTGGTAAAGGAGTATTTTGCTTGATGATTATATAAGCTTTCTTTTTAAAGAAAGTGTTTGTGAAAATAAGTGATTATGTTATAATTACTTTGGTTTAATTTTAAGACGGAGGACAATAGATGATTTTTCAAAAAGTAAAAGGGATTTTTATTGACGGAAGAAAAGACATGTGCAAGAAAAACCCACTAACAGAGTATTTAAGTCCTAAAAAAGTATATATACCTTTAATCCAAAGAACTTCAAATCTTAAAGCAGAAGTAAAGGTTGGAGATTATGTAAAATTGGGACAACTTGTAGCAAGTATTGACAAACCATTTACAGTTAGAGTGCATGCGAGTGTGAGTGGAACTGTTACAGCCATCAAAAAGGTTTGGCATGGTAGCGGAAAGATGGTTGATGCAATTGAAATCGAAAATGATTTTAAAAACGAATTGGTCGACACCATCAAAGAAGAAAAGAACGTTGATAAGTTAACTAGAGAACAACTTATCGAAAAAATGGAACTTGCAGGACTTACAGGTCTAGGCGGAGCAGGTTTTCCAACTCATGTTAAGTATAAAACAAAGCTCAAGATTGACGCGGTAATTATTAACGCAGTTGAATGTGAGCCTTATTTGACATGTGATTATCACTTCATTACTAATTACGCAGAAAAACTTTTAAAAGGTGCATCTTACATGGCAAGAGCTGCCGGAGCTTCTAAGGTTTATGTTGCTTACAAGATTAATTACAAGGAAATCAGAGAATCGATGATGCCTTTCTTAAAAGA
>Ga0265295_1004393_pt1 | contig 19051 bp, 13 predicted proteins | sample Munlansysbiofilm_FD_192503 | JGI IMG/M metagenome (GOLD analysis project Ga0265295, IMG submission 192503) | Leachate microbial communities from a municipal landfill in Southern Ontario, Canada - Methane capture system biofilm | ecosystem: Engineered > Solid waste > Landfill > Unclassified ... | reverse complement strand
AATTATAAATTTTAATCATTGCTGTATCTACAAGATCTATCATCCATTTAGTCTCAAAAATACAGGAAACTTTATCACTAAACTTGTCCTTCTTTTCAGTAGGTGCAAAATCATTTAAATATGTTAATGCTGTAGCAAGCTCATTGCTATAATATAACTCACATGCTTCCCTTACATAATTAGCTTCTTGAATGGTTCTCCATACTACATCCCTGTATATAGCAAGCACAAGTTTTGATTTATGAAATACCTGTTCCTCATCAAGGTTCATACCCTCATACATCTTTGAAATATTCTTCATGTTTCTTGTAAGTCTCATCCCATACCTCCGTTGTTTTAGGGGTATTTTATTTACGTGTTATTTTCCCCACCCCATATTTTTATTGACTATTGACAAAATGTGAAGATTTATGTACTATAGTATGTGTAGTTATTCTTCACATTTATATTATATGAAGATAACCATCATATGTCAATAGCAAAATACATTTTATGAAATATAACTTCATATTCAAGGAGGATATTATGAGATTTGGAGAAAAACTTAGAGACTTACGGAAAGGGAAAGATATGACCCAGACTGACTTGGCAAAAGAAATTGGTGTTTCACTACGTACAATTATTAGCTACGAAAATAGTAACAGCTATCCAAAGAAACGAGAAGTTTATTCCAAATTAGCTACACTTTTTAATGTCGATATTAATTATCTTTTAACCGAAGATGAAGAATTTATCACAAAGGCAAAAACTAAATATGGCAATCGTGGTGCAAGACAAGCTGAAGACTTAGTTGCTGAAATTGGTGGGTTATTTGCAGGCGGTGAATTATCAGAAGCAGATAAGGATGCTGTTATGCGCTCCTTACAACAAGCTTATTGGGATGCCAAAGAGGAAAACAAGAAGTATACTCCTAAAAAATATAGAACAGATGACGATAATAATAATAATAATAATTAAGTCCAACTAAATGTACAACTTTTTTACTATAATAACAGGGGAATAGTAGATTGTTTATAGGGGGTGCTGCTTTGATTGACTCTTTCGGAATATATAAGAAAGCAAATGCTCTTGTCAAACATATAGGGACAAGGGATACCAGACAGATTGCCAATGAACTTGGTATCAAAATTTATTATGAGAGTTATGATGATCTATTGGGTATGTATACCTATCGTTGGAAGCAACGTATGATCTTTATTAATAATAATTTAGATGACCATATGCTCCAGATGGTATTAGCTCATGAAATCGGTCATGATATTTTCCATAGAAATTTAGCCAGCAATGGTCTTAAAGAATTTGAACTTTTTGATATGAAAAACACTACCGAATACGAAGCCAATATCTTTGGCTCTCATCTATTAATTGATAATGATGAGGTGCTAACTCTAGCACGAGATGGTTATGATATAGTGCAGATTTCAAGTATGTTAAATTCACATATTAATCTGCTTCTGATAAAGATGCAGGAAATGAATAAAATGGGATATGATTTTAATGTACCTTATCGTCCTGAAAGTGATTTTTTGAAGAAGATAAAAGTATAAAGCTCTGTCCATGATTTTATTAGGCAGAGCTTGTTTTTATTTCAAAAGAAATTCATTTATTTTATTTACACAGATGCTTACAAAACTATCAAATTGCTCTTTATTAAACAATTTCAAATAATACTCATCTGCATTTCTAAAATCTGGTGCTGCATCATAATTATCATCTGGTAATAACTCATAATATGCCCACCAGTTATCAATTACAGGGTTATCTATCCATTTTATATGATTCATGACTTCACCTTCAGATAAACACTGTTCTCCTGACTTTTGACGATTAGCAACACAATAACCAACGAATATTAAGTCATCAATTTCTATTCTGACCCATATATCTATATTAGGTTTTACAGCCGATTTATACAAATAACTGATTCCTGGGTATGTAGAAGACTTGCGGCTATAAAATTTATTTACTTTTTCTCCTTCATTGGCTGCGTAATCATATTCATTTTCAAGTTTTTTTCTACCAACCTTTTCTTCAATTGCTTTAAACAGTTTTTCCATTAGATCTATTTTACACTCTGTAACACTACTTTCTATCGCAATAGCACTCCTCATATTTTCTGGGGATTTCGTAATTACATTTTTAATTTCCATTTCCTTTTCATCCTCCATTTGATTAGTAAAGCTACGGATAGCCGACATATACTGCAATATAACTTCTCTGATGGGTGCGATTTTAATTGTTTCCTTTTGCTCCAAACACTTCCCAAGCCAGTTCAAAATATCATCAGAAAATGATATGGCTGTAACCTGCTTGTCCGTCAATCCGTTAGCACTATAATCCGAAGGAAAATCCCCATGTCTGTTAAGATAGAACAAATTTGAATTTATTGCTTTTTGATAATAATCATAGCACTGATTCTCCTGATCTTCTGCATATACCTTTACTTCTATTGGTACTAATCTCTCTTTTGTACGAATAACTATATCAATTCTACGATTTTCATCTATAGAAAACTCTCGATAAACCGCTGCAGATGCAAGCTCCGATTCAGACATTTCTATTTTCAATACTTTCTCCGCAAATAATTTTAAATATGTAGTACCTTGATAATGGCTACCTGTTGGTGAAAGTAGTTCGTATAGCACCCGGCAGATTGTAACCTCATCAGTAACTATATTGGCAATTTTAAAAATATTAAAGTATCCGCCTGTTTTTTGATTGATTAAATCATACTTTTTTGATATAGCTGATACCTCTTGCAATAATAGTTCAATGTTCATATCCAATGCACCTCTATAATTATTGTTATCTAATTCCCCCGATTTCGGGGGAATTAGACTGTATTAAAATCATGAGTTCATGTGTAATCATCTATAAAACAAATTTTAGATTGATAGATACCAAAAAGCTTTTTTACATATATTGCTACACCGTCTAAAATGTTACCTGCTCATACTGTACTGAATTATTTATCAAATCCTTGAAGCTAGAGTTTAATCGCACCTCATCATGAGCAATAATTGAATATTTCCATGGTTTACCATCATTTTTCAAATTAAACTCGGTAGCTGTAGCACAATATTTTTCTCCAGCTTTTGCTTTCATTAGGACAACTTCATCCTTGAGCATTCTTCTATCTTTAATTTCAACCATATGAATCATATCCCCAGTTTCGACTATGAAATCTGGTTGATAACGGGCGTTACTGTTTTTATCATAATAAATGTTAAATTGTTTGATACTTGGACAAAGCCACTTTTCAACTATTTTATCATTTTCTAATACGGTCGCAAAAGTTTTTTCAGTATTACTATCAAATTTATACATCGTATGGCATGCCTTTTGGAAGCCTTGAAAAATCTTTTGTTTAATCTCACTCGGCTGAATATTAGCTCTATAATCATAGATTTCATCTGAAGAAATTTTTCCCGCAAATCCAAACTCAATTTTACTAAACGGACGCATTTCGGCAGCAGTAAATATAGTCTCTTCTTTGTAAAAATGCTCATTCATCTGTGCATATAAATTATCAGCAAGATTCTTTCTTCGTTGCTTTAATACTTTACTTACATCTTCATCTGTATGCAAATATGAAATCAAATGTTTCTTTAATTGTTCAATTAAATCATAGATTACATGAGAGCATTGGCTATAATCAATATTATCCTTTATTATAAGTAACTTTGCTATTGCATCTTCTGGAGTATCTTTATCTGTAATATTTGCATATGCAGTATCTATATCGTATGTTTTCCCACCATCCTGCAGTTCAGTACCAACTAGAATATCTTCAGAAGGTTGAAAATTTATATTTCTAGTGTCAAGAGTAAACATCTCATATCGTAGTTTTACTTCGCTTTTAGGTTGAACCGTACCTTGTGGAATTGGAATAACCTTATCGGTTAATTTTTGTGATGAAAACTCTACTGCCTTTTGTATACAAGGAATAATATCCTCTTTATTTAAATGTAAGGCGGGGAATGCCTTTTGTGTTTGTTCAATAACAGATGAAATAGCTAGTTTTTGATATTCAGGTTTCTTTACATCCTCGATATTTTTAACACGCTTATTCAGTTCTTGTACTACATACATAGCTGTTTCAGCAACAAAACCAGCAATATCATTTTTAACTTCTGTAGAATATTCACTTTTAAGTCCTGGTAATAATAGCGAAAGTTGTTCCATGTAGGACTGTGATGATAAATCTTTTTCATAAGATGAGGGAAGTTCAACTGTTTCCTTTTGTTCACCTTGTGGATTCTCATCAGGGTCAATAAAATAGATCCTTCGTACAAGGCTATTGGGATCATTAGCAAGACTTACAATAGCTTCATATTTATCATGACTAACTATAGATAAGCGATCCACCTTATCTACACCTGTTCTCTCTCCATAAGGTAATCTTAACCCTCTCCCGATAGTTTGCTCTGTTAATGTTTCAGATGCTGATGCACGAAGTGGAACGATTGTATAAAGGTTATTAACGTCCCAACCTTCTTTAAGCATATTAACATGAATAACAATTTCAATTTTGTTATCAGAATGTTCTAAACTCAGCAATTGATTAATATTTTCATCTTTCTCTATTCCTCTTTGGGCGGAGTTAATTTCCAATACTTTATCTTTATAATATCCTCTATAAAAATCATAAGAAGTTAGGTACTCTTTAATATGCTTAGAATGCTCTGTATCTTTTGCTACTACAAGAACAAATGGTTTTACTAATGGTTTGCCATAAGTACGGGCATATATATCTAATGCACTCTGTGTATCAATATGGAGTTTTATTCCGTCAATTAGTTTTTCTTTATCTAAGTCTTCTTGTGAATACTGTTCTGGCTTGAAGTCTTTACGAGTAACAACAGCAGGAACCTTAATATATTTTTCATCTTTCAGAGCATGCGCTAAGGAATATTCATATACAACATTTTTAAATGGAATCGCCTTTGCTCCTTTTTGTACCTGTGGGGTTGCCGTAACCTCAACACCTAATATGGGTTGTAATTCATTGATAACTTCAAAACTTTTATCAGCATGATAATGGTGGCTTTCATCCATAAAAATACATAAATCAGGCAAGTTCTTTAGGTATTCAAAATATGATTCACCCAAAATCTCATTTAAACGTTTAATTCGAGCAGGTTTTCCTTTTGAATCCTTACTTTCTGAATTAAGTTTTGAAATATTAAAAATATTAATGGTCACCTTTCCGAACAATGATTGTTGGCTGAATTGCTCGTAATTATCTCCATCAATAATTCTTGGTGGATTTACAAATTTATCAAGTCCTCGAAACACATATTTAGGATTACTTATATTTCCAAAATCATCTTTTAGTTTACTGTAAATTGTCAAGTTAGGAGCCATAACAAAAAAATTATCTATCCGTTTTTCATAGTGCAAATAAGCAATCATTGCTCCCATAAGTCTTGTCTTTCCGATACCTGTAGCAAGTGCAAAACAAATAGATGGAAAATCACGTTCGAAACAGCTAAGCGTAGGAAACATATCTTTTAAATTATCAAGTTCTACATCTAAATCTGGAATTTTATCAAATGAAAGCACATCACAAATTTTTTGAAAGATCTCAAGACTTTCACTTTGAGGACTACGAAGTGAAAGTGCATTATTAATATATTTACAGTTCCAATTCATCGTAATCCTCCTCAACAAAATCATCTGTGTCTATAATATTTAAATTATAATCTGATTTACCATATTCACATTTATCCAGAACAGACTGTGGTATTTTTTTAATAACAATATTATCATAGCGTTTTTGTAATCCTGTATCGAAAGCAGGACAACAAACAAGTAATCTGTCCCCAAATTCCATTTCTTTTGAAAGATTATCAAGGTATTCTGCTGTAACATATTGCGTAGTAGTGAAAATATAACTTTGTTCCATACTTTTACCTTGCTTCCAGAATGCTGTTTCATCAGGAATATAGTAATAACCATTTAATTTTGCTACTGCTGCAGCAAGTAAATCGGCATTATAAACCTCACTATCAATTATCCAGTTACCAAAGTCATCTTTTTTCAGTAAAGATGGTGCTAGTTCATAAAAACGAAAACCTCCCCCACCTTGCCAATTAATAGCTTTTGAAATACCACTTTGCTCACCATCAATAACTTTTTCAAGTCGCAGTTTGCTGTGAGTATAGCAGTGTTCACCTAATTCGATTCCAATATATTTTCTTCCCATTTTATGTGCAACAGCAGCGGTTGTTCCTGAACCTAGAAAACTGTCGAGAACTATGTCGCCTTCTTTAGTTGTCAATTCCAAACATCTTTGTATTAATTTTTCAGGCTTTTTACCTTTTGGAAAATCTACACCGCCTTCTTTCGCTAACCCTTCAACAGATATATCATTCCAGATATCTGTAATAGTTTCCGCAGGTAACATTAATCCATCGAGTTCTTTTAATCTCTCAACATAGTAAATTACACGTTCCCCTCCAATAAACATATAATCCATATCATCATTTGGATGCCTAATAATTGTTTTCTTATTTATTTTTGATTTTTTTATAGTTTCTTTTCTTTTTAACAAAGCTCCACCAGTAACGGAAGCTGTTCTAAATACTCTATTTGCATTTCCTATAGCAAATTCAGCAATTTTTTCTTTGAAATTAATATTGTCATTTGAGCTTGCTTCTCTCACGGACGAATAGCCCATGCTTTCTGCTACAACCTCTTTAATGTTTCTCCAAGTCCATTCAGATTCATCCTTATCGCAATTTTCAAAAACCCATTTATATTGTTCATCATATTCTTTTTCAATAAACATAGCATTTATATTAATAGAAAACTTACTTTTATCTTTTGCATAAAAAAGAATATGATTAGCTTGTTTAAAAATACCATCACTTGTACTTTTAAACCCAAAAGACTTATTTGTAGCTACAATTATTTCGTTCAAATAATTTTTTCGTCCAAATATTTCATCTAATAAAACCTTGGCGTATGCAGCTTCACTATCATCTAAATTAACATATATTACACCATCATGTGACAATAAATTCCACATTATCAGAAAACGTTGATGCATTAAATTAAGCCATATACTATGTTCAACATTATCATCATAATGTTCAAAAGCTGCGCCCGTATTAAATGGTGGATCTATATAGATACATTTTACTTTCCCAGCATATTCTTGTTCCAAAGCTTTTAAAGCAAGTAAATTATCACCATGTATTAACATATTTTCAGCATTTTGATCACCATAAGATTTTTCTTTATCATAGAGCAAAATTCTTGGTTCAGCATTGATTTCTTCGCCTTTTCCTATCCAAGTAAGCTCCAGTTTTTGTTTAGCCATTATATTTTATCCTCCAATTTGACTTTTTGTTTTAAGCTATCTCAAACTGAACAGTAAATACATCCTCAACCTTACTGCTACTGTTCATTCGTTTTTGGATTTCTGCCTGTAACCTTGTTACTTCTTCCTCTATACGGTCTTCCTCGTCAAACATTGTTGCTCTTTTACGAGAACGCTCCTTTTTTAAATTAGAAATTTGTTGTTGCATTTCAATAATTTCTGTAAGCTCATATGCACCACTATTCGTTTGCATTTCCTTTGTAATATCCTTAATATTTCGATCAATTTCTTTAATTTCCTCCTGCAAACGATCCTTCATTTCTTCTCCCCAGTCATTGAGCTTATTGCATTCTTTTAGGAAGAATTCTTTGTTTTTATCTACAATCTCATCTAACATTTCCTGCACTTGTATTTGTGATTGTTTTTCTATCTCTGCAGGTATATCAAATTGCTGTATATCATTTTCAGTTGCAGGCAACTCAAGAATTTTTCCAATTAGTTCTTTTTCAAGCAAAATCCCATTATCTAGGAATGCTATAACTATTAATTTTTGCTGTTTTTCAAAACCAGTATGGGTTATTTTTTTAATATCCAGAACACCCTTTTTACCAAGAATATTATCTAAATAACTGATTTTTCTTCCTGATTTTGTATAATCAAATACTAATTTTACAAATGACAGTTCTTTTTCTAGAATTTTATTAAGATTGTCTTGTATAATGTAATTTTCTTTTCTTAAAAAGTGGTCACCTTGCGATTCACAACTTTTCCAATTAATATTAAAATAAGCATGATTTTTATCAACAAATCGTGTAGTTCCCTTAGGTGTAAATTCCTCATAGCAAGCAGATAAAACAAAATAATAAAGCCAAAGCTCATATTGGCTTAAACTACTGATTGTCTGTTTATTTCTAACTTTCAGAAGTCTTGCAACATCTTCGTCAAAATTCTCAAGAAGCGCTTGTTTAGTTCTATCAAGTTTATTGTCAATTTTATCCTTATATGCTTCTTGCAAATTATCAAATGCTTCTTTGATTTCTCCAGTTGTTCTACAATTTTGATATATTTCTGCTATTCTATTTTCAAAATCCACACCGGATTCAATGCTTCCAAGGACCTCATCAGAAGATCCGAACAAACCTTCAAATAGCTTAAACTTTTGATTTAGCAATTCATATACACGCTTATCTGCTTCATTTTTCTCATTAACAAAATTAAGAACAACAACATCATTCTTTTGACCATAACGATGACAACGTCCAATACGCTGCTCAATTCTTTGTGGATTCCATGGCATATCATAATTTACAAGCAATGAGCAGAATTGAAGATTGATACCCTCTGCTGCTGCTTCTGTTCCAATAAGAATTTCCGCTCTATCACGAAATTCTTCAACTACAGCTGCCTTTATATCAGCAGCTCTTGAGCCCGAAATTATATCCTCACCCTTATGTCTTATAATCCAATCCTTATATATTTCTTTAGAAATAGTATCATTATTGGTACCATTAAGAAATACAATTTTCCCTTCATAACCATTGTTGGATAGCAAATTCAATAGATACTCTTGTGTTCTTCTGGACTCCGTAAATATTACTGCTTTTCTTTTTCCACCTAATTGAACCGTTCTGGAAAAGCCCTTTTGAAGTGCAGTCAGCAAATTCTGCCCTTTAGCGTTTGTCTTTATGCTTTTAGCGAGTTCAGCATATTCTTTCAATTTTTCAAGCTCTTCTAACACAGCCTGCCTTTGAAGTATGGTTTCACATTTTATTTCATCTTCGGAAAGTTCTGCTTCCTCAAGTAACTCCTCAAAAGAGTCGTAATCGTCTAAATTAAGTTCTATATCTATACCATTAAGCAAGTTTTCAAGCCTTAATACAAGAGAATCTAGTGTACGAGAAATTGCAAATGAAGAAGACGCCAGTAATTTTCTCAAAATCATTGTCATCAGCTTTCTTTGGCTGTTTGGTAGTGCATAAAGTGTATCTGACTGCAAATAAGATGATACCTTGTTATATAGTTCTTCTTCTTCTTTTGTCGGCTCATATGTGGTTAATATAGCTTCTCGTTTCGTATATGGGACATATTCTGTTACTTGTTTTCTAAGAGTTCTTTTGCAGAATGGTTGTATTTTTTCTTTCAAAAAACGGTTACGAATCTCATCATCAATACAATTTATATATTTTTCTCTGAAACTCTTAGGATCGCTGAATACACGCTCGTCCAAAATACTTACAAGACCGTAAAGCTCCATTAGATTGTTTTGTAATGGTGTTGCTGTGAGCAATATTTTCTTTCTTCCTTGTAAAGCAGTTTTTAGTCTGTTTCCAGTTACATTACTATTTTTATAAACATTTCTCAATCGGTGAGCTTCATCCATAATAACTAAATCCCAATCTATCTTGGATATTTCTAAACGTTTTTGAGATGCAAAATTATAGGAACATATAACTACTTTTCCATCCTGCAAGAAAGGGTTATATATCTCTTTCTTTCGCATTGCATTAAAGTTTTTACTTTCAAGTATTATCGATTTTATATAAAATTTTTCATCAAGTTCAGTAAGCCATTGATTACGCAAAGAGGCAGGAACAATTAGAATGATTTTTCTTTTATGTTCTGCAAAGTATTGTGCAATAGCTATACCCGCTTCAATGGTTTTACCTAATCCTACTTCATCAGCAAGTAAAACACCTTGAGATAAAGGAGATTGAAAAGCAAATAGTGCTGCATCTACTTGATGAGGATTTAAATCAACTTTTGCTCCAGCTAGTGTTGACATCATACTATCAATAGAATCACTTGGTCTTTTCAAACTTAACTGTTCGGCAAAATATCTTGCCTGATATTCCGTATATGTATTCATTTCCATGTCCCCAGTCTTTGTATTAATGTTATATTCATTCAACCTTCTCATCTCTCACGGCTGAGCAAATATCACCTATATCACAGTTTAAGGCATTACATATACTCAAAAGTGCGGCGACAGAAATAGGCTCATTTTTATTGAGTCTAGTAATCGTTCCAGCAGATAGACCAGTAAGTTCTCTAAGTTCACTCTTTTTTATATTTTTTTCAATAAGTAATATCCATAGCTTTTTATAGCTTATTTTCATACATGTTCCCTCACTTTAGAATCCACTATTTAATATATGTTTGGTACAACTACCATCAGTATAGCATTCGGTACACATTCTTTCAAATACTTTATTCATAAAACAGAGAGATTTTCGCAATATGTTGCTATATTTAATCAGAATTTAGTGTTAAACAGAATAACTTAGGTGAATTGAGATGAGGTATTAAATCAAACATATATTTTAAAACAGAAAATAACGGAAAATATTTATATTAGCTATTGTACTTATTATCACTTGTTCTTTTTCTGATGATAGATGTATTCTTAAAGTGAGTCCTTCTGGTAGGTTCACTATGAACCTCACCTCAGTCCACAAAAAACACGTAACTTCCCCTTGGTGGGAAATACGTGTTTTTTCATGCTCCTTAATCTATTATTAAAAAATTACTCTATGATTAAAAAATATCTATTAGAGGAATTACTTCCATTCTCCCTATAACGTGATTCTTTTCTAAGCAAGCCACAACGAATTAAATCAGCTATGGCTCTCTTCACTGTACTCCTTGACATAGATGTGTCTTTTGCAATGGTATTAATAGCTGGCCAGCATTCACCATTTGCATCACATCTGTCTTTCAAATACATATATACACACTTAGCACGAGATGGAAGTTCCTCTTTATAAATCCTACCAAAAAAGCTCAATAGAACACCCCCTATGTCCTGAGTATTGATTTACGTTTTGAATCTGCTTTGCTTTCTTCAGTTTGTTCATGTTTAGGAGTATGAAGTATGCCTCCTTGACTGTTTGCAGTGGATTCTGTAGTTCCTTCTTCATCTATTACATCAGACATATTCTGACTAATAACATTTTCTTCTAAGGTATGCTTGTCGGCATAGCGTACCTTACGATTAGACTTTTCTTCCATCTCATATGGTTTATCGAAAGTGATACCCCAATCTAAAAATAAACGAAGTTTGATCTGCATTGGATGTACTCCAGTTTTCATAATAACGAAGTTACCTTTTGGCAGAGATTTCAATTCATCTGCTGTCAACAATGGTCGCTCTATCATCTGTAAACTTTGGGAGGGATCATTTTTACCTCTGCTTATGCTTCCACTCATAACTGTTCGACTGCCAAGTGCTTTTGATAGTACCTGTGCTGTTTCCGAGTTTGGTGCAAATCCTCCAAATATAGTAAGCTGACAGTTGTCCGTTATAATCTCACTGCCTTCTTTACCATAATTTTTATCAAGCTGTGCAAAGGATTGAATGATTGGTACAATAGAAATTCTTCTGGAACGACCTGCACTAAGCATCATTTCAAAAGATTCTATTTTGGGTATTGTTCCTATTTCATCTGCATATATCATCACACGATTAGGTAGTTTGCCTCCGTTTTCATCAGCTACTGTCAACATCTCACGATAAAACTGTTGCAAAAATAAACTGACCATGAAATACTTTGTATTATCTTCCTCCGGGAGTATAAGAAATATTGCAGATTTTTCATAGCAGAAGGTTTCCGCATCAATTGTTGTATCAAAACACAATATCTGCTCCATTTCAGAATCAAGAAATGCATTGAGCCTTGATAGTACAGTAGAAAGAACAGAAGCCATTGCTTGCTCTGCTGAATTAAGTGCAGCACCAGCAAACCATCTAGCTTTATGATCAGGTGGAAGTTTATCCATTAATAATTGGAACTGGCTTTTCCCTTTCACCTTACTTGGAGCCATTAAATCCTGTACCAATTTAAATACACTAATGATATGCCTTGTATCTGTTACAATTCCATCTTCTTCACTAGGAGGCAAGTATTCTGCTACCAATAAAATAACTGCTGTCAGAAGTCCTTCGGCCGCATCATAGAAGAATGCATTTTGCCCATAAGCTGAGCTGTCACCTCCTGAATTTATGATTGTCTTAGAGATTATCTTTGCATATTTTTCCGCCTTAGCTCTTGCCGATAGATTATCGTTATTCTCTCGATATGCATCCATATATTTATTTACTAAGTGCAAAAGATTATTTCCATCACTGCGTGTGGGATTTCTTAAATCAATAACTGCAACTTTATATCCATAATTCTCTTTAGCTATTGTTCCATAGTTTCTAGCTAAATCACCTTTTGTATCAGTGGTTATAAAACTCATCCCACTCGCACATGCATATTCTAAATTTGGGTATAAAAAAAAGGCTGTTTTACCAACCCCTGCTGCACCAATCATAAGACAGTGAACATCTCCTGTATCTATAAGACCTACAATATCTCCTTTATTTCCTTTACAACCAACCACTAACCCCTGTATCAAATTACCGCTCTCATCACGTGGAAGATTCTTACCCTTTCTCCATTGTGATACATTGAAAGGAATATGCTCATATGTTTTAATAATTTCCTTTTGTGTAGCGAAACGAGCAACTCCATGTTGGCCATCACCTACTGTTTTAGATTTGATTCCATTTAAGGTATAATAATGAGCAAGTAAAGACAACCCACCAATAACTAAGAACATTATGGAACCAACTCCTATCAATAAAAGTACCTGTGATTGCATTAAATTAACCTCCATTTCTTAAATGTCTTAAGTAAATTAAAACTGTCCAATAGTTTTTATGACATCATCATTAACTGTTTTTGCTCTTGCTTTTGTTGCTGCATCACAATAGTAATAATTGCCTTTAAGCAATGTCCAGCAATAGTTTCATATCTTCTGGCAATATCTTTCTTTTCATTTTCACAAATAACACCCTGCTGTTTTCCAACTTGCTCAAGTTCTTTTTGAATATCTAATAAACGATTATTAAGTTTGCTACGATTTTCATATGCCTTGAATCCGTCATGTAATCCTGTAAGCAATTTGTCCGTTTCTGAAGGATAACCCATCTGTCTGTATTCATTGGATGCAAGGCATAAAGAAAGAGCAGACAGTTGTTTTAAATTTTCAACCATCTGCTCTGTATCATCAGTATTACATTTTTTAAATAAGGTATTTAGTTTTGAAGGTGAAATGTCATTCTTATCAATTTCAATAATATATTTTTGAATTTCAGAGCAAACCTCATCACGAATAGTATATTGTGGGTGTTCATCTGATGGAATTGCTGGGAGATTGAGGCTTTCTTTTATATCTTCATTCCAGTCCTTGCACTTAGAAATCATTCTACTGCATTCTACCTTTTTCTCGTAAAGAATATCTTGAAACTTTTCACTTGATTCAACCCCGGCTACATCATGGTCTAAACATAATATTACATGATTTAAATTAGAATTATTTTCAATCATTTTTAGCATTGCTTGTTCCGATACTCCACATAATGCAACATAGCTGTGTTCTTGCCAATTGGTACTTTTATAGATTGTAATGAAAGACAGCATATCAATGGGAGCCTCAAAAACATAGAGTCTGTTACTTATTCCTGTGTAATGAAAACTATAACATGGATTACCGCTTTCAATATTACCTTTAAATCCATTACCATGAGAATAAATTCCACGTTTGTGTGCATGACAAGGAACTCCATTTTCATCATAGCCTACAAATACTGCGTTATGATATTCTTTCGTCTTGTTTGCAGATTGTTCACAACTTTCATAGAGTAATTTTTGTTTAGCGAAGAAACTAACCACATCACGATCAATATGACGATTTCTAATGAGATACGCAAAAACCCTTCGCATATCTGAATTCTTCGGAGGGAGTACAAAGGGTTTTTGCTTTATTTGCTTTCTTTCTTTTGCCTTACTATATAACTCACCTTGTTCACCACTAAGGAGCTTTGTTACTGCCTCTGGAAAAGATAAGCCATAAAAGTTTTGTACAAAATCAATTGCAAGACCTCCCTGCTCTAATGCATGATCGTACCATACATTACCTCTAACTGTAATACTATGATCACTTGCAAGCCTCTTTTCTCTACCTGATGGCAATAGTTTCTCTCCTTGTCTTTGCAAAAATTCTACAAGGTCAACTGAATTGGCTCTTTGTTTTTGTTCTTCTGTAAAATGAATATAAGTACTCATAAACCCTCCTAACTGTTTTTCACCTTATGCACGATAAATACTATCCAAATTTAATTAGCAAAATATTTTAACAATATTGATTATACAATCGACTTTCACCTATCAGTTTAAAACTAGGAATGATTACCTGTAGTATCTCCCCTTCATAATCTTTTCTATTTTTGTTTTGTAGTTAAGAAAGCAGCCTTCAATTTGCTTGAAGGCTGCTTTCTTGATTGCAAGAATACTTTTTATATTAATACTATTATAATCTTTGGTAAACAAATAAGATATATAGTCTCACAGTTATATCTACTGTTTAATCATAAAATCATCAATTCCCTTAATAACATAATGGGGAACAATATCAAATTCATAATAATTTAAACAATGTGTGTAATCATTTTCAATATGGAAACTTTCATTAGCATACTTCTGTAAAACCGGATTAATCTGTTTCCTGGTTTTCTTTCCAGAAAGTAATAAATATTGTCTAAATAATTGAACTTTATTATATGTATTTTCCTCATTATCATATAATTCCTTAATGTAATCTTTATTAAAGTAATTATTTAAATATATTTCATAATCAAAGTCTGAAAAGTATTTTCTAATAAAAATATTAGCATTATTTACTTCGTCATCTATCAATATCGTTCGTCCGTCACTTTTTGTTGGTTTATCTCTTTTCTTCATCAATGAGGAGAGCATATCGTAAGAGACATTATCCTCAAAATCAGCATCATTGTATTCAAGATATTTTCTTAATGCCACCATTTTAACGATAGTATTAATTCCTTTTATGTTATCAGTTGCTTCTGAATGATACAATGCTATTGTTGATATAATATGTTTTTCAACATCTATCTCTTTTTCTAGTAATTCCTCATCATTATTAGCAAGATAAGAACCAAATGCCCAACTATTTTCAAAATAATGTTTTGTTTTTAAATCAATAATTGGTTCAAGATCATGTGTTAAGAATAAAACGGTATTATTCTTAAAACTATTACTTGTAAATGGTGAAAACAATCTACTCATTATAGCAAACTTTTTATTTTTATCAAAAGAAGAAATGGGATCATCTAAAATAATCAAATCTGCTCCTTGTTGCTTGGAATAATATAAGAATAAAATTAAAGCCACAACATTTTTTTCTCCCCAACTTAAACTTTTTCTTATATCGTTTGACTCATACAACTCCTCTTCAGATTTAATATACTTCAATCTACTTATAGATGATTTTTCTGCTATTTGCTCAATTTCAAAGTAATAATTAACTCCTGCCGATCTAAGAAAATCATTAATGTCTTCTTTTGCTAACGATATTGACTCAGTTATAGTATTGTTAAGTTCATTAATCTCATTATTTAAGCTTTTTATGCTATTTAATAAAACTTCTATTTTTCCATTAACAATATTAAACACCTTATCAGTCGCTTCCCCAGAAAAGATATCAAATTTATCTTTAATTTTTAACTTGTTTAATTTTTCTTCTATTATATTTCCATCTACTGTTTTAAATTCTATTGCGTCAAATTCAATTATTTCAGTAATCTTTCTTATTATCTCATTGTATTGAACTTGTAATCTACTAATATTATACGAAAAACTATCTTCATCATCAATTTTCTTTGTAAAGCCTTCAAATAGTTCATATTCAGGTTCTGACATAAACTTTTTCAATTTTAATATAGCATCTTCAAGTTGTTTCTTGTTCTGTATCATAGTTTTATCATAGGTTGTCTCAAAAACTTTTTTTGTTTTATCATAATCTTCTTTATCCCAATGACTCGCACAGAAAGGGCAATTATCTTTATCATCAAAATCTTTTCCTTTAGATTTCCAATCAACCCAAGTAACTACTTTGTCACTACTAAAGAAATCATTAAATCCTTTTAGTACTTCTGGCACATTATAAGTTGTATTTTTACTTGCTAAACCTTTCCCAAACCCAGTTTTACTAAGTTTTCCATCCTTATTAAACTTTAATTTTTCTGCTATCTCAAAAAATGATGTTTTCATCTCTTGAAATTCTGAATTTGATGCAATATCTACTTTTAAACCTTTTAAGCGTTCATCAAGTTTTTTTCTATTTTCTTCAAATATAGGATTACTAATAAAAACATCAAATGAGTTGTCTATCGCCTCGTTCTTGTTAAAAATTGTATTACTTACAAAATCTTCATTAAACGATATAGCTTTCTTAAAAAAAGGTTTGTTAAAACTATCTTCTGTTCCTTCTTCTAGTACTGTGACTATTAATTCAGGAATAGATTCTTCTCCAAAAGATTTCATTTCTTTGAGTTTGTTCGAATCACCATTAAAATAATACTCCAGTGCATTAGCTAAGGTTGACTTTCCTGTACCATTAAGACCATACTTAACATTCAATTTATTCTTTCTTATTATTACTTCCCCTTTTTTTATATTCCTGCAGTTTTTAATGGAAACTTTAGTACAATCAATATCCATGGTGTCCTCCTCTTTAAAATATACAATTCAATTTTAACGCCTGTCCATAAAATACATATAGAAAAGAAATACTGTTTTTATAACATTATAATTAGTTATTTTAAAAATATTGTAATTAATGAATAAAACTATAGCTTTATTCATTATACTTGATTTAGCAAACTTATCAAACATCATTTTGTAAATTATTACATTTTAGGCAATTTATAAATTGAATTGATTTATTGATTGTAAAATATCTACTATTTTCAGAAACTGTTTCATAAATCTAAAGTGTCACACGATGTCCATGATCTTCTCTCTTATGCCCCTGAGCCACTTTCTTTTCTCTTAACTTCCTCATTAACTTACTATCAATCTTTAATCCTATCCCTGATGATTTAAACGGAATATTATCTTCTAATATTTTACTCATATGATGGAGCATCCTCGATGCTACAAGACAAACAGATGGATTATGAACACTATTCATATTTTCAAGAAAAAACTTTGCATATTCATTTCCTTGTTCAGCAGATAGGGTAAAATACTCTTTAGCCATTTCTTTATCTTCTAACACATACTTTCCCAGTAAATATAATTTTCCTAGCATATACTGAGCAAACTGATTTCCATTGTCAGATGCTATCTCTAGAAACTTAATAGCTCTTTTTATATCTTCTTCCTTGGGATTCTCTTCTTTAAGAATTACCTTTGCCTTGCCATAATAAAAAAATGAACTTTTCAAATTTACGTTTATATTATCTAACTCTTTATTAATTACGTCCGTATCATATAAAAACAAATTATCTTCGTCTATTTCTTCTGCTGCTATAGCATCAACATCATCAAGTTCTTCAAAATTAATAGTCCCTTTATTTAAATTATCAGCTTCCTTGATTATCATATTCTTTATAGACTTGAATTCCTTTTGCTGTGACAAAGGTAGTGGCTCAGGCAAATTATCCATATAGCTATGAAGTACCTCATTACGCATTTCATACCATAACCTGTACGCTTTCTCAACTCTTTCATCCTTTGCAAGTTCATCTACAATCTCATCTACCATTCCTTTTAGCTGTGGCTGTAAATACCCATATTGCCTTTTCCCTTTAGTAAATTGCAACCGTTCTGCAAGTTCTATTAATTTCACTTCAATATTGCTATTCTGTACCATCCTGTTTTTCATTTCAGAAATTAATTGCACTAAAACTTCTCTCGACTCCTGTTTCAACTCATCTCGTCTTTTACTTTGCTCTATATAAATTCCCTCTAGTTCCTGACCAAAGATATTTTTTACAAATCCCGATTTCATTTTCTCTATACCTTTTTTAGTCAAGTATCCTTCTTTAGGATCTGTTGAATAACAAATCATATGAACATGAGGATGATGCCCTTCGTTATGAAAGGCTGCATACCACTGAAAATTTTCAGGCTTTATTTTTAAGCATTCGGCAATATCTATAGCATAGTAAGAAAGCATATTGTGCCAGCTTTCAGCATTATCATATCCTAGCCTAGTAGCATCCTCTCGTCTTAGAGAAATAATTGGTGTCCATATATTCCCTTTATGATTTGCAACCTCATTAGCAATTCTACTAAGTACAAGACTATCATTTCCTCCTGTAAATAAACCATGCTTACCCATTTTCTCTACCCTTGGTCTATTTGCAATATAATCTACATAATTTTTTCGTTTCCCTATCTTATCAAAGTTTTGCTCTAGTGCAACTGAAGTAAATTCAGAGGCATTTTTTATTGTTGAATTTTGAATATAATCCTCATACTCAAACAGGTTTTTAGTGCTTGGAAACTCTTTTATTATCTGAGCAATTAATTCCTCTTGTTTAATTGTAGATGAATGATTTTTATCTTCAACTCGTATTCTTTCTACTCCATCTCTGGTAGCAATATAATTTACTAAATTTCCAAGATGAGCTGATGTATTTTCACTCCTACCTTTTAAATAGGGGCATTTTAAAATAAGTCTTGGCATAGATTATCACTCTCCAATTCCTTGTTGAAACTTTATCGCCTCCTCCATAGATACTTTACCTCTTGTCTTTTTCACTTGCTGTACGCATCTTCCTCTAAGACTATGAAGTTCTTCTTCATTAATTTCTAAACCAGCTGCAAGTATATTCATCATCATACTCATTTCAACGGATAGACGAAATAGATT
>Ga0265295_1004392_pt1 | contig 19053 bp, 15 predicted proteins | sample Munlansysbiofilm_FD_192503 | JGI IMG/M metagenome (GOLD analysis project Ga0265295, IMG submission 192503) | Leachate microbial communities from a municipal landfill in Southern Ontario, Canada - Methane capture system biofilm | ecosystem: Engineered > Solid waste > Landfill > Unclassified ... | reverse complement strand
ATTAGGTTTAGTGAAGCGCATTCAAAAACAAATTACTAAATTTGAGCTTTCAAAAGAAAACTTTGAATTTGTAACTGCCTGATTATAAATAATAAAAATTGACGTTAGTCAGAATGGTTTAAGGTGTTCATTGATTATATCATTGTAATTATCTCTATGCATTCCACCGCCTTGATGGTCATTAAAGTGCAGTATCAGCCAATATTCAAAAGATTGATTTGAATAAGCTACGCCAAAGTTGTTTGCTAAGGCTTTTTGAATTGCAGAGTTGAAATCATTGTCGTTAAAATCGTCTTTGTCAAACACACACCAAACTTGGTCGTAGTATCCTTGTTGGTCTAACACGAGGGCTCTATTTACTAACGAAATTGTATTATATCCTTCACCAACCGATTTGACTGTTGCTGAAGTAATTCTGAATTGATTAAAATAAGAGGGTTCGGTATTTTCTCCTTCACAAACAATAAGAATAGAGGGCTTTTCTGTTAACTCTGCAACAGGTCTTTCTAGGCTCGGTTCTTTTCTTCGTTGAGCCTTTAACTGTTCAAGGTGCTTTTGCTTAGCTGCTTTTTGTTCAGCTTTTTTGTCCTTCATTTTCATTTTCTGGCAATAAAAATTTTAGGTTATCAAAAAAACCAAGAAATGGAACTGCACCATATTTTCCTCTAATATAGTTTTCTTCAAAAGGCTCTGTTTTTCTTACTTCATCTGATTTAAAGTCAGCTAAGGAATAAAGCTTTGCTTCTCCATATTTATTTTTGTTTGTGAACCAAATTTGGTCTCTTCTGAAAAGACCTGAACTTAATAAGTTTGTGTCGTGAGTATTGAAAATCAACTGTGCATTCTTCTTATTAAACTCTTTAGAGTTAAAAAGCGAAACGATTTTACAAACCAAATTTGGATGAAGTTTAGAGTCTAACTCATCAACAACTAACGTATATCCATTTTCAATCACATCAAGAATAGGCCCCGTTAAAGCAAAGAATTTTCTTGTCCCTGATGATTCATCATCGTCCAAAGAAAAACTAATGTTTCCTACCGCTTTTAGGTTTTCATTATATTTTTTATGCTTGGTCAATACATCAGAAACATACTCTTGCTTTTCTTCACGAACTTCTTTAATAATTTTATCTTTAAGTTCTTTAGGCATCCCTTTCGGAAGACTATTGATATCAAGTTTTTGTAATTCGATATCTTGAATTCCTAAATCTGCAGCTTTCAATAATTCTAGAATTTTGATTTTGTGTTCAGGGTCTTCTGTTCTACCCATAGTATAGCCTTGGTAACCTGATTCGTTTAACCCTGATAAAGTTTTTAATCTTTTAAACCAATCTAAAACATTGATTGCAGTGTTTTCATTGAATTGAGCGGCTACAGAAATTAATAACGCATTATCTCGAACAAGACCTTCCTTAACAACAGTATTGCCTTTGGTGAAACTACGTTCGTGAGTATTGAAGGTGTTTCCTTCTCTGTAAAAGAGTTCAACTTCTTTTGTTTTTGGCTTGTGATAAAGCCACTCAGATACAATTCTTTCAGTTGTCGCTTCAAAGCCATAACGATAAAGCACATTTTTGTGAACGAAAATGATTTCAAATTCAGATGGTTCGTTTTCTGTCTGTGTGCTTAGTTTAAAAGGCTCAACTTCAATAGTCTCACCTTTTTGGCTTTCCTTTGAACTATTGATTACGAAATATCGCATAAATGCAAATGCGTCTAACAACTTGCTTTTACCACTCGCATTTGCACCGTAGATAACTGCACTTTTGAGAAGTCGCAGTCCAAAGTTTTCATTGATTACGATATTTTCGTGCTCTCTGGTGTCTTTGTCATAGTTAGAAGCAATAAGGCTCAAAGTCACTTTGTCCTTAAATGTCCTAAAGTTTTTAATTGAAAATTGCAGAAGCATCTTTCTGTTCGTTTTTGATTAATTTACCGCAAAGGTAATCTTTATTTTGTAATTACGAGCAAAATAAAAGTCTTTTTTAATTATTTTAGCTCGAAAATCTTGTTTATGTTGCTTATGCGCTTACCGCTAACTCGTATCTAAAAACGGATTCTCCATTCTCATACCACCAAATTCAGATGGCTTTCCACAGTTCTTATTTGTTCCTATTTTTTTACAAATATAATTATTTAATTAGATAAACAAATGAATTTTTAATTTTCTTTTCCAGTATTGGCATAAAACTATTTGTGCTTATAAAACAGGTTAAAATGTTTTATAAGCACAAAAGGATTTTTCAATAAAACCTAGGCTAAACCTAGAGTTATTTTATTGATTTTAAAATCTATTTTTCCAGAGCATACAATTCAGCAATTTTAATGATCACTTCCGTTGCTTTTACCATGGATTCGAGTGGGACAAATTCAAATTTTCCGTGAAAATTATGTCCACCTGCAAAAATATTGGGGCAAAGAAGTCCCATGTATGATAATCGAGCACCATCTGTGCCGCCTCTAATCGGAACAACGCGAGGTTCTACATCGCATAATTCCATGGCTTTAAAGGCCGTTTCTACAATATGCATCTCTTTTTCAACCATTTCACGCATATTATAATATTGGTCATTCATCTCGATGGTGATAATTTCGGATCCGTATTTGTTGTTTAAAAACTGAACTGTTTTCAACATGAGTTGTTTTTTATCTTCAAATAGTTTTTTGTCGTGATCCCGAATAATATATTGTACAGTTGCATTTTCAACCGTGCCATTTATATATATTAAGTGATAAAAACCCTCATAATCTTGAGTATATTCGGGTTTCATAAATTCGGGTAGAAGAAGATTAAGCTCCGTTGCAATATTTAATGCATTAATCATTTTGCTTTTGGCATAGCCAGGATGGATGTTTCTGCCTTGAATATTTATTTTAGCTCCGGCAGCATTGAAGTTTTCATATTCCAATTCGCCAATTTCCCCACCATCCAAAGTGTATGCAAAATCAGCTCCGAATTTTTCTACTGAAAAATGATCCACACCTTTTCCAATTTCCTCATCAGGAGTAAATCCAACTCTGATTTTTCCATGTTTAATTTCTGGATGAGCAATTAGATATTTCATCGCTTCGATAATTTCAACAATTCCGGCTTTGTCATCTGCTCCCAAAAGAGTCGTTCCATCCGTTGCGATGATGGTATTGCCAATATATTTGTTTAATTCTGGAAATTCTGTTGGATCGAGAGTTAGACCTAAATCTGAATTTAAAACAATATCTCCGCCTTGATAATTTTCAACAATAACTGGATTGGTAACTTTCCCTGGCATATCAGGACTGGTGTCCATATGAGCAATAAAGCCTATTACAGGCGCTTTCGCTTCCGTGTTTGCAGGAAGAGTTGCCATCACATATCCATGTTCGTCAACACTTACTTCTTTCAGACCGATGCTTCTTAATTCGCCGGAAAGATAATTGGCAAATTCCAACTGTTTTCTTGTGGAAGGATAGGTTTCACTTTTGTCATCGGATTGTGTGTCGATGGCAATATATTTTAAAAATCTCTCTTTAATTGCTTCTTTCATAGTTTCTGTTTTTAAACAGAAAAGCCCTGAGGCTCGTCTGTTTGGTAATTATTTATTCTTGATTTTCGGGTTCCACTTTTGCTTGTTTGGCATCCCAAATGAGATATGCGCACAGCAAAACAAACATGCCTAATCCGAGGTATTCAGCAGCAGCTGTTTTCGACCACGCTGTCATGAACATATCAATGTTTGCAAATCTTAAAATAGCACTTACTACACCCATAATGGCTCCACCAGCAATCAGTCCAGATGCTACAAGGGTTCCTCTGTCGCGACGGGCATTGTTTACTTTTTCGTCTTTCGAACGACTGGCAACATACCATGCAATAGCGCCACCAACCAATAGAGGTGTGTTTAATTGAATCGGAATAAACATTCCCAAAGCAAATGCCAATGCAGGAACTTTAAGTTTGTCAAGAATTAATGCTAAAAATGCGCCTCCAATATACAACATCCATGGAGTACTTTCGCCAGACATTAGTGGTTTAATAATCGACGCCATCGCATTTGCTTGTGGTGCAACCATAGATCCTTCACCCGTATATCCGTAAGTTTTACTTAAAATTAAAATGACACCACCCACGGTTATGGCAGAAACAAAAGTTCCTAAAAACTTCCATGTCTCTTGTTTGTATGGAGATGTTCCAATCCAATATCCAATTTTCAAATCAGTGATAAAACCACCCGCCATCGCTAATGCTGTACAAACAACGCCACCAATAATAAGGGCTGCAACCATTCCAGATGGACCACTAAGTCCGACTGCTGCCAAAACAAATGACGAGAGTATTAAAGTCATCATGGTCATTCCCGAAACCGGGTTGGTTCCGACGATGGCAATGGCATTGGCCGCCACGGTTGTGAATAAAAAAGCAAAAAACATAACAATGGCAACGCCAACGAGAGCAATAAGAAGGTTGTCGACCACGCCAAGCCAGAAAAACAGGAATATTAATAAAGTAGTAACGATAAGTCCAAAAAGAATAATTTTCATTGGAATATCACGCTCTGTTCTTTTTTGGTTTTCGCTTCTGGTACTTTTAGAAAAAGTTTCGCTCACTGCTAATCCCATCGCTGTTTTGATAATTTTTGAAGATTTTGCTACGCCAATTAAACCAGCCATAGCAATGGCGCCAATACCGATATATCGAGCATAAGTGTTGAAAATTTCTTCCGCAGACATACTGCTGAGTAAAGTAATTGTATCGCCATCAACCATTGCAAATTGCGAGAAAAGAGGAACAATAACCCACCAAGCAAAGAAAGATCCACAAGCAATGATGAGTGCGTATTTCAGACCAATAATGTAGCCCATTCCCATGACAGCAGCACCAATGTTGAGTTTGAAAACCAATTTGAATTCGTTAGCTATTTTTTCACCATAGGGGAGGACTCTCGAAGAAAATACTTCCGCCCATGCTCCAAAAGTGGCTACAACAAAGTCGTAAACACCGCCAATGAGTCCACTAATAAGCAATAATTTTGCTTGATTGCCACCTTTGGCACCAGAAACTAATATTTCGGTAGTTGCAGTGGCTTCCGGAAATGGATATTTTCCATGCATGTCGGAAACAAAATATTTTCGAAATGGAATTAAAAATAAAATCCCTAGAAATCCACCAAATAAAGAGGCCAAAAAGATTTGATAAAATTCAACCTGAAGATCTAATCCAGGAGTGGTTTCTGATATTATAAAAAGTGCAGGAAGAGTGAAAATGGCTCCTGCAACAATAACACCTGAACTAGCACCAATAGACTGGATAATGACATTTTCACCCAAGGGGTTTTTTCGTTTAGCTAGTGTTGAAGCTCCAACGGCAATAATTGCAATGGGAATGGCTGCTTCAAATACTTGTCCGATTTTCAATCCGAGATAAGCTGCTGCTGCCGAAAAAATAGCCGCCATGACAATTCCCCAGATTACCGACCAGGCATTTACTTCCGGATAAATTTTATTCGGTTTCATAATGGGCTCATAAACTTCGCCCTCTTTTAGTTCACGATATGCGTTTTCGGGCAACTCGTGCTTCATTTTGTCATCCATGTTTGTCATATGAAAGATTTTTATTTTAGGACAAATATAGTTTTTTTTTGAAAATTTAATCTTTTTTTTGAGAATTATTCAAATAAAACTTTGATTGTCTTTTTGGTTAGCATTTTTTTGTTTTGATAATCAAATGTTTGAGTGTGTTTTTTGATGATTAAATTGTTTTTTCTGACCAAGGGTAGGAATTATTTTTTTTGTTCTGTGTTATTATGTTGTGGAAATGTTAGTTATTTATTGCAGATTCCTCATTTCTCTCTATTTCATTTAGAATGACCCTGTATGTCATCCCGAACTCGTTTCCATGGTCATCCCGAACTTGTTTCCAGTCACCCTGAACCGTCATCCGTGTCATCCTGAACGGTCATCCTGAACTTGTTTCAGGATCAGGATCTGTTTTTGTTTCAGGATCTCTTGTTACTGCAGTTTCAGGATCAGGGCCACTTTACAAACTTTAAACTTTTAACTCTTCCTGACCACCCGTCCACCCGACCACCAAAAGCCATCCGCGACGACCATCATCACATCATCAATCATCACATCAACTTGTATTTGCCATGTGGAATGGGGTTTTGTTCTCCCAAAAGACCTTTTTTTTTATGAAAAATAATTATTCTGTATTATATATTGGATTATTGTATTACTTTAGTTGAAAATATTGAAGTTCGTTTTTTTTTTTTATCACAATAGGTTGTTTATATGAAACGTATATTTTTCACATTACTATTTACTCTATTATCCTATTCTGTATTATTTGCCGCTCACGATCCCGTTTCGCGTGGTGCAAAAGCAGCAGCAATGGGCGGTGCTTCAGTTGCAAATGTTGATTTTTGGGGAGTTTTCAACAATCCTGCCGTCAATGCTTACATTCGAGATATTAGTGCAGGTGCTTATTTTGAAAACAGATATTTGCTCAAGGAATTAAGCTATCGGGGATTGGGAGTTGTTTTGCCCGTTGCACAGAACGATGCTTTTGCATTAAATGTTCAACAGTTTGGTTATGCTCAGTACTTAGAATCAAAAGTGGGCTTGGCATACAGCAAGAAATTTGGAGAGTCTTTTTCTGCAGGATTGCAGTTTGATTATCTAAATACTTTTATTGGAGAAGGCATTGGAAATAAGCACTCTTTTACATTTGAGTTTGGACTTTTTTCAAGATTTAATAAAAAACTATCCTTGGGGTTTATGGCTTTTAATCCAGCTCGGATGAAGTTATCTGACTACAACGGATACAATGATTATATCCCCGTTATTTTAAAACTAGGAGCACGTTACGAGTTTTCAGAACGTATTTCAGCCATTTCGGAAGTCGAAAAAGACATCTACCGTGATTTTGTAATGAGATTTGGATTGGATTATAAATTGACCGATTTTTTATATGTTAGAGGCGGATTATCCACAGGTGTAGTTGCATATAGTTTTGGAGTTGGACTTGATTATCATAATATTAAATTCGATATTTCTACCTCTGTTCATCAAGTATTAGGACCCAGTCCTCAAATATCATTAATGTATAGTTTTAATAAAAAATCTGAAAAATCACAGACGAATCAAAGTTTTTAAATTGCATCAATGAAGTTTACAAGAAAATATATATTCATAATTATTGTTCTTCTGAATGCTTTTTATTTGGGAGCTCAAGAAATAGACACGGTTCAAACGGATGTTGCCATTGAATCATTAATCGAAAATTTTGTTGAAGAAATGGATGCTGAAGTCGATTTTACAGAATTGGTAGAAGATTTTCAGTTTTATTTGCAAAACCCTATGAATTTGAATAATCCAGATTATGATGTTCTGAAAAGGGTTTTTAAATTGAGTGACTATCAAGCATATCAATTAAAAGCATATTTATCGGTAACGGGTGAAATTCAAACGCTTTATGAATTATCTAGTATTTTGGGATTTGATAAGCAAACGGTGTATCGACTTTTGCCCTTTGTTAAAGTAGAACCTATCCGTAATCCATATAAAATCAATTTAAGGCAAGTATTAAAATATGGAAGAAACCAGCTTTTTATCCGAACTCAAGGGGTTGTCGAGGAACAGCTAGGATATTCTGAAGCCAGTGATTCACTGCTAGAGGCTCGCCCCAATGCTCGATATCTGGGAAGTCCATATAGGCTTTATACACGCTATGGCTTTAATTATCAAAATAAAATAAGGTTTGGAATTACTGCAGAAAAAGACCCTGGTGAAGAGTTTTTTAAAGGAAGTCAGAAAAATGGTTTCGATTTTTATTCAGCACATCTGTTTATTCGTGATTTTGGGGTTGTTAAATCTCTGGCAATTGGCGATTATCACTTACAGTTTGGTCAGGGATTGACTTTATGGACGGGTTTGGGTTTTGGAAAATCTTCCGATATCGCTACTATAAAAAAACGTGCTCAGGGAATTCGCCCTTATACTTCTGCCAATGAGTACGGATTTATGAGAGGTGCTGCCACCACCTTGAGGTATAAAGATTTTGAATGGAGTTTATTCTACTCCAAAAATTCCATTGATGCCACTGTCGACTCGCTCAATGCCGAAGAGTTTTATATTGCATCCTTGCAAGAAACCGGTTTTCACCGCACACCTGGCGAATTGGCCGGAAAAAATGCCTCTTGGCAGCAGATGTACGGTTTTAATTTAACGTACAAAAGAGAATTTTCAAAGATAGGTTTGACCATGTATGAGTCAATTTTCGAAAATGATTATCAAAAAAAGACTAGTTTTTATAATCAATTCGATTTTTCGGGTATTAAAAATCAATGTATGGGCCTAGATTATGAATCTTATTATCGCAAAGCTGGATTTTTTGGCGAAGTTTCGATGAGTGCAAATGGAGGATGGGGAACACTGAATGGACTCAATATGCAATTGGATCCAATGGTTGGAATCTCTTTGGTACATCGTTTCTATTCGGTTGATTATCAAAATTTGAATACCATCGCTTTTGGGGAAGGAACCCGCAGTGCAAACGAACAAGGTTTGTTTTTAGGAACAAATATGATTTTTAGCTCAAAACTAACCCTCGATGCTTATTATGATTTGTTTTCATTCAAATGGCTTAGATTCAGAGTGGATGCTCCTTCAAATGGCAGCGATTATTTGCTGCAACTGAATTATACGCCCTCTCGATATACATCCGTATATGTGCGATATCGTGCCAAAACAAAAGCTTTAAATAATAGTTCGGATATTTTTCTAAATAAAATTTATCCTTCTGAAAAGCAAAATTTTAGATTGCATTTTTCACATCGATTGTTGCGTAATCTCTCTATTAAAAATAGGGTAGAATGGACTGCCTACGATAATGGCGTTGATGAAACAAAGTTTGGATTTTTAATGTATCAAGACGTTGCTTATAATTTTCAAAAAATCCCACTAAATGTCTCTGCCAGATATGCTATTTTTGATACCGATTCGTATGATGCTCGGATGTTTGCCTACGAAAGCGATGTCTTGTATGCTTTTTCAATTCCTGCCTATTTCTATAAAGGAAGCCGTTGGTACGTATTGTTGAAATACCAAATCGTTAAAAACTTAGACGTTTGGTTGCGTCTTTCTCAAACTTGGTATGCCGACAGGGAAGTGATTTCTAGTGGTTTAGATGAAATTCAAGGAAATACCAAAACCGAAATAAAAGCTCAAATTCGATTGAAGTTTTAGTTTTACTCAAAGTGCTCTTTTCTTTATTTCTAAAAGAAAAATCTTTGGATTAATATTTCTTATATTCTGCAGACTCGATTCTTTTATTATAGAGCGCTCCTGTTGTATGCTCAATTGGAATTTAGCAAATCAACTGTGAATAAATCAAGCCTAAGGACGTTTGTTATTTCGTGAATGTAGTCACTTGGCAAAGATTATAGGCTACATATTGATTAATTAGCTGTTTGCAGTTGAACCCGCAATGAATACACCTTTGATTGCCCCTACAGAAATTGGCTAACCACATTTTTTAGAGGGCAATTGCATTTTTTTTCATAAAAACTATTGTCATACGCAAAAAAAAACAAAGCCTCTTTCGATTTTTAATTTCGCTAATTTCTGTTTAATTGACATCTTTTCGTCTTGCTAAACTTTAGTCAATCCTGAAACAAGGTGTTAAAAGTCTGTTTAAAAGTATAATAATGTCAAAAAAAGCATTTTGACATTCATTTGTTTTATAAAAATATCTATTTTTGTAAGTCTAATAAAACGGTTTAGTAACTTAATAATTTTTTTTATGAAAAATAAATTTATTCTTTTAATGCTTTTGCTTAGTATTAATTTTCTTGCGTTTGCTCAATTACCGAATGGTAGTTATGCAAAAAACTTCTCCATGAAAGATATTTATGGTGTTAATCATACATTGTATGAACACACAGATGCACTTAAGCCAGTGGCACTTGATTTTTTTGCTACTTGGTGTGGTCCTTGTAAAACGTATCATAATACTCATGCTTTTAAAACAGCCTATGAAACTTGGGGCCCTCCGGGAACCAATGAAATGATGTTGTTTGCAATAGAGGCTGATGGTGCTTCAATTGCTACAATTCAGTCTCCTGCGTTTGATTGGTCTGCCGGTACGCCGTATCCTATTTTGCCTACGGTTTCCCCGAATACTTCTGCCGTGGTTAGTGATTATAAAATTTCTGCATTTCCTACTGTTTATGTTGTTTGTCCAAACAGAAAAGCATATACCGTGGGGCAGGTAAATGCAAATACAATTAAATCTAGAATGGCTCAATATTGTCCGACCATTCCAAACGAAGCATTGAATGTCGGAGTTTTTGGTTTTGACGCTCCTAAAAACTTAATCTGCCAATCTTTGGTTCCTAAAATTAGCATTCAAAATCTTGGTACATCTAACCTAACAAGCGCAAAAATCATTTGCAAAATAGATGATGCTGTCGTTGCAGAGTATCCTTGGACTGGAAACTTAAGTAGATTTGATGTTGCAAATATTACTATCCTTCCTGCCATCAATACCTCTGGTTTGTCAGGGGGGTCTCATGTTTTTAAATATGAAATTACCGAGCCCAATGGCGGAGTAGATGCGGTTCCTAATGATAATGTTCAGGTTGCTAATTTCAAAATTGCAAACGACCCTGTGGATGTCCAGATTATAATTAAAACAGATGCTTTTCCAAGTGAAACAACATGGGAAATTAAAGAACAAGTTCCTCCAGCCTTTGTAGCCGCCGTCGGTGGTCCCTATACCCAACAAACAAATACACAAACTTTGTGTCTAGAACAGATTTGTTATAACTTTACTATTTACGATGCATATGGTGATGGAATGGCTTATAATAATAATGTTGGATATGTGTTAGTGAAAAAAGGAAATGATACATTGGTTTATTTTAAAGGAAATCAGTTTACTCAATCGAAAACCGTGTCATTTTGCTTGTCTCCTGTTTCTATCGAAAATAATGATTTGTTTGAGCAAAATTTTTCATTCTTCCCTAATCCTGTGACCAATAATGAGTTGTTTATCGACTTTATTGCAACCACAAATGATCAATTATTAATTGATTTGTATGACGTAACTGGGAAAAAAGTTCGTAGTTTAAACAAAGGTTCATTCAATCAAGGAAATCATCAAATAAATCTAAGTGGATTAGATTTAAAACAAGGTATATATATAATGAAAGTTAATTATGGTTCATTTATTACAACTCGTAAATTGATGATTCAATAAGTTTTTTTGGTTTGTTTTGGTTTTTTTGGTTTATTAAAGAGAGGAGTGGTTTCCTCTCTTTTTTTTGTCATAAAGTAAACTTGATCGAAGCTTGAGAAATTTGCTCGAAAATACACTGCTTTATTAAGCTGAGATTTCGGATTAAAAGAAATACAATCTAATTGCTTTTTTTTTGATTGTAGAATCCTTGGTTTATATCCCGCTTATATCTCTTTTAAACGGCTTAATAATTGTTTCACAACGCAATAATCGAATGATTTCCATTTCCTCATTAGATCTCTTTGATTGAAATCTACACCATCAATACAAGAGATTATAGACTGAAAAATCACTTTGTAGATTGTTACATTGTTTCTGCTTGTATGTTGGCCATGGGTCAAAAGAAACAAGCAGGGCTATGCCTTGTGAAATATAGGTATAAGCGAAAAAGCCTTCCCGAAATATCGAGAAGGCTTTTTTACGTATCTTTTAAAGGCTAAAGCTTATTAATCTTTAGCATTAATCCTGATTTTAAATTGGCAGCTTTGTTTTTATGAATAATGCGTTTTTTTGCCAATTTGTCAATTAAAGAAGCCAATGGAGGATAAGCAACAACTGCCTCTTCTTTAACACTAATTGCTCTCGCTTTTTTTAATGCATTGCGCATAGTTTTAGCGTAGTAACGGTTTGCATCGCGTTTTCTATTATTCGCTCTGATTCTTCTGATTGCTGATTTATGATTAGCCATCTTGTTATATTCTTTTTTATTTTTAAATTTCTTTTTTATCTCTTTTTGGGAGTGCAAAGTTATAACTTTTTTCTTATTTTACAAACTTTCGGTGAAATTATTTTTTCAATGTGCTTTTTTTTCATATTATTGAAAATTCCGACTCTAAAATCATGAATAACTCAAAATAAAATAGTACTTTTGCAATTCTTTTCATTTAATAATATATATGATACAAATTACTTTACCAGATAACTCTATAAAACAGTTCGATAACGGAATTACTGGAATGGATATAGCAAGGTCTATTAGCGAAGGATTGGCTAGAAATTCTATGGCAATTGGTGTAAATGGAACAGTGCAAGATTTGCTAAAACCTATTAACGAAGATGCTTCTATAAAAATATATACATGGAATGATGTTGAAGGAAAAGCTACCATGTGGCACTCCTCTGCTCACATTATGGCGGCTGCCATCGAGATTCTTTATCCGGGAGTGAAATTTGGAATTGGACCCGATATTGAAAATGGATTCTATTATGATGTTGACTTTCTAGATTACACGCTTACCCAAGATGATTTGGTGAATATTGAAAAGAAAATGATGGAATTGATTTCTCAAAAACATCGTTTTGAATATCGGGAAGTTACTAAAGTTGAAGCACTAAAATATTTTTCAAAGAAAGGCGATGAATATAAACTCGAATTGATAAATGAACTGGAAGATGGAACAATTTCATTCTATCAAACTGGTGATTTTGTTGATTTATGCCGCGGACCTCATTTGCCCGATACATCTTTTATTAAAGCCATTAAGTTGACAGCCATTGCCGGAGCTTATTGGAGAGGGGACGAAAAACGCAAACAGTTAACCCGTGTTTATGGAATTACCTTTCCAAAGAAAAAAGAATTAGACGACTATTTGGTAATGCTCGAAGAGGCCAAAAAAAGAGATCACCGGAAATTAGGAAAAGAACTGGAATTGTTTACGTTTTCTCAAAAGGTGGGTTCTGGATTGCCACTTTGGTTGCCAAAAGGAGCCGCATTAAGAGAAAGATTGGAAAATTTCTTAAAAAAACTTCAAAAAGAGCATGGTTATGAGCAAGTAATCTGTCCGCATATTGGAAATGTAGAGTTGTACAAAACTTCAGGACATTTTCAAAAATATGGAGAAGATTCGTTTCAACCCATAACGACTCCTGTCGAAGGGGAAGAGTTTCTCTTGAAACCAATGAACTGTCCTCACCACTGCGAAATTTATAATGCAAAACCACATTCATACAAAGATCTTCCCGTTCGATTGGCTGAATTTGGAACTGTTTATAGATATGAACAAAGTGGAGAATTGCATGGTTTAACTCGTGTAAGGGGTTTTACTCAAGATGATGCACATATTTTCTGTCGTCCAGATCAACTTTTGGATGAGTTTAAAAAAGTAATTGATATAGTTTTGTATATTTTCAAAACATTGGATTTTAAAGATTTTGTAACTCAGGTTTCTTTGCGCGATCCAAATAATAAAGAAAAATATATTGGTTCGGATGAAAATTGGGAAAAATCAGAACAAGCAATTATCCAAGCCGCTGCAGAAAAAGGACTGAAAACGGTAGTGGAAATTGGCGAGGCTGCTTTTTATGGACCAAAACTAGACTTTATGGTAAAAGATGCCATCGGTCGTAAATGGCAGTTGGGAACGATTCAAGTCGATTATAATTTACCCGAAAGGTTTAATTTAGAATATACTGGCAGCGATAATCAAAAACATCGACCCATTATGATTCACAGAGCCCCTTTTGGCTCCATGGAACGCTTTGTAGCAGTGTTAATTGAACATACTGCTGGGATTTTTCCACTTTGGTTAACCCCAGAACAAGCAATTATTTTACCAATTAGTGAAAAATATGTTGATTATGCACAAAAAGTATTAAATTTGCTGCGCAAACATGATATTCGTGCTACAATTGATGAGCGAAATGAGAAAGCAGGTCGTAAGATTAGAGATGCAGAAATGAAAAAAATCCCATTTATGCTCGTTGTTGGCGAAAAGGAAGAAGCGGATGGAAGCGTATCTGTGCGCAGACACCAGGAAGGAGATTTAGGCACTATGAGTATTGAAAAATTTGCAGAAATAATAAATAAAGAGATAGCAAGTATTCTTGCTAATTAAAATAAAAAAAAGTAGTATTCATTAAAAGAAAGGAGATATAGCCATAGCAGCTTTATTCAGAAAACCAGGAACGCATCGTAACTTTCCCAGCAAGAAAGAACCTACTCATCGTATCAATGATTTCATTACCACGCCAGTTATTCGCTTGGTGGGTGATAATATAGAACCTGGTATCGTTAACTTACGCGATGCATTGGATTTAGCCCAAAAACTAGAATTGGACTTAGTGGAAATTTCACCGGCAGCAAACCCTCCCGTGTGTAAAATCATGGATTATCAAAAGTTTCTTTACGAACAGAAAAAGAAACAGAAAGAGATGAAATCCAAAGCTACTAAAATTGTGGTAAAAGAAATTAGACTCGGACCCAATACGGATGATCATGATTTTAAATTTAAAGTAAATCATGCCATTGGTTTCCTAAAAGATGGAAACAAAGTAAAAGTGGATGTGTTTTTTAGAGGTCGGTCTATTGTTTATAAAGATCAGGGAGAAATCTTGCTATTACGATTTGCGGAAGCATGTATGGAATTCGGTAAACCCGAACAAATGCCAAAGCTAGAAGGAAAACGTATGATAATGATTCTTACCCCATCAAAAAAATAAAGAAATTGATTTTAACTATTTGTAGAATTAACCAATTAAAAATCATTAAAAGATGCCAAAAGTAAAAACCAAATCCAGTGCAAAGAAACGTTTCTCTTTCACCGGAACCGGTAAAATTAAGCGTAAACATGCCTACAAAAGTCACATTTTGACAAAAAAATCAAAAAAACGCAAACGTAACTTAGGTTACTCTGCAATTGTTGATCCTGCCGATGTGCCAAATGTAAGACTAATGCTTAACTGTTAAAAAATCGGAGTCATTAACCCTTACTATCAGCCCAATAAAGATTCCAAAATGGAACGCTGAAGTGAAAATTAAAAATGTAAAATTATGCCAAGATCAGTAAATCATGTAGCTTCAAGAGCTCGTAGAAAAAAAATTCTAAAGTTAACCAAAGGATACTTTGGTCGTCGTAAAAACGTTTGGACAGTAGCAAAAAATACCTGGGAAAAAGGTCAACAGTATGCATATCGCGACCGTAAAACCAAAAAACGTAATTTCAGAGCACTCTGGATTATGCGTATTAATGCTGCTGCTCGCCAATATGGAATGTCTTATTCCGTTTTTATGGGGAAAGTTCATAAAGCGGAGATTGGTCTAAACCGCAAGGTATTAGCCGATTTAGCAATGAATAATCCCGATGCTTTTAAAGCTATCGTAGATATCGTAAAATAGAGTTTCTCTGTTTTTGTAGATTACTAAAGAATAAATACAAATAGTTAAATATCAAAAAAAAAGTCACCTCTGGTGGCTTTTTTTGATGTGCTATTTTGTATATAGTGACTGCTCTAAATAAGAAGTAATATTTATTGTTTGTAAAAAGCCCACCGTTTTTTGAGATTTGAAAAATGAAAGAAGAATAAAATAAGTTTATATTTCTGTTCTATGAAAAATAATGTTATTTTTGTAAATTGAAAAAAATCAAAATCATGAAAAAATACGTCGTAATTATTGTTTTAAGCTTTTTCATAACGAGTTTTACCTCTTGTACAAAATCTAAAGAGAGTAAATTACAAGGAAAATGGAGGAAGATTGATGTTACCAATGTAGATGTCGTTAAGCCATTAACCATTTGGGATTTTAATTCCGGACAGCTTACAATTTACACTCTGCCTATTGGGCAAACAGAAATGATAGAGGAGTCTAAAGCCACTTATTCCTTAGGATTTAATGGGACAACCTATACCTTTAATATAATAAAAGAAATTTCAGGAAAAAAGCTAAGTTGGGTTAAGGGGGATGGGAAAATTGTAAAACTCAATGATGATTTTTTCAAGTATATGAATAAAAATGGCTATTATGCCGAGTTTGTCCGCTACTAATCGGACGTTTCAATGACGAAAGTAAAAACTGCCTTTTTTTGTACAAATTGCGGAACGCAGCATTCTAAATGGTCTGGTAAATGCAATGCTTGTAATGAATGGAATACCATTGTTGAAGAGGTAATTATAGTTGACAAACAAAAAAAAACAACACTTGGCGATTCTCGCCCCAAACCTGTTTTGCTCTCTTCTATAAATGTTGAAGAGACACCTAGGATAAGTACTTTCGACATGGAGTTTAATCGTGTATTGGGCGGCGGTTTAGTCCCAGGGTCAATTGTGCTTTTGGGTGGTGAGCCAGGTATTGGAAAGTCAACACTTATGCTGCAAGTAGCTCTAAATATGCCCGAAAAAAAGATTTTCTATGTTTCGGGAGAAGAGAGTTATGGGCAAATTAAAATGAGAGCCGAGAGGATTAATACAGGTTTTAATAATTTATACCTTTATTCAGAAACCAACACCTTAAGTATTGTTACAGAGGCTGAAAACTTGAAACCTGATATTGTAATTGTTGACTCTATTCAAACCACAACAACCCCGTATATTGACTCTTCAGCAGGAAGTGTTTCGCAGGTTCGTGAATCGGCAGCCGAGCTTCAACGCTTTGCAAAGCAGTCTAATATTCCATTTATTCTAATCGGACATATTACTAAAGATGGAAGCATCGCAGGCCCGAAAGTTTTAGAACACATGGTTGACGTGGTTATGCAGTTTGAAGGAGACAGAAATCATGGATATCGAATTTTGAGAACTTCCAAAAATAGGTTTGGCTCAACTTCTGAAATTGGAATTTATGAAATGGAATCGTACGGACTTCGAGAAGTAAGCAATCCATCCGAAATCCTGATTTCACATCGTGAAGAGAGCACTTCTGGAGTTGCTATTGCTGTTAATTTGGAAGGCAACAGAGTATTGATGATAGAAACACAAGCATTGGTGAGTCCCGCTGTCTACGGAACTCCACAGCGTTCTACAACAGGTTTTGATGCTCGAAGATTGAATATGCTTCTAGCCGTCCTTGAAAAAAGATGTGGTTTTAGATTGGGAGCAAAGGATGTTTTTTTAAATATTACTGGAGGAATTAAAGTAGATGATCCTGCCATTGATTTAGCAATTGTCGCCTCTATCTTATCTTCCAATGAGGATATCGCAATTGATCCGGGCTTTTGTTTTGCAGCTGAAGTTGGATTGTCTGGCGAAATTCGTCCCATCCCCAAAATAGAACAGAGAATTGCAGAAGCTCAAAAACTGGGCTACCGCCAAATCTTTATTTCGAAATATAATTTAAAAGGCCTAAATCAACAATCGTCTACGATTCGTATAAAAGCATTGAGTAGGATAGAGGATATGTTGTCGGAGATTTTTTGAGAAATTGCTATTTTTTATCGTACCACGAGCCGTATTTGGGATAGCTTTCCGAAATCCTAATTATTTGGTCTTTGATCTGATCTTCTTCCAAATCTTTGATTTTTTTCGCAGGAATTCCTGCGTACAACGAGCCCGAAGAAACAACGGTGCCTTGTGTTACAATAGCTCCCGCTGCAATAATGGAATTGCTTTCAATAATGGCTCCATCCATCACAATTGCTCCCATGCCAATTAAAACATAATCGTGAATTGTGCAGCCATGAACAATCGCTCGGTGTGCAATGGAAACATGATTTCCAATTTCAACTTTGTGTTTTTGATAGGTGCAATGAATAATCGCACCATCTTGGATATTTACATAGTCGCCTATTCGTATCGAATGAACATCTCCACGAACAACGCTGTTAAACCAAAAACTACAGTTGTCGCCACAAATAACATCTCCAGTTATCGTTGCATTTTCTGCTATAAAACTATTTTTTCCAAATTTAGGTAAGATTCCGTTTACCGAAAGTATGCTTGCCATATTATAGAGGTTTTTTGGTGTCTACTTTTGGATAATCAATGTTAAAATGCAGACCACGACTCTCTTTGCGCTCCATGGCTTGTTTAATAATAATGTATCCAACTTGAATTAAATTTCTTAATTCGCAAATTTCCTGAGTAACAATCGATCGAACGTAGAGTTCTTCCGTCTCTTTGTATATAATTTCCAGTCTCTTTAAAGCTCTATTAAGTCGTAAATTTGAGCGGACTATTCCTACATAATTACTCATTATATTTTGTAGTTCTTTTTTTGTTTGAGTAATTAAAACCATCTCTTCGTTTAAAACGGTTCCTTCATCATCCCAATCGGGAATTTCATTATTGTGGTTTATATCTTGTATGATAGAGTCTGTTTTCAAAGCGGCTCTGTGTGAGAAAACAAGAGATTCAAGAAGTGAGTTTGAGGCAAGCCTGTTGGCTCCGTGCAGGCCTGTAGAAGCACATTCGCCAGAAGCAAAAAGGTTTTTTATTCCTGTTTCACCCAATTCATTTGTTGCGATGCCACCACAAATGTAGTGAGCTGCTGGTACCACCGGAATTAAATCTTTGGAAATATTAATGCCAATTTGTAAACATTTGGCGTAGATGTTTGGAAAATGCATAATCAATGTTTCCGATGGGATGTGCCTAGCATCCAAATAAACATGTTCTTCTCCGCTGATTTTCATTTCATTATCAATGGCTCTGGCAACGATGTCTCTGGAAGCAAGTGAGCCTCGAGAGTCATATTTGTGCATAAATTCATTTCCCTGATAATCTTTTAAAATTGCACCTGCACCTCTCAAAGCTTCGGTAATCAAGAAAGAGGGTTTTTCGTTTGGATTGAAAAGTGCTGTAGGATGAAATTGAACAAACTCCATTCCTCTAACAAGCCCTTTCGCTCTGTATGCCATCGCAATTCCATCACCTGTAGAGACTTTAGGATTGGTTGTATTGTTGTATACATGTCCAGCTCCGCCAGTGGATAGCATGGTGCAACGTGACAATATTGTATCTATTTTTCCCGAATCGGGATTAAGTACATATGCTCCATAACATACAATATCATTCGAGCGACGATTTATCTCTATTCCTAAATGATGCTGAGTGATTATTTCAATGGC
>Ga0265295_1004390_pt1 | contig 19060 bp, 12 predicted proteins | sample Munlansysbiofilm_FD_192503 | JGI IMG/M metagenome (GOLD analysis project Ga0265295, IMG submission 192503) | Leachate microbial communities from a municipal landfill in Southern Ontario, Canada - Methane capture system biofilm | ecosystem: Engineered > Solid waste > Landfill > Unclassified ... | reverse complement strand
CCATAAGGGTGCGCAAAAACGAAAGCTGGTTCTTGATCCGCACCTCGATCTGCTTGCGCTCCCAGATGTTTATGACCAAAAGCACCAGCACCAGGGACAAGATGACCAGGCTTATGATGATGGTCCAAAACTGGTGCCTGTTGATGGAATAAAACGGAGACGGCTCGTTGATGAGGATACTGCCCTCGGGCAACAGGTTCTGGTTGATGCCCAGTTGCAAGAGGACCTGATAGTCGAATTTGGGCGGAACGTCGGGACTGACGGAGATGGCGATATTTGCCGGCGACTCGCCATCCAGGATGCGAAGTCCCATTTCCGCCACTGCCTGACCTTGGCTGAACCCACTGATCATCTTTCCGCCCACCATGCCATGGCCGAGCAGAAACTCCCAGGCGCTGTAGAGCGGCACACCTGTCTTCTGCCAGACGATCTCCAGCAGATCCTGGGCCGAATAGACGGCTTCGCCCACATCCTTGTAAAAGGGTATGAAAAAAAAGATGCTGTCCGCCGAGGCGCTGCGCACCTTCTGCACCAGCTCGTCGAGGGTGAACTCATCGAGAAACTCGACACTGATATCACTCGGCAAACCGGGCAATTGGGCCCGGACCTGGTTGGCGATGGCCACCCCGGTCATGCTCTGGTCGCCGATGACCACCAGACGCTTCTTGCCCGGATGAAACTTGAGGGCCAGATCGATATTCCAGGGCACCTCGAATTCTTCCAGGACTCCGGTCATGCGGGAACGCATGGGCACCTGCCCGGCCTCGACATCGTTGATGCCGCAAAACACTATGGGCACATCGGGAAAAAGGTCATCACCATGCTGCGAAATAAATTCGTAGGCATTGTTGTCCGAGGTGACAATGAGATCAAAATGCGTTGTCTTGAACTTAAATTTATAATAATTGAATAATATTTCGTTTATTTTCTCGCCAGAATATCTCTTTGAATCCATGTATTCAATTTGAAGATAGATATTTTTCCCGCTCTTCTGGAAAGTTTCGCGCACTCCGTCAAAAATACTGTCCGACCATTCATATCCATTATGATATGAATTTATGTATAGAACGTTTATTTTTTTCTCGTCACTGGCAAAAGCATGTGATGTAAAAAATAAAATAAGTATACAAACAAATATATTCCGCACGCGTTCTCCAGATATCCTGCCGAAAGTGGAAGCGGGGTGTGGCGGTTGTCCCGGCCAGGGACCGGCGACTGTCTGACTGAGCCAGGCATCGTTTGTTGAATCGCCGCAGGCCGCCTGAAAATCGGTGCGTGTTCGGTAGGAGCGGCGATTCAACTTTACGAGGCCGGCGAAGGAGTTTCGGCGGTTCCTGGCCGGGACAACCGCCACACCCCGCGCTTATTTCATTATTCTAAAGGAGCAACGGCTTTGCGAAATATTTATGCAAAACCGTTGAATCCACTACTATTTTACAGAATTCACATGTTTCAGGGCTAAATAGAGCGCCTGAGTGCCCATGTTTTCCAGTCCCTGAGCCATGGCCGCCACATAAAGCTGCTCCACCAGGGCAAGACCAGGCAGGGCGATGCGCATTCTCTTGGCCTCGGCCAGGGCGATGCCCATGTCCTTGACGAAGTGCTTGATGAAAAAGCCCGGATCATAGTCGTCCTTGGCTATGCGACGCCCCAGATTGTTGATGGACCACGATCCGGCCGCCCCGCTGCCGATGACGTCGATGACGGCGTCCACATCAAGGCCGGACTTCACTGCATACAGCAGCGACTCCACCACGCCGATCATGGTCCCGGCAATGAGGATCTGGTTGCTCATCTTGGTGTGCTGACCTGCTCCGGGGCCGCCCATGAGGCGGACGTTCTTCCCCATCTGCTCAAAAAGGGGTCTGGTCCGCTCGAAGGGCTCTTGCTCGCCCCCGACCATGATGGCCAGGCTGGCGTTTCGCGCGCCAAGGTCGCCGCCGGACACCGGCGCGTCCAGGGCCGCCACGCCACGGCTCTGGGCGGCCTTGAAAATCTCCTCGGCCAGGGCTGGCTCCGAGGTGGTCATGTCCACGAGCACGCTGCCCGGCGCGGCCAGTTCGACCAGGCCGCCTTCGTCCAGATATACGGAGCGCACGTCCCTAGGGTAGCCGACTATGGAGAACACGAACTCCGAATCGCGGGCCACCTCGCCAGGAGTATCGCACCACGTGGCTCCGGCGGCGATGATGCTTTCGGCGGACGCCTTGGTGCGGGTATAGACCTTGACCTCGTGTCCTGCCGCCAGCAGGTGCCCACACATGGACCGCCCCATGACCCCTATTCCGACCCAACCTATTTTGCTCATACGACCTCCAGAGTTAATTCAAGATAAGTGCCAACCGGCAAAGCAAAACCACAGCCCTTCCAGGACCCGGCGCCACCGTCGGACCGGAAAGCCCGCAGCAAAAAACTGTAATTTCAATATATTATAGTATTATTTGCCAAACCATGAAAACATGCTTACAAGGAACGATTATTTGCGATTCAATTCAGACCACAAGAGGTTGCCATGATCTGCCAGAAATGCGGAAGCGAAGGTGTTGTCGAAGAAACCATCTCTTATCAGATGGAATGCCGTAACCACTTATTCTGCTTCGAAGATGTTCCCGCACCCAAATGTCCCGAATGCGGACATTTCATCATAACCCAGGAAGCGATGGGCATCATGCTCGCCAAGATCGAGCAGCTCTCGCAAAAGGCCACCATCTCCTATCACCGCTGCAGGTGGCCCAAGTCCATGCTTCTCGACGACCAGGCCCAGCAGGATGCCGAAATCCAGGTTGCGGCCGAACTGGTGGAAACCATCAACAAAAGCTCACGAAAATAGCCCACTTCCCCGAAAAGCCGCGCAAGCGGCTTTTTCTTGGCCCCGCCCCCGCCTAAAGTCAAACACGTACGTACGCTCCGCATCCCCGGATACTGCGTGGCGATAGGGCGTCAGTTCCCGCCAAATCTCACCTCCCCCCAATAGACAAATCCCCCCTGTCCAGCCACGGCATACCGATTTTTTTTGAATATGAGTATATTGCCCCTCGGGCGGGCACGCTGGCCGTACTCAACATAAAATATTTTATTTTCAACATGTTAGGTAAAAAACAATTCGCCGTACCCATAATATACGTATACAAACTACGTACATCTTATTTTAAAAAATACTGCCTAATAACCATTAAAATGCCTCATAAAAATATTTATCAGGCCTTATACATCACAAGGGAGAGGGGCGAATTTAGCTAGTCTTAACGGTGAGGCAGCGAAGGGCGAGACAAAACGCGCCATTTTGGGTATCATGCTAAAAAAAACGCTGTCTGGCCTTGGCTGGAGTAGCACCGGATGAACAAATTCCGCAATTTCCCAGGTATAAACAAAGAGAGCACGTCCATGACAAAGAAAAAAGTTTTACTGGTCGAAGATGACAACCTGCTTCGCATGGGACTCAAATCCATGATTGATATGCATGGAAAATACGAAGTCAGTGACGACGTCGATAATGGAAAAGACGCCGTGCGGTCATTTCGCATGAAAAAACAGGAACTTGTCCTGCTCGATTTGCGCCTGCCCGACATGCCGGGAACCGACGTGCTCAGAAAGATCCGGGAGATCGATCCAAACGCCAAGGTCGTCGTGCTTACGGCCAGTGACGACAACGACTTCATCTACGAAGCCCTGGAGCACGGCGCCAACGCCTACGTCCTGAAAGGATCGAACCCGGACGAACTTTTCCTGGCCATGGCCTACGCCATGGAAGATGATCTTTTCATCAGCCCTCACCTGGCCCGGATCATCGTCAAGGACTACCTGCTGGTGAACAGGCAGCGCAAGGCACTGCCGCCGATGCAAAGCCTGACCACGCGTGAAAAAGAGATCGTGCGGCTCATCATCGACGGCAAAAAAAGCAAACAGATCGCGGAGACGCTGTTCATCAGCATCAAGACCGTGGACAAGCACCGCTCCAACATTCTTGGCAAGCTCGGCATCAACAGCTGCAACGAACTGCGCCACGGAAGCCTGTTTCTGACCGAAGACGATGACGACTAACAATGACAAATCTGCGCGCTCTGCATCGCAGGCGCAAATCAACATAAAGGTGAACACTCATGGAAATAAATAATCAGATTGGCGAAGAAAAAATAGTTCTAGTGGTTGATGACGACGAGATTTGCCGCTGCGTAACTGCGGAAATCCTGATCTGCTTGGGGTTGCGCGTTGACGCCGTGCCGGACGCCGCGCACGCCATGGCGCTGGCCAAAGAAAACAGCTACGACCTCGTCCTTCTGGACATGCACATGCCCGATGTGGACGGCAAGCAGCTCGCCGGCATGCTGCTGGAAAGCGACGCCGTCGACAAAGACGCCCTTTTTATCCTCACCGGCGCGGAAGGCGATGCAAAGGTGGAGACGACGCCCGATGGCCGTGAGCTGCGCGTTATCCGCAAGCCGCTGGAAAACGCCTGGGTCGAAACATATTTCTCCAATCAGGTGACGCGAAAACCGTCAGCGGGCAATGACGGCCATGAAGGCGCCCAAATCAAGGGCTTCGACATTCCCAGCGCCATCAAGAACTTCCTGGGATACGAAGGGGCATTCTTCAACATCCTGCGCGAATTTCCCGAATACGGGACGAACTTCGTTTCCGAGTACTCAGCGCATCTGCGCAGCAAAAACTTCAAGGAATGCGAACGCCTCGCGCACAGCATCAAGGGATCATCGCTCATGATCGGCGCCAAGGAAATAAACGTGCTGGCCAAGGAACTCGAATCGATCTGCTTTACCACGTCCAACGTCCAGCAGATAAAAACCGTGTTCGAAAAACTCGAAAAAAAGATTCTTGAAGCCTCGGAAAACGTCCGAATGTATTTCCGGCACCAGGAACAATAACCCGCCCTCCACAAAACCTTTTAGCTGACTGTTGAAAAATTCAAAATACGCAGCCTGTTCAAAAATGGTGAGATGCAAGGAAGCGAAAAAATCCAGGGCGCGCAGTGTATTACGCATACATAAGCGGTCTGGATTTTTTCGGTGACGCCGCAGATTGCCATTTTTCAACGGGCTGTTGGGCCGTCAGGGACGAACTCGTCGCCCCTGACGCGCCCGGATCATCAAGCCCGCCCGCGTTCAGCCATTATCTTTCATCACAAAGAGTCTCGCCCCGGCGGGATGATCCTCCAGCCGCAGTCCCATGGCGACCAGTTCCAGGCGCAACTCGTCGGCCTGGGCGTAGTCCCTGGCCTTGCGCCTCTCCTCGCGCCGTTCGACAAGCTCGGCGGCCTCCCTGGGCCACTTCTGCCTGGGCAGAGGCAGGCGCGCATGCTCAAGAAAACCCAGCACCCGGTCGCAGGCCAGCAGCTGTTCGGCCACCAGCCTCGCTTCCGCCGCGCTCATCTTGCCCGCGCGGGTGTTGACGCTCTTGGCGAAGGCGAAAAGAACCGGCCAGAAATGGGCCAGATCGAGATTGTCATCGAGGGCCGAGGCAAAAGAGGTTTTCAGGTCGTAGATGGACTGCTCCAGCTCCGGGCTCATGCCGCTGCCCTGGCCACCCAGGGAAGCTGAGACATAGGCGTCCTGCAGCCTGTTCTGATTTTTGACCCACATGATCAGGCTTTCCGGAGAAAAAACCAGGGATTTCATGTACGATGCGGACAAAAACCACAGCCGCAAGGCCGCGCCGTTGCCCGCAATTTCCAGGGCCTCGGGCAGGGACGGCACTATTTCGCCCTGCTCGCGCGGGTTCACGGGCTGGGACACCATCCAGGCCATGGGCCGCACTCCGGCCCCGGCGCTCCAGATGGCGCAGAAATTGTCCAGATGCGGAAAGCGGTGCGATTCCCCCGCGAGCATGACCGAAACCGTGCCCAAAGCGTCCAGGGCAGTGGCCGCCAGCTGCAAAAACCAGCTCGGCCTGACCTTGCCCCACTCGGTCTCGATCACGTCGCCCAGCTTCAAGTCCTGCAGAGAGGCTCTTTTCAGAAGAGTGAAATCGGCCGGATTTTCCTTGGCGTAATCGGCCAGGTCCACGGTGTAGCCAAGATTCATCCCAGCCGTGTCCACGCTCGAAATCTGGCCGTACGTCTTGTCCCTGGCCACGTCGAAATAGACGGAGCGCAGCTTCTCATAGGCCTGTCCCTTGGCCAGCAGCTTGCGCGCAAGGTCCAAAACGCGATCCTGGCTGGCACCGGCCAGGGGAAAAAGCACTGCTTCGGCTATGCCGAGCCTTTTGGCCTGGGCAAGCATGAATTCGCGCGCCCCTGCCCCGAAATCGCGCAGTCCGACCTTGGCTTCACGTGCGGCGGCCAGGGCGCGGTCGTCCATGTCGGCCAGTCCCACGGCCAGGCGCACCTTCTGCCCGCGCTCGGCAAGCGCCCTGCCCAGAACGTCAAGCCAGACAATGCGCCGCCAGACATCAAGTTCGCCAAGATCGTCCAGGCTCGGTCCGGGGGTGAAAAGCGCGTGTCCGCCAGCGGGACTGCCCAGACATTCGAGGCAGCCGCTGGCCAGGCTGCGCACGCCCAGGCCGTGACGGGCCTGGGACGAAAAAAGCGTTGTCGAAAGGTAGCGCTCCCCGGTGTCGGGACAGATGAAGACGATAAGCCCCTCTTTTCCGGCCTCGTCCAGCTCCCTTGCGATGCGCAAGGCCCCGGCCAAAGCCGCTCCGGCGCTCATTCCTGACAAAATCCCCTCTTCGCGGGCCAACTGGCGCGAACAGGCAAAGGCTTCCTCGTCCTCGACATGGATGATCCGGTCCAGGGCGCGCTTGTCGTAAATGCCGGGCGGGTAGGACTCCTGCATGTTCTTGAGGCCCTGGATCTTGTGCCCGGCATACGGTTCAACGGCCACGACCTGTATGCCGGGGGCCGATTCCTTCATGCGCTTGGCCACGCCCATGGCCGTGCCCGACGTACCGAGGCTTATGACCACGTGCGTGGCCCGCCCTTCGGTCTGTTCGATGATCTCGCGGCCCGTGCCCATGTAGTGGGCGGCGATGCTGGCGGGGTTGTTGAACTGATCCATGAGCACATAGGTCTGCGGCTCTTCGCGGGCCAGCCGGTAGGCTTCCTCGATGGCTCCGTCCGTTCCCAGGCGTCCGGGAGTCAGGCGCAGTTCGGCCCCAAAGGCGCGCATGATGCGCTTTCGTTCCTCGGAAGCCGAATCGGGCATGAGCAGGGTCAGCTTGTACCCCTTGACCGCGCAGACCATGGCCAGACCCACGCCGGTGTTGCCGCTGGTGGCCTCGATGACGGTCTTGTCCGGCGTCAGCTCCCCCGAAGCCTCGGCCGCCTCGATCATGGCCAGGGCCACGCGATCCTTGATGGACCCACCCACGTTCTGGGCTTCGAGCTTGGTGGCCAGACGGATGCGCGGGTGGGGAAAGACGCGGTTCAAATAAACGATGGGCGTGGCCCCGATGAGCGAGAGAATGGTCGGATGGATCATGAAAAAAACCCTGCTGAAGGATTGGACGCCAGCTGACTGCTACAAAACTCAAAATCAGGCCGCTCAAAAATGATGAGATGCACGAAAGCGAAAAAAGCCAGGACGCGCAGTCATGGGCTGACAAGCGGTCTGAATTCTTCCGCTGACTCAGCAGATCGCCGTTTGGTACGGCCTACCAGGCCCGCAAACCTAGGGCAAAACCCGATTCCGGGCAAGAGGCGGGTCTGTGCCTGGAAGCCGCCATACCCCGCCATCGTCCGGGGATAAACGGGTCATGGCCGCCTGGAGGATGCGAGTTCAATAACAAAGCGAAAGCTGGCTCAAACAGTCAGACTTGGAAAGAAAAGGCTTATCGCATGTTGAAGGCTGAAGTTGCGGTAGCTGTAAGTTTAGTCAAGGTTCGTCAAAAGACGACTTGACCCCATTTCCCCACTGACCCCATTTCCCCACTGACCCCATTTCCCCACGAACTACGTGTTGAATATGGATTGCGGAAACATTCGTGCATAATCTTGGATATACCTACTCCACGGAAGATCTTCCATGTACTTCATGTACCCCACCACGGCATCGAGGTCTTTTTGCGACACATGATTGCAATCCAGCATCGTCTTCATGAGGATCAGGCTGTTCCAGACGTCAATACTGAATACATCGGCGAGTTGAATCATGTCTCTGTCATCCGTAACAACGGGCACGTCCAGGACAAGGGCGTGGGCAAGAATGTCGATGTCAACCTCCTGCACACCTAAAGACTGGGCCAAATTGTAGTCAGCAATATAACCATTTGCCAAAGCAGCTTCCCTTTGCTGAACACGTGATATGTTGATCCGCTGAGATCTGTTTTCAGAATACATGTCCTCGTTCACCCAACAAAACTTTTCACGCAACCGAGGCTGTCTGTCATACTCCCTTTGAAACCGATGCGTTATATAAAGCGTGAATTCAGCGGGGCAAAAGGGACGGAAAAGAAGCGGGTGAATGGATTGCGCGAAACGCAAATATATATTTGTATCAACAAGGATCTTGGATTGCGCCATGTTGGTATCAGTGAGTCAGAAAATAATGGAGTTCTTTTGCTTCGACGGCCTGAATGTCAAAAAGCGATTGCAGGAATCCATCCCCTCTTGATGTCTCGCCGAGGAATTTTCTCAGGGAATCGAAAATCGGCGTTTTGAAATATGTCTCTGCAAAATAAACATATGCTTCCGGAGACAGATATTCTTCGTCTTCTCCCGCAGAGGGACGCTTAGAGTCACTTTTGAGCTTTTCAATCAATGTCGATTTCTTTTCGACGTATTTCTTAATGGCAACATAGGCGCTGTTCAATTTATCCAATTGCTCCAATCCGTTTTCGGCAGCATAAGAATTTACGGACTTATATATCGTATAAGGAGATATAAAAAGAGGTTCGGCCAAGGCGATCATTTCCGCGACAAGCTGGCTTGCATCGAGCCCGGCAAGTTTTTCGTACGCTTGTGCAGCCATTTCTTCGGGAAAAAGAAAAGATTGGGCGAAAAGCTCTGCGAACTCTTCGGAAAGATCTGCATCACAGGTGCATTTTGTAATGATATGCCCAATTTCATGAGCGATCCAAAACTTGAAATCCAGAAGATAAGAGTCCAGGTTGATGTACATCCACTCTTTCTTGCTTCGCGGAGATTCGACATAAATCCCGTGCGCGTCATTATCCCTGCTGGATGTCACGCCCCAGAAAACCGGAACGGGAACAACGTCGTACACATGAATGATTTCGACAAGGTCGGAATAGTGGATTAAGTCCGTCACAGACTTGCCGGCCAGGCCCCTGACCATGGCAGCAGCCTTTTGGATGTACGCATAGTCCAGCGACGGACGTTTGAGGACCGGCGGAACCTCTAGCGCTCCATCAGGAAGGTAGTCGGCAATCAAATCAAGGAGCATCGCCTTTTTCAGGGCATCCGCAAAATGAGCATCGGTCAGGGCTCTGCGCGCCTTCTTGCGAAAGTTGACCACCGCCGCCAGGGGCGTATCGTCCACGACAAGGTCGGAATGCGGCAGTCTGAGCAACATGCCAAGCCGCACGAGCTTGTCAGGCCTGGGAAACTTCCTCCCGGCCAACCACTCCCCCACGATGGTCCTGGAAACGGCAAGCCGTTCAGACAACTGACTGTTGTTGAACCCCAGGGAATCCATGGCACTCTTGACGAGTTCGATATTTAGGCGCTTATTCATAGGCTTGAAAAATACCGCTCGCGTCAACTTTTGTCAACACCTTGTCAACATTTCCACTGCTCGCGCCCTTCGTCCAGAATGAACAATGACCCGCAGCCTTCCACATTCTAAACGTCAGACCATCGAATTTCCCATCGACGACAAGGAAATCATCCCCATCGGCATCGGGACGCATGACCGGGTTTATTAGTTTTGGATGAAATTGGATGGATTTTTGGGTGTTCTGGAAAATTCAAGATTCAAGATGCGACCTCGGTTCCCCCTTAATCGCTTTGATATGAGCTAATTGAAAAAATGGCTCTGTGAAATGTTGGCGTGGTCTAGGCCCACGGCATTGGTCAGGAACTGAAGCGCTACCGGTTGCTTGATTTTGTCTCAGCTCCCATCATCTTTTCAAAGTCTCGTAACCGATGAGCGTACTCCGCGATAAAGACACCGAATAGATGAGAGCGTCCAGGCCGTGAAGATATCCAGGCCTCGATATTCCAACCAGCGTCAATCAGGTCAGCAGCAGCGAAAGCAAACTCTAATGCATCTGTAAAAAAGCATACAATTTCAAAATTTTCAGAATAGTCTATTCGTCCCTTCGTACCATGGACATAGTGGTTTCGACAATTAACAGCTTCTTTCAGAACGTCGATAAACTTTGGAAAATGCTTGTATAAACCCGTGCTTTGCACCCTGTGCTGTATCTTATGTTTCAGAGACAGTTTTCCAACCCGCCCCAAGGCGCCTAATACAGAGGATCGTTCAAGGCTGTCAGGAAGCACTCGAAACAATAAACGCGCTTCGTTAGTTGCAGCGGTGAGTTCGGGACTCAGAGGAGCGCTAATTGGGTACGCCGTGTCAGGAAAAACGTCAAAAACGTTGACAGCTGCGATAAGTCTGTCAATGGTATAACGCCGATGGTTTTTCAGATTATAATGTATCCTCACGCGCGCATCGTGGCGCTCGATGTCAGACTCAAGATAATTTTTCAGGACCGTCGAGTACTCCTTGGAATCGTCCCGGGTGGATACGAGAACGTCAGCAGGATGAGGCCGGTTGGCACTGAGCGGATCATCTTCCGAACGTGGCTGCGGCGCGAAACTGCGATAGACCTCAATCGGCATAGATTGATCAGATTGTCCCGCTAATGATAGCGACAACTCAGTCAAGGGTTGTTCCCGGCCTGCGAGTAGTTCAAAAAACCGCAAAAGGACTAATAGTCTCTGCATTGCCTCTTCAAAGAAGACAGGATTGAGCGGCTTCAGAATTAAAACCAACCTGTTGTCTATTCGGAAGCCACTTGGGCCACCGGATGTAAAGGAAGGACGATGTTCAGCCCGCACTTCTCCGAGGAGAGTATCCACAGATACAATCTCGAATTTTCCCGTGAAATACCCGATAATCGGATGCTCGCCAAATTGCACTTCACGATACTTCATTTTATCTCTTCGGAGGAGAGGGATGAAGGAGGCGGTGTCCAGCACCGTCGAGAACGCATCAAAGTCATAGATAACCACTGAAGCGTCTTCCATTGCAAATGTGATAACTTCAACACATGCCTCAGAGGCTGAGACATGCGCGGAGCCGACTGTAACATAATGCGGAAAAACTTCTGCCCAGCACTTCTCTGCACCAGTTCCAGTAAATCTACAACCTGTGCCAATCAAAGTATTTTGTATCAAAGAAACTCGTCGACCGTCGTACAATTCGCCGGTAATGTAGTTATACGCTTCGTCGCCTGGCGAGAATTGCTTGTCATCAAAAAATAATACTTTAGACGCCTCTCCACGGACGTCTAGAGTACCAAATACTTCTCTACCATCTGGCAGAGAAAAGTTCCCAGCGACATTATTTATCTTTTCGTTTACCATATTAGTATCCAAAAAATAATATTAAACAATGATTTTAGTATTATCTCAGGATGATTAATCATATAATATAAATTTAAATATTCTTTCAGATTGCAACTTAATGATATCAGTAGAGAATATGAAATTTGTCTGAGTCATACGATATGCTTGGCACGAGTGACTGTATTAACCATTTCTTTGTCGGAGCAACAACTACATTCCTCGTCAGCTTGAGTCCAGCCCCATTAAGATAGATCATCTTCCCCAGCAATTCTGATCACAGACACGCGGCGGATGATTTCGGCATGACCTACCTTACCGACGACGCGATCCTCTTCATCCTCATGAATAGCTTCACCCCATATTCGCCGGATAAGGTCCCTTGTATACGCAGCCACGTTAGAATCACCGGCTTGGGGCTGTCCTGTAGCAGATTTCGGCCAAGCGTGATTGCCGACTTTCAAAATACCTCCATCGTGATAAAGAACCACAGCTATTTCCTCAGAAACTTCGAAAGTCTCGCGAAACTCCTTGGGATGAACATCGTCTTGATCCTCGTCATAGTCGAAATCGCCATAAAAGCTGATGGCGATTTCCGTCGAGGAGCGAAGACGGTCTTCGAATTCACTCGTGGTAAGCCAGTCCGCTCCCCATTTGATGAACTTGAGATTCCCAATCGCGCCGCCACACTCAAGTACTACTTCCGCAGAACGCGCTTGACGCTCTTCGTCCTTTACCGATGCAACGATCAAATCAGCCTGCTTCGACGCCCAGCGGGAGAGAGCCTCCAATGTGGCGAGTGGTTGAGCCGCATCACGGGCGGCGGTAACCGCTTCACCAAGAAATAGGCCCTCCACGTTGTGCAGCCGGCCAGCACGTAGTCCAGAGATGGTCACCCAGCCGCTGCCTTCCAGAAAAAACGAGTACCGCGATGGCGAAATGAAGGCGCGGCCAAACACCTCATTGTTCGGACCTTCGAGGGGCTGCATGAGCGCACGATTCACTTTTGAATTGTCAGCTTCTGGTCGATTGAGATTTGGGTTCAATCGGCGCACCAAATCAAAGTCGCTGATTCTCAACCAGTCACCCGGCTGTATCACCACTTCCGTACCTTCTTTCACCATTGTCGCGATAGCAACGTCGAGATTGGGAGCCACTGCGCCTACTAGAGAGGCCAGAGACATTGTTTGTTTGCCATATGAGCTGATATGCAAAAGACCACCCGGCTGCTCTGGATTGACTTTCAACAAGACCTCTACGCGCGTGCCTCCATCTATTGGGACAGGTTCCGCAGACACGGGAGACAAAATTGGCCTAGCACTAGTGCCGCCACGAAATTCCAACAGTCGGCCCGTGTCTTGTCCTTTGTCACAACGTCGCGAGTAGACGCGAACGACGGGTCCGAGCATGAAAACAGAGAAAAACCCGATACCAAACCGGCCGATGGCATGCATGCCCGCGGCCATGAGCCCAGGAAACTCTTCAAGTGCGAGGGACGAGCGCCAAAAGGATGTTCCGAAATCGAGAAGTGGGCCGGTGAGCACCTGCTCAGACATACCTATGCCGTTGTCCTCAACGACCAGCCAAACCTGATCTTCTTCTGAGAATAAGCCGACCTTGATTTCTCCCCAGTCGGCGGGACGCTTCTGGTATTTTCGTCTAGCCTGTACCGCGTCGGCAGCATTTTGAATAAGCTCACGAAGAGCTACCGTTGGATCGTTGCCGTAGAGCTTCGACCCGCCGAGGTTTTCCACGATGCGCGGAACGTCTGAAACCTGAAGGCGGGCATCGACTGGACGCCACCCATGTGTCTTAACGTAACGGGCAAGAATTTCAGGCGATCCTGCGCCCTTAACGCGCCTCGCCTTTAGGACTTCGCGACCGCGGCCCTGCAAAAGCAGATCTACATCCCGAAGTTCTCGATCGACACCATTTAATGCATCGTACGCTAGCCACCATGCTTCCGCGTCCTCTCGTCTGAAGGGCTGGCCCGTGGTAAAAACCACCGCGTCGAGCTCAATATGCGGTCTAGCCAGCCGCTCCTGAAAGGACCAGTGGAGGGCTGAAATGCCGGCTGGATTTGTGATGGCGCGAAGAAACCGTGGGGCGCGACGGCTGTCGAGGTGTAATGCATCTGCTACGCGTAGCAGACATGCGAGCTTAACCCGATCAACCTTATTGAGGGTTCGAGTTGCGAGAGCGCCCAAATCCTCAGAGAATTCTTGTTCAAGCTTTTGTACAGACCACCAATGACTGTGAGCGATCTGACCAATTGTGGGTCCATAGAACCGGCGCAGCTCCGAGTTCTCAACGAGGAAAATCTGCGATCCGTCTGCAACGGGCCATGCCTGTTCGGCCAGTTCTTCGGCGCGCTCTGCATGAAGTCGGCGAAGGACATCCGGTACGATACATTGCACAACCGAATCCGGCGGATTCTCGACATCAATCTCCCCGCCGCCGTTTTCCTCAGAGGCCAAGGCGAGACGCGCGATGGCGTCTTTCCATGCGACTGTTGTCCTGACTTCCGCCAAGCCACCAGGGTATGCCGCCAAGCTCATCGCCGCATCGTGCAGAAGAATACTCGCGCCGAGAACGAATGCCTCGGCAGGATTAACGTTGACGGCGCCCTCGGCAACCGAAGAAGCCGTGTCCCACAACGCATCCAGATGACTAATGTCGTGGACAGTCAATCCTGGCAAATCGCCTGCAATCCGAGAAACGAGCTGCTCCACGCTCTCTCGGATTGAGAGGTATTGCGTCCTAAAGAATTCCTGCTCCTCGGTCGTACTATCCGAGCGTGGATTTTGGAAAGCCTGTCGCCAAAGCCATGTCTGACGATAATCTGGTCCGCAAATAGTCATAATATCCTCGCTGAGAAACGGGGGCTACGCTGCTTTTTCCAGAGCGTGTGCGATATCATCTTTCTTCCAGCTGGAAAGTCCGGAACCTTTCCTCAGCTTGCCAGCCCTTTCATCCCTCTCTTTCCTAACCATATTGATCATCCACGTTACAATATACGAGCTCAACGTGGAATTCACCGGCAAGCTTCAGCAAGTCCGGGCTGTGGATTTTAACTACGAAAAGCGCGAAGTACACGGTAAGTTAGGTCGGGATGTAAAGTAAGTTATGGCATTTAAACCGTCACTGCATAATCGATTGTTTCCAGTGCAGATATGATTTGACTCACTGTTTGACGATCAAATTCAGCCCTGTTCTCCTCTTCATGAGTGCCTTTATTGAGATATCTCCACTCTCTAGAGTCACCGTTGATCCCAAGAAGCGAGTCAAGAGGAACAAGGACAGAAGCTTTATTTTGATCAGGAAAATCTGCCTTCGCTATTTTTGTTTTCAGTTGCTCTGTGAGATGTCGAAGCTCGATCGGTGCAGTCGCCGATCGCATCTTAATAGTCAGGCTGCCATCACCGTAGCGGTTTACATAGCGCCACACTTTCTTTGTTAATGACTCAAGGGCTTTTCTTGATTTACCTAGTGCGTCTCGTATTTCGCTTCTATCGAGATGGGTACGAGCAGCAATGATATAATTTCGTGGAGAACAATTTAGGTCTACGCAGATATGATGTTCTCCAGCTTTAGGTAAAAATGAGACCGTCTTGGTCAGACGTGCCTTTTTTGTATGTAGTTGGTTCTGAATATCTTTGAAAAATTCTTCACCATGACACGCGAGCACTATCTGTTTGTCCGCAAAGAATGAATCCTCAAATAGAGTTATCCTAATCGACTCTCGGTGGTCGTCATCAATGGCATTGACTGGATCATCGAATATCAGAAGCGGACAATTCTCTTTAAGATTTTTAGCTGTAAGGATTGCGAGACCCATGCAGCGAATGTGCCCCTCGCTTAAAATGTGTAATGCGTCGAAATAGTTATCAGGCTCCCTGTTGAACGAAATTTCAAGGCGTTGATTTTGACTCAATGGCAAGCGAATACCTGCCAGTTTCTCATGCTCAGCATCATTACGGTTGAAAGCGTTGTACAGCTCGATAACTTTGTCGCCGAGATCTGCCACTAATTGAGAAGGCAGTCCGTTCTTATAAGCATTGAGCTTCTGAACAAAAGTTTCGTAAGCTTTCGCTATGGTTTGATTTTGAGCAACAACTGCTTTCTCAATTTCGACCTCTGCGATGAGCCGGGCGTTTTCCGTGTCAAATTTCGCGATAGCCCTTTCGGCTTTCTTCTTGGTGCTGCCTGCCGTCTCCCGGCGTGTTTTTAATATAACGATTTTCTCCGCAAATTCACGAAGTCTAGCAAGTTCGGCCTGCTTGCCTTCACGCTCTTTGGCAGTTTTATCAATCTCCGTGTCGGCATCTTCAAGTTGTTTGACTTGCTTCTCAATCTCATCCAAAAAAGTAAATTTATCTCTTAAGTTTTGAAGCAGAGACTTCCACCAATCAATAGTTGCCGTCTTTTCATCGGTGATCTGAACCACTGATAGTGGGTTGCTTTCTGGCTTCGAAGAACAGCAGGTTTCGATCAGCCCCGCTAGCTTGTTCAATGATGTGGCAATATTATTCCCAAGTTTCTGCGCCTCTTCCTGTAACCGCCCTAAATGTTGGAGTTTTTTCAACTCAGCGTCAGCATAATCAAAAGGATTAACCTTCACTTGCGCCAACGGTGTCTGGCAGGCGGGGCATTGTTCGGTACTGCTTTCCTGAACCTTGGTTACGGCCTCGTACAGCTGTTTGAATGAAACCTGCTGACTGACTTTTGACAGCTCAGCCTGTTTGGCCTCAAATTCACCGGTCTCGTTTTCAATGGATTGTTTTAATACATCAAAGCTAGCGGTGGTTACATTACTTTTTTGTGGAAGCTGTTTTTGCAGTTCATCTTCAATTTGTTTTATCAGGCCAGCCTTTTCTTCAGTACTTTGAAGCTCGGCAACCATACCTTCGAATATGCACCCTACCCGATAGGCTGCCGTAAGCGCCTTTTCTTCCACTTCAATACTTTGGATTTCTTCTGGAATTGTGGTCGTTAGTTGCTGCAGGTGCCCTGCAAGTTCTTCCCGCTTTTTTCCTAACTCCTTGGCTTTAACTCCTTCAATGTCTATATATCTGCCATCCATCGCATCGGTGAAATTACGAACAAACTCCGTGAACGCGTCAAGGCCAAATAGAGTGGAGATTAACTCGCTTTGCTTTGCCGGCGTCTGAGCTGCAATATGAGAGAAATTATCAATACGATTCTTCTCCACAAAACAAAAACGGTATAGAGCTTCGTTTGCGGAAATAGAAATATCGTTTCCTTCGTGATCAAATCCAACCAATATTGGAGGTGTGAAGCTGCTAGTATGGGCATTTATCAAGTAGTCCTGTTGCCGAAATCTTTTGCTTTCCGCCTCTGCAATACTACCTAATAAGCCAAACTCCAACGCTTCACAAAAACTAGATTTCCCCGTCCCATTGGGCCCATAAATCAACACCAACTGACTAGCTAAATCAAAATCTTCCTGTTTGGCAAAGCCTCGGAACGGACCAACACAGAGGCTTTTCAACCGTGTGAACGGGCAGATATTAGTTACTGCCTGTTGTTGCGCGCATTGAATATCTTCACTGATTGTTTTCCAATGCGCTTGCGCTAACTCTACAATCTTCTTGATACGTCGACCTTGTGCTGTCGATAAGGGGATAAGCGCATCCAGATGGTTCAATACAAGGTTAGCTATTTTTCGTAGATCAGCAGGGACATCTTCTGTCGTGAGTGTTTGCAGAAACCGCGTGAACTCATTCTTAATCATCGTCGGGCTCGGAGATTTTCCCACTATTGCTGCGACCGACAATCAACGTCGTTCGATCTTCAAAGCCAAGCTCGACATCGCGCAACAAACGAAAATTCTCAATTTTTACGTGATTAATCTTCAAATCACTCTCCATTCTCGATTTGAGCTCAATAAATATTAAAAGGCGTACGCTCCGAAAAATTTGTATACAGTTCGAGCATTTACCAAGAGCAGCACAAATCGTAAGATATCAATCTGACTATCCCTCTGGTTCCTGGAAACGTACAGGCCTAACTTTATTGCTATAAGCATTGAAAAGTCGAAGAAGGATAATCAGCTTTCCTTTGCCAAATGAACAACTGGAATCGTATCATAAATCACCCTCGACAACATCTTTAACGCCGCATCCTCAAACTTTTTATACGTTTGGCAAAATAAAGCGAAGAACAGAGTGGCCGATTCAGGTCTATCGCTCCATTATGGAAATTTTGGGTCGCATCTTGAATCTTGAATTTGTTTCACAGTATCTGAGCGGAAAAGGGTCAAGTCTCGCTTTGGCTCTTCTCCCCATTGCCTGAGGCATTGTTCACTCTGATTTTGAACTTTGCATCTTCCAACGTAGACACAGGAGGTCGGATTGCGCGTAGACATCCGCCGTTCCCTGTTCCCGTGATTTCTTTTCGCATCTCCGCTACAAGAAAAGTTGCATCAACGGCAAGCGCTTATTCTGTCATACATATTTGTGCGTATTACGAGCGCGATTACGCACCTACGCCATCAAAAAAAGGCCACCCGTTGCCGGGCGGCCTTTTACTTGAAACACGTTTGTTTGAATGACCGTCCAAAACCTGATGCGGGCTATTCGTTCATCGACTCCAAGCCCAGCGCTTCGCGCTGCAACTCCATATACCGTTCACTGGCCGCCTTCAAATTGTCCTTGCGCTGGCGAAGGATGTTCTTCTCGGAAACGGAGGCTGTGCCCTTGAGGCGGTTGGTCAGACGGGCTGTGTGGGAGAGGATGAATTCACGGAAGGCGTCGAGGGGAAGGCCGCCTTGCTTGCGTTTGGCGGAAAATGCTTGGGCAGTTTTGGCGTAGGCATCTTTGTCCTGCACAAGCTTGAGAGCGCCGGTTGCCTCTTCAAGTTGTTCCAAGGCGGGCTTAATGCTGTTCACCATTTCGGCCGAGTTGGCGTATGTGGTTAATTCTTGGGCCAATGTCGCTTTTTCGACCAGCAGGATGATTGCCGTCTGTTTGCTGGCTCCAATTTCCTTCAAAAGACCGAGCGTGGTTGTCAAACCGGTTTGAAACATTTTGGCTTCCAGAGAATTTTCCTTCTGCTGGTAAGCCTCCCAGTCTAAAACCATTCGGTAGTTATACCTATCGAACAACCCAATCTTTGCCATGCTTGTCCTCGATCTCTGACAAATTCCAGCCACCTTCTACCAGGTATTGAGGCCCGAATTCTTTTTTCATGAATTCCGCCAAATGGATAGGCAGAGGTAGCGAACGAGCCAAACGACTGGCTTCTGCAAAGTCTCCACGTGCTTCAGCCTCTTGAGCGGCCTGAAGGATTTTGAATCTTTCGTCTTTGGTAAGCGTGGCCATGATGATGTCCTCCTAAAACTATGCCGCCATGAATAAGCGGACGAGCCGATTCTGTCCATAAGCACCGGACCGGAGCCATCCCCCGGTTCGGCGCGTGGGTACATGCCAAGTCCCAAGTAAATCAGGGGGCGAATCCCTCAAGGGGACAGGTGGTTAATGCCCATATTGTCGTCTCTCCAATGGTCTGCGGTTAAGTCTCAAATCCTGGGCCTGCCGGAGCAGGACGCTTGAG
>Ga0265295_1004388_pt1 | contig 19061 bp, 19 predicted proteins | sample Munlansysbiofilm_FD_192503 | JGI IMG/M metagenome (GOLD analysis project Ga0265295, IMG submission 192503) | Leachate microbial communities from a municipal landfill in Southern Ontario, Canada - Methane capture system biofilm | ecosystem: Engineered > Solid waste > Landfill > Unclassified ... | reverse complement strand
AGATCGAGGTCCACACGCCGCCGGACGTGGTGGAGCCGAGCAGGGTCGAGACGCGTGCGATCGAGGTCGGGCCACGTACCGTCGGACGGGGCGTTACGGCAAAGACGCTGGTCCCCGGGGTCAAGGGTGTCGAGCGTCTGACGATCGGGGCTTTGTCCGGGGATGTGCTTGCGACCGAGGTGCTCACCGAGCCCCAGCCAGGTTTTGCGCGCATGGTCCCCGCAGAAGGGACCCCCCTCGTCGCTCTTACGTTCGATGACGGTCCCTGGCCAGTACAGACGGAGGCGATCCTGAAGATACTTGCGGAGCGGGAGGTACCGGCGACGTTCTTCATGCTGGGCTCCCAGGTGGAGCGCCTGCCCGCGACGGCGCGTGCGGTCGTCTGTGCCGGTCATGTCGCGGGTAACCATACCTACTGGCATGCGCAGCTGGATAAGGTGACACCGGCGATCGCCGAGTCCGAGATCCGCTCCACCAACACGGTCATCCAGGCTGCGACCGGTGTGACGCCACACTGGCTTCGTCCCCCGTGCGGGCGCCTTGGCGGAAACGCACCGGTGTATATCGCAAGCGCTGGTATGGTCCCGGCACTTTGGACGGTCGATCCGCAGGACTGGCGCAAGGGCCAGACTCCGAGTGCGATCATCGAGTCGGTCGTCGGATCTGTCCGGCCAGGTGCGATCGTAGTACTGCACGATGGCGGTGGAGACCGTTCTGCGACGATCGCCGCGCTCCCTGCGATTATCGATCGTCTGCGTGCGGCCGGCTATGAGTTTGTCACACTCGATGAGTTGCCAGCAGTCAGATCATCGTGGTAGTGCCCCGGTAGGTCCGTGTCGGAGTGACCACGATGTCCATCTGTCTGTCGTGTGCGTGGAGAGGCACCTCTGGCACCAGCTGTTCGTCGTAGGCGACGCCGATGGTGACCGGACCCTGCTCTATATGTGCCAGCAGCGTGTCGTAGTAGCCGCCACCGAACCCCAGACGGTTTCCGGCCGGGTCGAATGCGATACCGGGGATGATAAGCACCGAGAGTGCGGCGAGCGTTGCCTGTGGGGTGTCCGCCGCCGGCTCACGGAGGCCGAAGGCTCCGGTCACCATGCGCGTCCCTTCGTCCACCCAGTGCAGCGCGAGCTCACGGGGCCCCGCAACGCGCGGATAAGCGATACGCGTGCCTCGCTCGCGAAGCGCGAACTCGAGGACACTCACGTCGACTTCTTCAGGGGACGGGCCATATATCATGACAGCCGAGGCGTTGGCGATCTCTGGAAGTCCGAGGACGCGCTCGGCGATAGCGTATGCATGTGCAGTGCGAAACTCGGAGAGGACTGCACGACGAGCCGCTCGTGCCCTCAAGCGGAGTGTCGACTTGGCGCGGCTAAGTGACTCATGATCCGGGCTCTGCGGTGTGTCAGCCATGTGGAGAGCATAGCACCGTGATCAGTCGATGCCGAGCGCTGTCATAAACATAAGTACTGCAGTCAGGGCGATGACGACCACTATGGTCATCCAGGCCAGCGCATTGTTGAACCGACCGTTGACGTGGCGGCCCATGATAGTCCGGTCGTTGATGATGATCATCATGAAGATGAGGAGGAACGGTAGCAAGACGCCGTTCACCACCTGGGATATCAACATGATCGCTATAAGGTTCAGTCCCGGGATCAAGATGATCGCGGCCGAGGTGATGATGACGAACGTATAGATCCCGTTGAAGACAGGTGCTTCGGACCAGTCACTGTCGAGCCCCGCCTCCCATCCAAACGCCTCGCAGATCGCGTAAGCGGAGGTGAGAGGGAGGACTGCAGCAGCGAGGAGCGAGGCGGAGAGCAGCCCGACGGAGAACAGCATCTCGGCATAGGGGCCTGCGAGTGGCGCGAGCGCGCGGGCCGCATCCTCGGCACCTGTGATCTGGATGCCGGCCGGATGCAGGATCGTCCCGGTCGTGATGATGATCGCGCAGGCGATGAGGTTTGCGACGACAGCGCCGATCATGACGTCCCAGCGAGCAAGCTTCCACTCGCGGACCGTCGTGCCCTTGTCGACGATATTGCTCTGGAGCAAGAACTGCATCCACGGGGCGATCGTTGTGCCGGTGAGGCCGATGGAGAGTGCGATGAAGTCGCGGTCGGGGACGATCGATGGGATCACGAGGGCGCGGCCGACCTCGCCCCAGTCGGGGCCTGCAAGGAATACGGCGACCACGTATGCGATGAACACGGACGAGAGCGCGAGGAACACCTTCTCGACGCGCTGGAAGCTGCCGCGGACGACAAGCAGCCATACGATGAGTGCGGCGATCGGGACGGAGATGAAGCGGGAGACGCCAAAGAGCTCCATCGCGGCTGCGACCCCGGCAAACTCGGCGATGGTCGTTGCAGCGGTGCTGCCCAGCAGCATGAGCATTGCGCCGAAGGTGAGCCGAACGCCGAACCGCTCGCGGATGAGGGCGGCGAAACCCTTGCCGGTCACGGCTCCCATACGGCCCGCCATCTCCTGCACGATCATGAATGCGGGCGTCATGGCGAGCATCATCCACAGCATCGAGTAGCCGTAACGGGCGCCCGCCTCGGAGTAGGTGGAGATGCCGCCCGCGTCGTTACCCGCAGATGCTGAGATGATCCCCGGGCCGATGAGCGCGAGGACCGCAAAAAGCGTCATCCGCTTTCGTGTGTCGGTCGCCGGCGTCAATGGCTAGCTTCCTGCCAGGACGAGCGCTGCCGCCCAGGTCGTTCCTGCAGCGTAGGCGAGGCCGAGGTATACGACAGAACCGACCAGCATCGCTGTGATGGCCAGTCCGGTTCCGGAGACCGGTTTCTCCTGTGCGCTGCGGCGCAGGGCGAAGTCGCCCATCATCCCGCCTATGAGCACGGTGAGCAGGCTGGCAGCTGCGGTCGCTGCAGCAAACGGCGTTGCGACCACGTGCACCGTATCAGTGGTGAGCATCACGAACCCGAGGGCCACAAGGGCGCTCAAGGCCGCGGTCGCAAGGCCGATACCGCCCTCGCGTGCGAGTCGCTTTCCGAGCGGGGGCCGCTCGTCTTCATCCTCATCCTCGATGAGCTCGGCGAGCGTGCGTGAGGAGAGGTCCTCGGCAGTGCGGAGGAGCAGTGGCAGCAGTACGAGCGCCCAGGACATCAGCATCATGCCGTACACGGGTCCCGGCTCACCACTTGCCACGATCTCGTCTGTGAGCGGCCTGCGTATGCCCATGAACGCAAGGAATGCGATCCCCCAGACGAGAAGCCAGGCGTTCCGGCGGACGAGCCACCACCACAGGCCGGCGAGCGGCCCGCGCTCGTGAGTAGCACCGGTGGCGATCGCAAGATCCTCGGCGGACTCCTCCTCGAGGACCTCGAGCGCGTCATCGACCGTGACGATACCGAGGAGTCTTCCACTCTCGTCGACGACCGGAAGCGCGAGAAGGTCGTACTTGCTCATCGTCTCCGCGACGAACTCCTGGTCGTCGTCGGGGCCCACTGTGGTGACATCACGGCTCAGCAGATCGGTCACCAGTACGTTGGGTTCCGAGATGACGAGGTCCCGTAGTGAGATCACGCCTTCGAGGCGCCGGTCCTTGTCCACGACGTAGATGTAGTAGATGCCTTCGCGCTCGGCCGCCTCTTCCCGGAGGCTGCTGACGACCTCTTGCACGCTCATGTCCTCGGTCACTGTGGTGACCTCCGGCGTCATGATCCCGCCCGCAGTCTTCTCGCGGTAGCCGAGGAGTGAGCGTACCGTCCGTGCCTCGTTCACACCCATGAGCCGCAGGAGTGCCTCGGCTTTGTCGTACGAAAGGTCGCCGATGATGTCGGCAGCGTCGTCCGGGTCCATCTCCTCCAGGATGTCACTGGCGCGCTGGTCGCCGAGGTCGTCGATGAGGTCGGCCTGGAACTCGTCCTCGAGCTCGGCGACGGTGAGCGCTGCCTGTGCGTTATCGAGGTGCTCGAAGACGCGCGCCCGCTGTCCGGGACCGAGCTGCTCGAGCACGTCAGCCACATCGGCAGGATGTAGTTCGTGCAGGCGCTTGTGCGTGACCGAGAGCCGGACGTGGGAGAGGTCGCGCTCGAGCAGATCCATGTAGTTCCACGCGATGAGGTTCTCGGAGAGTTCGCGGCCAAAAAGTGCGAGTGCCGCGCTGGCCACGCGCTCCACCATGGGGTGGATGCCTCGAAGGATGCCCCGCACCCCGACCTCGGCGCCCAGCAGCCGCAGTTGGTTGCGACTCTCCGACAGCTTGAGGTCGTTCACGCGGACGACCTTCATGCCCTGCGTGTCGACGATCTGTTTGTTGAGGAGGTCTCTGGCAAGGAGTACTTCGTCGGGCTGCAGATAGCTGAAGCGCAGTGCCGAACGCTCTGCGTTGAGCTGGATGCGATCGTCGTCGAGGGTATCGACGAACTTGCGCCAGGAGAGCATGAACGGTGTCTTCTCGGGGCCGAGAAAGGCGAGGGAGGTGATGCGTGGAAACACCTCGCCTGTGGCGATCGCGATGTCGCTGATCTCGCCGATGATCTCGCCCGCGGCGTCGACCACCGGCTTGCCCAGCATCCGGGTCAGGTAGAACATATGGCTCCCTCCTCCCGGCACACATGCCGACAGGTCGATCGTAACGGGGGTCCCGAACTCCCGTTACGATCTCAGGAGTCGGGACCTAAGGACTTGATGGCGTCACTGAGGTCCGATTTCTCTCGGCAGTAGGTCCGACAACGATACGAGCCCCGCATCGTGTTCGACGGGGGCCCGGTATGCGGCATGCGCCGCGAACGGAACGATGGCAGGTGCCACTCGCGCCGTAGCTCCGTCCCTCGTCTGCGGTTTTGGCACTGTCCGACGTAGGGCGCACGGTACTCCCGTGCGGCGGCAAGCCGCCTCTTTCAGTCCCAGCCACGTTAGCCGTCCCCTTAGGCCGGGGAAGGCTGTTCTACCCATTGGCGTCTCTCGACATTTCGGGGCAGTGGCCTGTGTTCGAACAGGAGCCGCACCGTAACAGATGGAGCGCTCGTGTTGTTGTCAATGCACCGAAGTGCAGTGAAGTGCATATGCATTGTAGGTCTGACCAGCGGAAACAGCAAGAGCGGCGCCCTAGCGGGCGGCATCGAGCCATGTGCGCGCGAACTCCGCCCAACCCTCGGTCCGCTCGCCCGCGGTGCGCCAGACGTTGGTTCGCGGATCGCGCCCCAGCCCGGACACCACGCCACCGCTTTCCAAGGCGTTCGCTACGAGTGTCATCACGTTCACGGCATCGGCCATCTGCAGGTCGGTCGCCGAGTCGCCGATCGCGGCAGCCTGGTCCCGCGTGAGGCCGCGCCAGGCGAGATCGAGCTCGATCGCCCGGGCCTTGCAGACGCCCTTCGGCACCACGTGGTATGCGTGCGGCAGCATATCCCTGCAGGTGAGTGAGCCGTAGCTGCGGAGCACGCCGTTGTCGACGAGGTCGACGGGTAGCGGCAGCGTATCGAGTATCGCCTGACCCTCGGCAGTATCGAGACACCCGCGGAGGAGTAGAGAGACTTCACGATCGAGCTGCCAGGGGGCGTAGTGCTCGATGCGACCGGGGAACGCCTCCATGAGCGTCTCGGCTGCGCGCACCCGGTTGATCGCCTGAAACGGCGACTCTCCGGACGGAATAGCATCATCCGTCCAGGTCCCGAGGTCGACACGATCGTCGAACTGCAGTCCGGTGCCGTGCACGATGATCCCGCCGGCTTCGGCGATGTAGCCGTCCCAGCCAAGCAGCTGGGTCAACTCTCGGAGCTGAAGGCGCCCACGCCCCGAGATCGGCACGACGGCGAGGCCGGCGCGATTGAGCGCGACTATCTGCTCGGCGACCACGATGCTTGGTTCGGCGCTGGCATCGGCCAGCACGCTGCCACCTTTAGCGACGAGCGTTCCATCCAGGTCGGTGTAGAGCACGCGGACGTTCGCAAGCGCTTCTCTGGCGCGTGGATCATCGGCGATGCGGGGGAGATCGATCGTCATGAGACAGTCCTTTCGTTGCAGTCATTGTAGGCGAAGCTGATGCGTGGGGCCGACCAGGGGAATAGTCACTGCAAGTCCCGCCGAGAGGAGCACGCATGTCTGTGACCAAGCTTGCCATGCTGTACGTCATCACCACAGTCGCGTTCTTCGTGGTCGACCTCGTATGGCTCAGCACTGCAACCAAGCGTATCTATGAGCCGCATATCGGGCACCTGCTCTCCAGTTCGCCCAAGCTCGCAGTGGCCGCCGGGTTCTACCTGCTCTACGTGGTGGGTGTCCTTGCGCTTGCGTCCATCCCGGGGATTCGGGAGGGAGCGCTCGTGGGCGCACTCTGGCGCGGTGCGCTTCTCGGGCTGCTCGCATACGGTACGTACGATCTCACGAACCTCGCCACACTCGAAGGCTGGGCATGGCAGATCACGGTGATCGACCTGATCTGGGGCACGACGGTGACAGGCTTCACTGCGGCGGTCGGCTACTTCGTAGGTCGATGGCTCGGCATCGGATAGGACCGTCCACCGAGCGCTCCTGCCACCCATCGACCTTGGGGTCGATGGGCTGGAGGGTAGGGCTATACTGAGAGCCGTTCGAAGGCTTCTGCTCGCGTAGAAGGAGTCCGGCTGTGATCGATTCGTCGCAGGTCCCATATCCGCAGTACCGCTGTGCTCAGTGCTCCAGGGAGTTACCGCTCACCGCTGCCCGTCTTGCGGTGATGTGTGACGATCATCGCAGGGATGGCGGGGACGCCGAGGTGAGCGTGCGGGCGGCTACACGTGCGGATCGCCATGACATCGAGGACATCTGCGATCAGGCGCTCGGCGAGACCGATGTCGACGCCTTCGGGTGTTCGTTCGATGTCCTGGAACAGGAGAACCTCATCGCAGTCTCTGACGGACGGCTCGTCGGTCTGCTCTCGCTCGCGGTGGACGGCGGGGACCTTGCGATCGTGCTGCTGAGCGTCTACCCCGAGTTTCAGGGGCACGGTGTCGGCCGGGCGCTCGTGCGTTCGGCGGTCGAGCTTGCGGCCGAGCGCGGTCTCCCCGGCGTGAAGGCTGCGGTAAGCAACGATGACATCCCCTCGTTCTCGTTCTACCAGCGGCACTCGTTCGTGATCGATTCGGTCGCCAGGGGGCTCCTGGCCGATCGATATGGTTCCGCCGAGCCGGGTTTCTCGGGCATACTCGTGCGCGATGAGATTCGTCTTCGGCGTTCCGTCTGCCCCGCCTGATCGGCATTTCCCGAAGGGACTCTTCATGACCTCTCGACGCTGGGCTGTACTGCTGTGTGCCGTCGCTGTCGCACTCATGTTTGCGGGATGCTCCGCAGGTGACGATACGGTCGCTGACGACATCGTTCCCGCCACCGGCGGTCCTGCGTTCGCAAACGTCGAGGTCGATGAGATCGTCATCGGGGTCGTCAATGGTGGAGAGGCGCTGTCCCTTGCGGTAGCCGACAAGAGCGGACTGTTCTCGCAGGCTGGGGTGGCGGCGACGATCATACATTTCGAGTCTGCGGCCGAGCGAGATGCGGCGCTTGCCGCCGGGGAAGTGGATGCGATCGTATGTGCGCTGGATGACGCCGCCGCGCTCGAAGCAGCAGGGACGCCTGTGGCGGTCGTTTCGCTGTTGGTGGATCCGGCAGATGCGGGCGAGTCGACTCAGACTCCAGGCACCGCCGACAGCGTCGTGGGGTTCGGTCTTACGGGGGCGTGCGGTTATCTGGTTGTCTCCGACTACTATATCGCGCTTCCCTCGGGGCTTCTGGCGACGCGGGCGGTGCTCGATGCGGCCGATGCGGCGGTCGTTCGCATCCAGGACGATCCGGGCGCACAGCAAGCGATACTCGCCGAGATGGTTCCGGGTGAGGTCGCGGTCGCGGGTGGCGCTTACCCGCCGTCAACGGTTCCGGGGGTGACTGAGATCCAGGACATGCTGGCCACGCTTGCTGCCGCACGTCCCGAGTTGGCCCAGGTCACCGCTGATGACCTCGTGCTCGATATCGGACGATGACCCGCGCTGGCTACTCCAGCATGCGCTCCACGCGAACGCGGAGATCGCCGGGCGAGAACGGCTTCGTGAGGTAATCGTCACATCCGAGTGTCGTGCCGTGATCGAGGTCTAACTTCTGCGATGCAGTCGTGAGCATCATGACCGGCACGTCGACCGTTTCGGGGCGCTGCCTCATGAAGTGGAGTACTTCCCAGCCATCGAGCTTCGGCATGGTCACGTCGAGCAGGACCAGGTCCGGTCGTCGTTCGATCGCGAGTTCGAGTGCCTGCTCACCATCGATCGCTTCGATGAGCTCGTGCCCAAGGGAGCGCAGCGCCGCCTTCACGAGCATGCGGATCTGCGCGTTATCGTCTGCGGTCAGTATGAGCCTCTGTGCCATCGTCCCGACGCCCCTTGATCGTGACGGTATGGTATGTCAGCCGCGATCCCTGTGCATGATCTCGACGATCTTGGAGAGCTTCGCCTCACGTCGTCCACGTTCGCGTTGGACTTCCACCTGTTTCGTCGGATCGAGCATCGCATCGATGTGATCCGCGACCTCGGACGGCTTGAAAGGCTTTGGCAGGTAATCCGCGAACGGGTCAGAGGCGATATTGCGATGCTGCTCTTCGAAGGTGCCTGCTGCCGAAAGGAACAGTACGGGCAGCTCCTTCGTTTCCGGACGCGAGCGCAACTGGTCGTGCACCTCGTGACCGGTCATGCCCGGCATCATCACATCGAGCACTACAAGATCGGGCTTCTCTGCCGTGATCGCACCAAGGGCAGCAACGCCATCCTCGGCCTCAAGTACCTCGAACCCACGATTACCGAGTGCCACGGAGAGCAGTTTGCGGATCGACGGTTCGTCGTCTACGACCAGAACCTTCTTTATCACGATCAGTCCCTTCCCCTCAGGTGTCGAGCAGTTCATTGACCTGCCGAACCAGATCCTTGGGCGTGAACGGCTTGCAGATATACTGCGCGGCACCGCGGTTCAGCCCCTCCTGTACCTCTGTGCTCTGGCTCTTCGCCGATAGCATGATCACCGGGATGCCGGCGGTCGTCTCATCGGCTTTGAGCCTGTCTAAGACGTCATACCCCGTCATGACCGGCATCATCACATCGAGCAGGATCAGGTCCGGTTGCTCGAGCTTGGCCATGTCCAGCGCCTGGCCTCCATCTTCAGCCTGCAGTATCTCATGACCGCGGTTGCCGAGCGTGAACGATACCAGTTTGCGGATGTGCGGCTCGTCGTCTGCGACCAAGATGCGGCTCAAGAAGCATCCCCTCCGGAGGCGGTCGGCTCGGGCTCGTTCTCTGACATGACTTCTTCTATATGTGCCACGAAGTCATCAACGTCGAACGGTTTTCCGATGAGCTGTGTCGCGAGGCTCAGGATGTTGGCGTAGTCATCGTCGAGCTGGTATGCGGACATGATGACCACGGGGATATCCGCAGTGGAAGGGTCTGCCTTCAACGCTTCGAGTACTGCATACCCGTCCATTACCGGCATCCGTACGTCCAGTAGGATCGCATCCGGGCGAGTCTGGGCGACGGCCGCCATTGCCTCCTTGCCATCGTAGGCCGCCATCACAGCATAGCCGCGCTGCCTGAGGGTGCGAGTCAGGAGGTCGACGATGTTGCGGTCGTCGTCGGTGACGAGCACCGTCGGTGATGCGATCGAGCCGACGAGTCCGTCGATGACGCTGACCAGGCGGTTCTTGTCGATCGGCTTCTCCAGATAGCCGGTGCATCCGCACCGCTGGCTCCGGCCTTCGTCGCAGATGATGGAGAGTACGACCACCGGGATCTTGCTGGTGCGAGGATCGGCCTTGAGGTGCTCCAGCAGTCCGAAGCCGGCTCCCTGGTCTACCATCACATCGAGTGTGATGGCTCGAGGTTCGAGCTCGAGCGCGAGCTCCCACGCCTCGCTGGCGTTGAACGCCTTCACTACTTCGTAACCCCGGCGTGAGAGATAGGTGGCGATCAGGTTGGCCACGTCTTCGCAGTCGTCCACGACAAGGATCCGCCCGCCGGGCGTTCCGAGAGGACCTTCGAGCGAGGGCGTTCTCACGTGTCGGGCCGAAGCGAGAGGGAGCGTGAACCAGAACGTCGAGCCCGAGCCCTGCTCACTGTCCACGCCGACCTCGCCACTGAGAAGTTCGATGATGCTCTTGCATATCGAGAGGCCGAGGCCTGTGCCACCGATCTCCCGTGTGAGGGAGGAGTCCACCCGGTAGAACTTGGTGAACAGTTGTGCCTGGTCCCCGGGTGATATCCCGATTCCCTCATCGGTGATACCGACTTTGATATGTGAGTCCTCGACCTGCGCCTTCACGTAGACATCGCCGCCCTCGGGCGAGTACTTGATGGCGTTGCTGATGAAGTTGATCAGTACCTGACCCACGCGATCGGGGTCTCCGGCAGCAGCCGGCAGATGCTCCGGGACATCTACGTGGATCGATCGGCCCTGCTGGTCGAGCACGGCCCGGAAGGTGTTGACGGCACCGGCGATGCGCTCCCCGACATCGATCGGCTGCACCTTGAGCACGATCCGTCCGCTTTCGATGCGTGAGATGTCGAGCATGTCGTTTATGAGCTCGACCAGGCGGTCGGAGTTCTCCTTCACGATGGAGAGGAACTCCTGCTGGATCTCGTTGATCTCGCCAGCTTCGCCGTCGAGGATGAGATCGATATAGCCCTTGATGGATGTAAGGGGTGTGCGCAGCTCGTGGCTGACGGTGGATACGAACTCGTTCTTCATCTGCATGGCTTCGCGCTCGGCCGTGACATCACGGATCGTGGAGACCGAGCCGAGATACGTGCGACGATCGTCGAACACGGGGTCGATCCGCACGTCGACGATGCGGCGTGCAGGCTCCTCCATACGAACCTCACGGGTCTGTGTGCCGGTCTCCCGCACGCCACCCTCGGGGTCGGCAGCGAGGCCAAAGATCGTCCACGTGTCTGTCGTCAGGCCGACCAGCTGCTCGGCGCCCTTCCCGAGTAGTGTTTCGGCGGCGGGATTGACGAAGGTGACGCGATCTTCTGCATCAAAGGCGATGATGCCGTCGCTCGTGCTGAGTAAGATGGCCTCGGAGCGCTTGGTTGCTGCGAGGATCTCCGTGTCGTCGCGAAGCGTGATCACGGCACCGGCGGCCGGGCCATCTTCGTAGGGGGTGATCGTGAACGAGTAGCAGCGGTTGCGCCGCTCGAAGCCGCCTTGCACGACAGTGCGTGCCGCGAGAGCCGTCTCGATACTCAGTGTGAGCTCAGCGATGCCGAGTACGTCCATGGGTGAGCCGACGGTCTTGGCGCGCGTCAACTGAAGCATCGCTGCGGCTGGCTCGTTGAGCATGCGGACGGTCCGATCGGGGGAGATCGCGAGCATCCCCTCACGGGTCCCGGCCATGAATGCCCGGATGTGCGAGAAGCAGCGCCGTTCCTTATCTGTGGGCATAGTCATCCCCTCGATGCGCACACATCTCATCACCGTGGTATTCGCACGACCGGCGTCGATTCCTGCCAGCCGCGCGGCCCGGGCGGGAAAAAGCGGGAACAGCAAAGGGAGCGGCATGTGCCGCCCCCTTGGAGTGATCATGGTGCCCCCGGGAGGATTCGAACCTCCGGCACCCGGTTTAGGAAACCGGTGCTCTATCCCCTGAGCTACGAGGGCGCGCCGAGGATTCTACCACCCTACACCGGTGGTCTCCATGCCTGAGCCTACTCCTCGCGGTTGCCTGCATCGTTGTCTCGGATAGCCGCACGACGGATCTTGCCGTTCACCGTCTTGGGAAGCGCCTCCACGAAGTCGATGATGCGTGGGTACTTATATGGCGCTGTGCGCTTCTTCACCCACAGCTGGAGCTCCTTTACCAGGTCTGCACCGGGATGGTAGCCGTCCTTGAGCACGATCGTCGCTTTCACGGCATAGCCACGCACGGGGTCCGGCACACCGGTCACCGCGCACTCGTTCACCGCGTCATGCTCGAGCAGTACGCTTTCCACCTCGAAGGGGCCGATACGGTAACCGGAGCTCTTGATGACGTCGTCGTTGCGACCCACATACCAGTAGTGGCCATCCTCGTCGGCCCACGCGGTGTCGCCTGTGTGGTACCAGCCGTCACGCATCGCCTCGGCCGTACGTTCATCGTCACGGTAGTACTCGAGCAGGATGCCATCCGGCCGGGGATCGATCTTCACAACGACCTCGCCGGTTTTGCCGGGTGCGCACTCGGCGCCTTCGCTGTTCTGGATCTGCACGGTGTAATGGGGTGAGGGCTTGCCCATCGAGCCCGGCTTGGGTGTCATGCCGATGGAGTTGAAGACCAGAAGCGGCGACTCGGTCTGACCGAAGCCCTCGGTGAGTGGGAGTCCGGTGTGTGTGCGCCAGCCGTCGAAAAGATCGGGGTTGAGCGCTTCGCCGGCGGTGGTGCAGTAGGAGAGGCTCGAGAGATCGTATCCGTCCACGCCCGTCTGCATCATGAGGCGGTACATCGTCGGCGGGCAGCACAGCGTCGATATACGGTACTTCTCGATAAGTGAGAGTATCTCGGCAGCATCGAAGCGGTCGAAGTCGTACGTGAACACGCACGCCTCCATGGTCCACTGGCCGTAGTACTTGCCCCACACCGCTTTGCCCCAGCCGGTGTCCGCGATGGTGAGGTGGATGCCGCCGTCGCTCACCACGTTCTGCCAGTGCTTGGCCGTGACGGTGTGCGCGAGCGCATAGCCGCTATCGTGGAGCACCATCTTGGCATTGCCGGTCGTGCCCGAGGAGAAGTACAGCAAAAGGGGGTCGGCCGCGAGCGTCGGAACGCGCGTCCAGTCCTCTGATGCTTCCCGCACGCCGGTGTTGAAGTCGTGCCAGCCCTCGCGTTTGGCTGGAAGCACGCAGACGCCTTCCGGGCCGGAGAGTGCTGCGCCGATGCGGTTGCCTTCGGCGTCGAACTCCTGGCCTGCGAACATGCCGCCGCCCCCACCGTTCACGAGGATACGCGTCTCGAGCGTGGGGCAGTCGGCAGCCACCGCATCGGTGGTGGCTGCGATGTCACCCGCCGAGGTGCAGATGAGCGCCTTGATGCCTGCGCTCCGGAGGCGGTAGGCGAGGTCGTGCTCCTTGAGCATGAAAGTCGCCGGGATCATGACCGCGCCGAGTTTATGGATCGCGGTGGCGACGAACCAGAACTGGTAGTGGCGACGCAGGATCACCATGACCATGTCCCCGCGTCCGATGCCGAGCGATGAGAAGTAGTTCGCGGTCTTGTCGCTCCATCGCTTCATGTCGCCAAAGGTGAAGGAGTGCTCCTCGCCTTCGGGGTTGCACCACACCATCGCCCGACGGTCGGGCTCGGCGTCAGCGATTTCGTCAGCGATGTCGTAGCCGAAGTTGAAGTCCTCGGGATAGTGGACGCTGACGCGGGAGAGTATCCCGTCTTCGTCGTAGGTCTCGTCTATATAGCGGAGGTTGATGTCTCGCATGGGATGTCCCTCTCGGTCGGTGCCGGTACCGGCGGGGGCTAGTCGGCTGCTTTGTCGTGGAGCACGATCGCGAGGAACGTACAGGGCTCGTCGTCGATGGCTATCATGCCGTGACCATGACCGGAGTCGTAGTAGACGGTGTCGCCCGGGCCGAGATCCTCGGTGTGCTCCTCGAACGCGAATCGCAGACGTCCGCTGATGACGTGGTCGATCTCCTGGCCGGCGTGATGCGAGAGATGGATCGGCTCGTCCTGGGCGCTTGCGACGTACGGCGCGGTGACCATGAACGGCTCGGCTTGTTTGTTCTTGAAGGTGGGGGCGAGGTGTCGGTACTCGAAGCCCTCGCGGCGCTTGATCGCCAGCCCGTCACCCGCGCGGATCACCGAGTAGCCCGTGAGGTGCGGGCTCTCGCCCGTGAGGAGTGCGATCATGTCCATGCCGAACGTCTCGGCGGCACGGTACAGGAACGTGAAGGAGAGATCGGCCTCACCGGACTCCATGGCCGCATACTCGGCTACGCTGCGTCCGGTGGCGTCGGCCATCTCCTGCATGGTGAGGTCCATGTCTTCGCGCATCGCGCGGATACGCCCTGCGACCTCGGCGATCTTGGGTTCCATACGGTCCCTCCTCATGCGTGGTGGCGTCGACTCCCGCGTGTGTGTGACGCCATCGGACGTGTGAGGCTCATTGTAGCGGTACCATAGGGACACGTCCCCCGGGCGACGCAGGAGGAACGCATGCCAGGCACTCCCAGGATCGGTCGGTTCACCGTGGTCACCGGGCACTACGGCTCCGGCAAGACCAACCTCTCCATCAACCTTGCGCTCGATCTCACGGCCACGTACGACGAAGTCATGCTCGTCGACCTCGACATCGTGAACCCGTACTTTCGATCGTCGGACTACGCCGAGATGCTCGGTCAGCACGGCGTGCGCGTGATCTCGCCGACGTTCGCGGGCACTACGCTCGACACGCCGTCACTGTCCGGGGCGGTGAACGCGGCGTTCGACACCACAGGCGCCGTCATCCTCGACGTGGGTGGGGATGATGTTGGCGCCACCGCGCTCGGTCGGTACTCCAGGGATATCTCGGCGATCGACTACCAGATGCTCTACGTCATCAACCAGTATCGCAACCTCACAGGGGAGCCGGAGGAGGCCGCAGCACTGCTCGCAGAGATCGAGGCGGCGTGTCACCTGCGGGCTACGGGAGTCGTGAACAACTCGCATCTGCGCGCTGAGACGACCATGCAGACGGTGCTCGATTCGGCGGACTTCGCGAGCGCGACCGCAGCACTCCTCGGTCTGCCTTTGTGCTTCACCACGGTGCCTTCGCGACTGCTGACCGGGTCCGAGGAGGACCTCGCGGCTGCAGACGGCATCGAAAACACGTATCCTATCAAGATTCACGTCCGTACACCCTGGGAGGACGCCTCGTAGGGTGTCGGGCATGCCAGCACCCCGGGAGTCCGTCTCCCGTCCGCACGAGGAGGTCATCCGCTCATGGCACGGATCATCGTCGACGTCCGCTACTGCAAAGGCTGCGGCCTGTGCGTGGAGGTCTGTCCGAGCAATTGCATCGTGCTCGACCCAGATACGATCAACGACAAGGGGTACCACCCCGCGATGCTGACCGATGAGTCGCTGTGCACCGGCTGCGCCAGCTGCGCGATCATGTGCCCCGATGTGGCCATCACGGTCGAAAGGTAGGGATCACATGACCGAGAAAGTCCTGATGAAAGGCAACGAAGCACTGGCCGAGGCGGCTATCCGCGCTGGCTGCCGGTTCTTCTTCGGCTATCCCATCACGCCGCAGACCGAGCTTGCGGCCTACATGGCCAAGCGTATGGGCAAGGCGGGCGGCGTCTACCTGCAGGCCGAGAGTGAGATCGCGGCTATCAATATGGTGTACGGCGCGTCGGCGGCCGGTAAGCGCGCGATGACATCCTCGAGCTCGCCGGGTATCTCGCTCAAGGGCGAGGGTATCAGCTACATGGCCGGTGCCGATCTGCCGGGCGTCATCATCAACGTGCAGCGCGGTGGCCCCGGACTCGGCGGCATCCAGCCTTCACAGTCCGACTACTTCCAGGCCACCCGCGCCATCGGCCACGGCGACTTCCACATCATCGTGCTCGCGCCGTCCACGGTGCAGGAGATGACCGACTACGTCTATCGTGCGTTCGATCTGGCCGACGAGTACCGGACGCCGGTGATGATCCTCGCAGACGGTATGCTCGGCCAGATGATGGAGCCGGTGGTGTTGCCCGAGCCCAAGACGGAGTTCCCCGCCAAGCCGTGGGCCGTGACCGGGCACAAGGGCGAGCGCCCGCACAACATCGTCAACTCGCTTTTCCTTGCGCCTGAGCGGCTCGAGGAGACCAATATCGAGCGCTACGAGCGCTACGACCGCATCAAGGCCACCGAGCAGCTCGCCGAGGAGTATCTCGTTGAGGATGCCGAGATCGTGGTCGTGTCCTTCGGTGCGAGTTCGCGCATCGTGCGCAGCGCCGTCAACAAGGCGCGCGAGAACGGCCTCAAGGTCGGTCTCATCCGTCCGATCACGCTCTGGCCGTTCCCGACCGACATCATCAGCGCTGCGGCCGATCACGCCAAGGCGATCCTTACCGTCGAGATGAACATGGGCCAGATGGTCGACGATGTTCGGCTTGCTGTGTGCGGTCGCGTGCCTGTCGAGTTCTTCGGCCGTACGGGCGGCATCATCCCCACGCCCGCCGAGACGCTCGCCGCCATCGAGCGCCTGTCCGCGTCGCTGGAAGGAGGTGCCCGATGAGTAAAGTCGTCTTCGAACGCCCCGATTCGCTCACCGACACTCCGTTCTCGTACTGTCCGGGTTGCACTCATGGCATCGTCCACCGACTCGTGGCCGAGACGATGGACGAGCTCGGCATCGAGGGCACGACCGTCGGCGTAGCGCCGGTGGGCTGCTCGGTACTCGCGTACGAGTTCTTCGGCTGCGACATGGTACAAGCCGCGCACGGCCGCGCCCCGGCGGTAGCCACCGCCCTCAAGCGCGCGTTGCCCGACAACGTCGTCTTCGCCTACCAGGGTGACGGCGACCTCGCCTCCATCGGCATGGCCGAGACCGTGCACGCGGCCACCCGTGGTGAGCGAATCACCATCGTCTTCATCAACAATGCCATCTATGGCATGACCGGCGGACAGCTTGCGCCTACCTCGCTTCCCAAGCAGGTCACCCAGACCAGTCCGTTCGGCCGTGACGTGGACAACGACGGGTTTCCGGTCCGGGTGGTGGAGATGCTTGCCACCCTCGACGGCGTCGCACTCGCCCAGCGGGTGACGGTGGACACGCCCAAGAACGTCCGCGCTGCCAAGCGCGCGATCAAGAAGGCCTTCGAGTACCAGATCGACGACGTGGGCTACACGATCATCGAGGTCGTCTCCACATGCCCCACCAACTGGGGCCTCTCGCCGTCCGACGCGCTCCAGTGGATGCGTGACAACATGCTCCCGTACTACCCGCTCGGCGTGTACAAGGACGTGAAGGCCGAAGGGTACGCCAACGTGGCCGAGGCTGCCGAGGCACGTGCGGAGAAGCTCGCATCCGGAGGTGATGCCTGATGGCGGCCCCTCTGAACATGCTGCTCGCCGGATTCGGCGGTCAGGGTATCCTGTTTGCCGGCAAGCTCATCGCGTACGCGGGGCTCATCGAGGGCCGCGAGCTCTCGTGGCTGCCGAGCTACGGTCCGGAGATGCGCGGCGGCACGGCCAACTGTAGTGTCTGCCTCGCCGATGAGCCGATCGGCTCGCCGCTGGTGCTCGAACCCGACGTGCTCGTAGCGATGAACCAGCCGTCGCTCGACAAGTTCGTGGACTCCGTGGTGCCGGGTGGCAAGATCATCGTGGACTCCACGATGTGTCAGCGTCTGCCCGAGCGCGACGACGTCGATGTCTTCCCGGTACCGGCCACCCAGCTTGCCGAGGACAACGGCCTCAAAGGACTCGCGAGTGTGATCCTCGTGGGCAAGCTCCTGCGTGAGATCGGGTTCTGCGATCCGCGGGTGCTCGATGAGGCTATCGTGAAGGTCGTGCCGGCCAAGAAGATCCATCTGTTGCCGAAGAACCGCCGGGCGTTCGAGATCGGCATGCTGAACGACGATGGTGAGTCGGTGCCGGTGTGTTCGTTGCCGGAGGACTGGACGACCGAGTAGGAGTGGGCACATGACGACGCAGTTCAAGGACATCGGTCTGCGGATCAAGGGCTTGCGTGAGTCGTGCGACATCTCTCTCGAGGAGATGGCCACCGACCTCGGCATCGATCCGGACACCTACGCCGCCTACGAAGAGACCGGCAAGGACGTCCCGATCTCGGCTGTCTTCCATATGGCGAGTAAGTTCGGGGTGGATCTCACCGAGATACTCACGGGAATTCCCGCCCGCCTGGACACCTTCCAGGTGGTCAAGGCCGGCACCGGTCGCACGGTGGACCGCTATCCCGGCTACAACTACGAGGACCTTGCGTGGGGCTTCAACCACAAGATCATGCAGCCGCTGCTGGTGACACTCGATCCCTCCGATGAGCCCGCCGAGCTCGTGACCCACCGCGGTCAGGAGTTCAACATCGTGCTCCAGGGAAGGATCGTCGTCACTTTTGAAGATCGCGAGCTGGTCCTCGAGCAGGGCGACAGCATCTACTTCAACCCCAATCACCCGCATGGACAGAAGTGTGTCGGCGATGAGCCAGCGCAGTTCGTGACCGTCATCGTCGAGTAGGACTCCTTATGGATCACATCATCTCCCGGTACTGCCCGCGCGTGGAGTTCAGCTCCTACAAGGACTTCGCTGAGAACTTCCGGATCGAGTCAACGGAGGACTTCAACTTCGCCTACGACGTCGTGGACGAGTGGGCACGTGTGGAGCCGGAGAAGCGTGCGCTCGTGTGGTGTGACGATGACGGCGGCGAGCGCACGTTCACGTTCACTGACATCTCGCGTCTTTCCAACCGCATGGCCAACGCGTTCTCGGACATCGGTATCGGCAAGGGCGATGTGGTGATGCTCGTACTGCGTCGCCGCTGGGAGTACTGGGTCACCGCCGTGGCGCTCCACAAGATCGGGGCGATCCTGATCCCGGGCTCGGTGCAGCTCACCACCAAAGACATCGTCTACCGTGCCGAGAGCGCTGCGGTGAAGATGATGGTATGCGTCGACGACGAGTATGTGCTCTCGCAGGTTGAGGGTGCGCGCCCGGAGGCGACTACGATCGAGAAGTGTATCGTGGCGGGCCCTGCGCGCGAGGGGTGGCTGTCTTTTGACGAGCTGCTCGAGTCGCATGCCGAGGACTGGACACGCCCCACAGGCGATGCGTTCGCCGGCGGGCGCGACACCATGCTCGTCTATTTCACCTCAGGGACCACCGGCCTGGCCAAGATGGTCATGCACGACTTCATCCATCCGCTCGGACACATCGTCACCGCCAGGTACTGGCAACAGGTTCGCGAGAACGAGCTCCACTTCACGGTCTCGGACTCGGGTTGGGCAAAGTTCGGGTGGGGCAAGATCTACGGCCAGTGGATATGCGGCGTCACCATACTCGGCTATGACATGAAGAAGTTCGTTCCCACGGAGCTTAT
>Ga0265295_1004387_pt1 | contig 19063 bp, 17 predicted proteins | sample Munlansysbiofilm_FD_192503 | JGI IMG/M metagenome (GOLD analysis project Ga0265295, IMG submission 192503) | Leachate microbial communities from a municipal landfill in Southern Ontario, Canada - Methane capture system biofilm | ecosystem: Engineered > Solid waste > Landfill > Unclassified ... | reverse complement strand
AGACAGGTTCAGGAAAATTCTATATTTCTTTTTTGGTAGAATATGAACAAGAAGAAGTAATAGTATCATTAGATAAGGAAAATTCGATTGGATTGGATTACAGTAGTCCTAACTTCTATGTAGATAATCAAGGCAGAGAAGCAAACTATCCACGATATAATCGAAAAGCACAGAAAAGATTAGCAGCAGAACAGCAAAAATTGTCACGGATGAAACTTAACAGCAATAATTACCAAAAGCAGAAAATAAAGGTTGCCAAAGTACATGAAATTATTGCAAACCAAAGATTGGACTGGATACAAAAAGAAGCATTGTCACTTGCAAGAAACTATGATTATGTATTTATTGAAGACATCAACATGAAAGGACTTGCAGGATGTCTAAAATTTGGCAAATCAACAAATGATAATGGATTCGGGATGTTCAGGACAATCCTGAAACAGAAGACGGAAGAAATTGGGAAGAAACTTATCAAGATTCCAAGGTTCTATGCCAGTTCAAAGACATGTTCTGTCTGCAATGCAATCAACAAAGGATTAACTCTGGATGACAGGACATGGAAATGTATTTGTGGGACAATTCATGATCGAGACATCAATGCTGCTATCAATATCCGGAACTATGGAATGACATTAATACAACAAACCGCAGGAAATGCGGGGATAGCCTGTTGATACTTAGTAGAGAACTACTATTGAGTAGGAAGCCCTGACCCTTTAGGGTCTGGGTAGTTCACATATTCATAGAACAACAGAAAATTAATAAAAATTATGTAAAAACAAATAAAAGAAAAGAACAATACTTATATATCTTTTGAATTTAAGAATAGTGTATGAGTGAAAAAGATAAGTTACATGACCTACCTGATTCTGAATTTTTTAAACTGTTCTATGCCCTGGATAGCAAAACAAGATTAAATATAATCCAGAGTTTATGCAAAAATGAAACGCACATCTCAGAACTCGCCCGCAAGTTAGGTATATCGATTCCTGTTGCATCAAAACACGTAAGTATCCTTGAGAATGCAAATCTAATTGAAAGAAAGATACACGGGAGTACGCATATTCTTAATATTAAGAACAAAGATGTTGCCAGATCACTTGACATATTAGCAGCAACTAAAAATATAAAGGTCAAAAAAGGAACTAATTTGCTTGATGCTCTAAAAGAAGTCGCAATTATTGAAACTAAGAAAGTGAATGGCATAGAACAGGTAGTTGCAACAGATGGAGATGAAGGATTTTATATCTATGAACTGAACGGGAAACTTTCTGATCAGACTGTGGAAAAATGTGTGCTAAAGGAAAAATCAACAGTTGTCTGGAAAAAACTGGAGCCAGTTGCAAAATTGCGTATTAACATTGAAGTTGAAGATTTATGATTCATTATTCCTTAATTGCTATTTTTTATTATTTTTAATGCTATAAAAAAAATACTGCATAAAGCATGAACAACAAATGCAGGTAGAAATCCAGATAAGCAATATTTGTGATCTTTGTCATGTAAACTGTTTTTAAATGCTAGTATTATCAGATTGTTTTATATGTAATAAACCTGATAACATAATAAAACAAGTAATTTTGATTTAAGTCATTATTACCTGATGATTGTTGATTTTCAAAGAAGACATAATAAATATTCAAGCCCCATGAAAAGAAAGCATCTACAAACTATGTTGAAAAAGATAAAGTCTAAAAAACAAGCAATAAAACCCAGGAGAGAGATTTTTGTACCCACTAATAGCTAAAAAAGCCATAGAATTGCTCCACATAACAAAAGGAGTTGAAAATACTTTTCTTCTTAATGAATATGATATAAAACAAATAATGAAGCTTGAAAAGAAAGATGAAAAAATGAATTCGCTTGTTGGTAAAAAACATAATATTGGAGTCAAGCAAGCTCTGAGGGCAGACATATTGATAGCTTTTTTAACAAATAAAGATTACGACTGGCCAAAGGATAATCTGAGAATCATTCACCAGGGAGAGATCATTGGCAGAGATGTCAGTGATCTTGCTGAAATTAACAGATATAAAAATTCAGATGAACATTGCGTACTTGGAAATATAGTAATCAATCATCGAAAAATGAAGAAATTCAAGAATTCATCTGAAGCACCGGTTATGGAAATTAGTGCAAAGCCCTGGAAGGAACTTGAAAACATGAACCTTGTTTCTGAAGCCCTGATAGCATCACCATCAAGATTGACTGACGGTTACATCAAATCTAAAATAGCTTTTGAAAATAAGTCACATGTTGGAAGCTTTCTTGTTGGATTGAATCTCAAAAAAAATTACCCCAATCAGTCTAAAATGAACTTACTTGTATAAAACTAAAATATTGCTTTGAATTATAATTTAGATTGCAAAAAAAGCTAAAAAAATGGGTGCTTAAGCAGACATATTAGTCCTTAACCTGCATTGGCTCCCCGCAACATTTAAGCTCGGAGACTTCGCAGCAGCCCTCTTCCTTACAAGAAGGACCACATTCAGTCGTAACTTCCATTTCAAATCCACACTCTTTACAGTATAATTTTGTTCCTTTCTTAAGCTCATAGCATTTATGCATGTGGTGTGTCATTTATATACCTCACATAATTAATATTGTCAACTTCCCAAGCAGGCAACAAAACAAATTATCTCACATTCCGCAGGTATAATTCCATTTTGAACAATTTTGCATGATAGCGTTTTTCAAACATAATTAATATCAATCTTATTTTTATATATTCAGGAAAAGCTTGTTTTGGTTGCATTCTTATTGAACAAGCAGAACATATTTTCCAGAGCATATAATCAAAATCATTACCAAGCAAAATGATGAACTTTTATTGTCGACCTGCGGAATGTGAGATTATGCTGACAATACATATATACATATCTAAAATGTGTATTGTTCTAAAGGATAATGATATCTATGTCCTTTTGGAAAGTAATTCCGAGGAAGTAATTCCGCCACCAACAAAATCAAATAATTCTGAAAACAGCCAATCAAGTATCCTGCATGAAATTATGCAACTATTCAGACGTGTCAGAAAACTCAAAAATCAGCATAAATTCCACAAAAGGACGTACTATTCAACCTGCTGTAAAAACGTAATCAAAAAGGTACTTTGCCGTTTTTGTAATCATTGCACAATGTCGGCAAAGCATCAACTTTCCGTGCTAACCTGTGTTTCAGGCACTTTTTGTTTTGGATTGACAACACTTACAGGGATAGCTATTCCACTTTTTTCTACGTAGGCCTTTATCCGTTCAAGCGCATGAAATACCATTCCACCATTTGTTAGTATGAGACACCTCTGACCTGCAAGAGAATTAAGAATTGAACGGTCCACAGCTCCTGCATTTATGTCAAGATGTATTCCATCCCTTTTCGCCAGTATTTTACTCATCTTACCCATGGCACCAATACAGTCAATTTCATCCCGGCTTATTATATCCATAAGGTTCTCTTTGGAGTATCGCTCTGTATCATAAATACCAACGGAACCTGACTTGTAAGCTTTCATATCCACCACAACAATGGCAAGGCCATCCTCATGAAGGTGAAGGACTTTACCATTCACAGCCGCAAAAGAGGAAATTGGAGCATAGTCCCCATACATTATACCAAGATTGACGTAGTCCCCTTCTTTAACCTCAGATGATACTTTTACCCATAATAATTGCTGCGTACGCAAAGATTGGACAAGGTCAGGTATATCACGAGGACAGCAATCCGGTTTTACAAGACCCCTTCTTTTGATCTCCTCATATATCTCAAGAGTAATAGGCCTTCTAAGATAGGCAGCTTTTAAGTTATCATCCTGCGTGAAAATTGCCTCTGGCGTACCTTCACTGATGATCTTATGATCGTTCATCAGGAAAACATAGTCTGCCCAGCCATAAGCAAGATTTACATCATGTGTCGAAATAATAATGGTCTTGCCAAAATAGTTCAATTCATTGAGTAGATCCATCACCTCATCTGCACCTACAGGATCCAGATTTGCAAGGGGTTCATCGAGGATGATAATCTCAGGATCCATTGCAACAATACCTGCAATAGCAACTCTTTTTTTCTGCCCTCCGCTCAAATGATGAGGAGGTCTATCTTTGAGGTCCATCAAACCAACATATTCAAGGGTTTTATGAACGATGGATTTCACCTTGTCTTTGGAGTAACCAAGGTTAGTTGGTCCAAAAGCAACATCCTGGTAGATAGTAGGAGCAAAGATCTGATCATCTGAATTCTGGAAGACAATGCCAATATTTTTTCTTATCTCCCTCAGAGATTTTGAATCATATTTCATGGGTTTTCCATGAAAAAGTATATTTCCTTCTTTTGGCCGGTAAGTTCCATTCATTGTGAGAAAGAGAGTAGATTTTCCCGAACCATTACGTCCAACAAATGCTATTTTTTTACCTTTTTCAATGCTGATGTTAATATCATCAAGAGCAAGAGTACCATCAGGATAGGAAAAACTAAGATTCTTTGTTTCTAGTACAAGCATTTTCTCACCTCAAAAAACGGATATTCCCCTGCTAAAGTAGAAAACAAGGATAATCAATACAAAATAGGCCATAGTTAGTATGAGCTCAGGCTTCTTAAGAGGTCTTTTTTCGTCAAGCATTATCAATTTTCCATCGTAGCAGCGTGAATTCATTGATATATATATCTTTTCGCCCTGCTCCCAGGACCTTATGAAAAGATTGCTGCTCAGCATAACCATTGACCTGAAAGATGTTTTGAAATCTTTATAACCCAGCCTGACCGATTGTGCATACTGCACAGCTATTGCCACTTCAAGGAAGACAAAAATGTAGCGATACATCATCATAGATACCTCAATAAATGAGTCTGGAAGTTTTGTGGCTTTCAAAACAGAGAACAGTTCGATCATAGGAGTAGTAAGTGAGAGAAAGAACAAACAGGACATACCACCCAAAGTACGTGCAAGCACCAGAAGGGCCATGTTAAGACCCGCAGAGCTTACACCAAGTGTAAAATCAAATAGATTGAACGAAAATAATTTAGCACCTTCGCCGAAGAAGAATGCTATTATGACAGCACTCACAAGTACAAACCCTGCTGGTGCCACCAGTATTTTGAGATAGAAAGAAACAGGGATCTTCCCGAAATAGATAGTTGCAAAACTCATACATATGGCTATGAGAAAAGGAACAAGCGGAGAATTTGAAGAAACACCCACAAGAAGACCAAAAGTAACAATGGCTACCTTAAGCCAGTTATTCTTGTATCTGAGCGGACTCATTACAGCATAATCATCGAGCATATGTGCCATTTTAAAACCCAACTAAACATAAGACAACTTAATTTGATAATATTAACCTGCTAGATGTGCAAAGGAATAAAATATAAAGCTTTATACATAAGCATTTCGTTTGTTAGCAATAACAGTTAGAAGTATATATCCAAGCATTGCAATTATTAATACAAGATAAAATCCAGTATGTAGAAAAACAAATTAAATAAAGATTAATTGATTTCTACAAAAATGAAAACAAAATGAAAATAAAAAGTGATTTGTGCTTCTTCATAAGAAGCACATCAGAGATTAATTATTTTGGCCTTTTCCCTTGTAATATCCAATTGTATACCCGATTACTATCGCACCAAAAGCGGCCTGAAGTGCAAAGAGCAAACTTTCGGTCTCCCCACCAGGTGGCTCAAAGAGATACTTTTGGAACCATGGTTCTGTAGGTTCGTACCCTGGGGATATTTCAGATACAAAATCTCCTGCTTCGCCATCTGCACCTCCAAATTCAGAATCAGGGTTTGTAGCCACACCGTAAAAGAACTGTGCAGCGAAGAGCAATACCACAAAAGCTACAATATACTCCAGTTTCATTGCATTGACTCCTTAAGTTTTGTAACCGTTTTAGCCGTAAGTACATTGAGATCGACCAGTACATCACTTTTGATCTGAACCACGTATTTCATAATAAGTGCTGTAAGAGCACCTTCCAGTATTGCAAGTGGCACCTGGGTTGTTGCAAATATACCTGCAAACCCTGCAAACAACGTTAAGAAGTTTCCACCTGACTGGAACGCGAGTGCCAGTTGCAGAGAAGTTATAACATAGGTAACCCAATTCGCAATTGCGGTCGCGAGGAAAACATTCAGGTAAAAGTTCATTCCAGTCTTGGATGCTGCCTTATAGAAGAGGAAAGCAACAAGAGGGCCAATTATTCCCATGGCTGCTGCATTTGCACCAAGGGTAGTTATTCCTCCGTGTGCCAGGAAAATTGCCTGGTAGATAAGAACGATAAAACCAAGAACGGCAGTAATTGCAGGTCCGAAAAGAATAGCTGCCATTCCTGTTCCGGTAGGATGAGATGAACTACCAGTAACTGAAGGAAGTTTCAGAGATGAAAGAACGAATATGAATGCACCGGCAACTGCCAGCAGAGGTACAACCTCACGTCTTTCACTTACAAGTTTGTTCATTTTGTACATACCATACAATATCACAGGGATAGAGAATACGAACCATAACTGCCACCAGGGAGATGGTAAAAAGCCCTCAAATATATGCATTAATTATCACCTTTCATTTTTAATCACCATAAATCAACAATATAACCATACATAATCAATTAAATCTGTTTTAAGTAATTGATGTATTGTGTATTATTATATAATTATAACGGTTTGTGAATGAGATTATTATCCTTATCTTAAGCGACAACATCCATTTCTTCGGCACTACATTATAATTATCACACACAATATATTGTGTTACTAAAATACAGGCTATAAAAAAGATAATATGAGGAAACAAACAAAACAATAAAACTTGTGTAATTATAAAAACTAAGCTTTTTTGAAACGATCTAACGCACAATCACAATACAGTACATATCAGAATGATTCTCCGGTGGTTCATCCACTGTACCGCATGCCGCACGCTCATAAGGATAGCCTATATCTTCGTATATACATATACGAGCATCAACATTCATTTCTTGAAGAATTGTCGCAACTTCCTTTGGGCCAAAACTCTCAGCCGGAAGCAGAAAGATGTTCTTACCCAGACTAATTTCCCTGATGAAAGCTTCTTTTGCCGGAGCAGGATCCCTGCCATGTGCCGTGATGAGAGCAAGGTTTGACATTTCCACATGAAAACGTGCACATGCTGCCTGTATTGAAGATACGCCTGTAACAACCCTGTCATTCTCTGTGGCAAATTTTCCAAGCCCGGAGAACATAGGATCTCCTGTGGACAAAATAACAGCATCTTCGGGCAAAAGATGAAGCTTCTTATAATCCTTGATCAAATGAGATTCACATTTGATGAACTCTTGCGCAAGTTCGATAGAGCGTCTGGAACCATACACAACAGGAGCATTGCTGATTACTTCTATGGCTTCCTGAGTCAGCATTTTAGGCCCGACACCGACACCCACTATTATCATGATTATTCCCCGCTGTCCATCAACACGGTTCCATCCCTGGCAACAACAACAATACGGGCACCATCGGCTTTTTCCACAGCCATATCAAAAGCCTGCTTCAGGCGATTGTTCTGCGGATCAAGCTCGATCATTTCAACAACCGTGGCAAAATCACTGCCCTTTAGCATGTCAGGGTTTCCCCATTTCAAAACAAGACCTGGAAGTCCACAAATGACAACATCGCCATGAGCCGCCTCAAGTGCTTCAGAGATACGGCTTCCGGCAAGTATAACAGTGTAATCAGGGAAGAGCATGGTCGAGTAACGGATACCCACCCTTCCGGTTGTGAGCACTACCTTATCGGAATGACTGATAAGATCATCTTTCATCTCTCCGAGGTGATCATTCCATGGTTCCACAAATCCCGTACTCCCAAGAATAGAGATCCCATCAATGATACCAATACGATTGTTAAGGGTCTCTTTTGCGATTTCCTTACCACGTGGCAGATAAACAGTAACTTCTGCCCCTTTAAGCCCAGTTTCTTCAACAGCTTCGGCAATGGAGGCTTTTATCTGTTCCATGGGATGAGGATTGATTGCAGGATGACCTTTTTTTGATTCCAGGCCACTGCGGGTGACAATACCTATTCCTTCACCTGCATAAACAGTAATTCCATCTGCTTCCCTGGCATCAGCAGCAAACTCAAGGCCCCTGGTAATATCAGATTCATGATCGTTATTCATTTTTACTGCAACAGCATGTCCTTTGTTGCCTTTGACATCCATCTCTGCACGAAGTCCTACTGGTGTTGGTACAGAAACATGTGTGACCTCACCTGCAAGGGAAAGAACTGATGCCTTTGCAGCCATTGCAGCAGTGGTCCCGGTGGTATATCCTCTTTTCAGTACAGAACCATCGCTTAGAACTACAAGCATTCCGTTCTTTATACCTTCTTCCAGCTCATCACGTGGCATACTTGAGCGATCCAGCCATTCGTCTGGTATCTTTGATTTATTTACCGGGTCGATCATCTCTGGTCAATTGTAGTTAATACATTTAAAATCTACCGACTCCATCAGGTCCTTTTAAAGAGCTTTGCCAGTTCATCTTTAGTAAAAGAGATCATAGTAGGGCGACCATGCGGACATGTATATGGATTGCTGCAATGCATCAACTGGCGAATGAGTTCTTCCATCTGTTTTGTACTGCATACCGCACCTGCCTTGATAGCTGCCCTGCATGCCATTGTACTACAAAGAAGATCATACCTCTCAGTGTCCTCGTTCACTCTTCCGGTGGATAGCAGGTCTGAGATGACATCATGAATGACAGCTGTATCCTCAAGTTTGCCAAAAATACTTGGAACCGTTGTAACTACATAGCTCTTAGGACCAAATTCAGAAATTGAAAAACCTATGTTCTCCAGATCAGGAATGAAATCTTCAATTATGGCTTTTTCCTTCAGGCTAAGATCAAGTGTCACAGGTGTAATAAGCTCCTGCCATCCCATGTCCTGCATCCTGAGCACTTCCTCATACATAATACGCTCATGTGCAGCATGCTGGTCAATGAGTATGAGTTTGCCATCCATCTCACAAATTATGTAAAGATCAGCGTACTGCCCATACACCTTCAGATCAGATGCTTTGAAAGAACTACTAAGCTCTTTTATCTCATTGGAACTAATACTCATCTGCAACCTTTCACTTTTCTTCAGTCGCCTCTGGGTGTCCTTTGGAGGATAATGATAAGCTTCCTTGTTTTCTTTGATAAGAGCAGCCTGTGGGGAAATATCATGCGATGCACATGCAATGTAAGGCTCACCCTCAGCATTATCAGAAGTCTCTGAATCACCTGATGTTTTAACAGACCCCTGTGCTTCTTCCACTTTGGATCCTGATAAAAGAATCTGGACAGGCACATCTTTTTTCTTAACCTGTATTTCAGGAATCAGTGATTCTGCTCCAAGAGCATCCTCAACGGCTGAAATAACCATAGCTTCAATCTCTTTTTCATGGCTCAGCCTAACTTCTCTTTTTGCAGGATGCACATTCACATCCACATTGACCGGATCGATCATGAAATTGAGAAAGGCTGCAGGATAGCGTCCTTTAGGAAGCAGTGTATAGTATCCAAGCCTGACAGCATTGCTAAGCTGATTTGAGAATATGGGCCTGCCATTTATGAAAAATACCTGAAGGTCCTTTCCGCTTCTTGTAAGTTCCGGCTTTGAGATATAACCGGATATACTAAGCAGGTCCGACTCATATTTCAGTGGAACAAGAGAGCGCGCAACATCAGCACCATAAAGATGTACGACACTATCAAGCATTTTAGCTGATGAAGGAGACCTGAGTGTTATCTTGCCATCTACCACAAGAGTGAATGAAACGTCTGAATGTGCAAGTGAATTCCTGGAAACTACATCGACAATGTGGGCAAGTTCTGTTCTGGCACTTTTAAGATATTTCTTACGGGCAGGCGTACTGTAGAACAGGTCATTGACAAGTATACTGGTCCCCACGGCAGTGCCTGCAGAACTTATACTTTTTATTCCACTGTTATCAACAAGCACCTTGGTGCCGGCGATCTCATCTTCCTGTCGGGTGGCAAGCTCCACCTTTGCAACTGAAGCAATGGAAGCCAGAGCTTCTCCCCGAAAGCCCATTGTGAGAATGCGGTCAAGGTCTTCGATAGCGTTAATTTTGCTGGTTGCATGCTTTTTAAAAGTTAGGGATGCATCCATATGGCTCATTCCGACACCATTGTCCACGACTAAAATGCTTTTCGTGCCATACCCCCCTATTTCCACTCGAACTTCAGAAGCATGGGCATCAATAGAGTTCTCAATAAGCTCCTTAACCACGGAAGCCGGACGTTCGATAACCTCTCCCGCTGCTATTTTATTGATGGTGGACTCATCCAGTAATTTTATTCTTGAACCCCTGATATCACACGAATCACTTCCCATTATTTACCTCCAGTCCCGGATAATTTGTTTTTTAACTTATTAAGCTTGTTCAATGCATCAATAGGTGTCATGGAATTCAGGTCTATGCCTTTCAACTCCTCCAGCACAGGGTCAGCCTTTTCATCATTATAAGATGCTTTCTGGTCGAACAATATCACCTGTGTATATTTGGCACTGCTGCGTGGTTTCTTCCTGCTCTTGCGATCATCCTCAGTAATAACACACTCATTCTCAATATCCTCAAGTATCTCTTTAGCCCGGGTAGTAACTGCATGCGGAACACCTGCAATCCTTGCAACATGGATACCATAACTTCTGTCCGTTGCACCCGGAACGATCTTGCGCAGGAAGACAAGGTCATCACCATCTTCTTTTACAGCGATATGGTAATTTTTGACGCGTTTAAGACTGCCTGCAATATCCGTAAGCTGATGATAGTGAGTGGCAAACAGTGACCTTACACCTACGCGTCCTTTGTTGTGGATGTACTCCACCACGGCCTTAGCGATACTATAACCATCATAAGTGCTGGTACCCCTGCCAATCTCATCCAGCAGCACCAGGCTTTTGGGGGTTGCATTGTTCAGGATGTTTGCAAGCTCCACCATCTCAACCATGAAAGTACTCTGCCCGCTTGCAAGGTCATCGAAAGCCCCAACCCTTGTAAACACCCTGTCTACAATACCAATGGAGGCATGAGAAGCAGGTACAAAAGAACCAGCCTGCGCCATAATAACGATCATGGCAATCTGTCTCATGTATGTGGATTTACCGGCCATGTTCGGTCCGGTTATAAGCTGGAACTGGTTCTCACTACAATCCATTTCCGTATCGTTGGGCACAAAACCGCCTGGAACTGAATTCTCCACCACACAGTGTCTTCCATCCCTGATCAGAAGCCTGCAATCAGGAGTTATGGCAGGTCTTACGTAATTATTGTTGGCAGCTACTTCGGCAAGGTTCGCCAGTACATCCAGCATGCCAATAAATCCAGCTGTTTTTTGTAGCTGTTTTGAATGTGATGCAACAGTTGAATTTACATCGCAGAGCAATTCATACTCAAGAGCCGTCATCTTCTCGTCAGCAGAAAGAATGGCACTCTCGCGCTCCTTGAGTTCAGGAGTGTAGAAACGCTCGGCATTGGTCATGGTCTGCTTCCTGATATAATCATCAGGGACCTGTGAGATGTTGGCTTTTGTAACCTCAAGATAATAACCGAACACTTTATTGTAGCCAACTTTCATGGACTTGATCCCTGTCCTTTCACGCTCCTTCTGCTGGAACTTTGCAATCCACTGTTTGCCGTTCTTTGACAGATCGAACAGCTCATCCAGCTGCTCATTGTATCCCGCTTTGATCATGCCTCCATCTCTCACACTAAGTGGAGGTTCTTCTATAATGGCCCTGTCAATTAGTTTAGCAAGCTCGTCCAGCTCTGCAAAAGAAGAAAGCTGAGATACAAGGTTCTCCAGCAGGTCCACACCTTTGCATTCACGAAGGGATTCTAGTAAAAGAGGAACTGATTCAAGTGACTTTTTCAAAGCTACAAGATCCCTTGCGTTTGAATTGCCATACATTACTCTGCCTACAAGTCGCTCCATATCCTTTACATAGGAAAGGTGGGAACGGATGTCAAAACGAAGCAGAGTATTTTCCTGAAGCCATGCAACCGAATCCAGGCGATCATTTATAGCATCAACCGAAATAAGCGGCTTAAGAAGCCATTTTTGGAGCTGCCTTCTTCCCATTGGTGTTTTAGTATCATCAAGAACCCCGATAAGCGAAGAGTCATTACCCTGGTCCCGCAGATTCCTGACAATTTCAAGGTTCCTCAGAGTGATAGCATCCAGGACCATGAACTCTGAATCAAAATATGTCTTGAGGGACTGGACCTGTGATAATTCCCTCATCTGGGTATCCATTGCATAACGCAATGCTGCACCTGCAGAAGATACTGCACATGGAAGTTCACTGCAGCCCATGCCTTCCAAAGTTGTTACTTTGAATTGTTCCCTGAGCAGTTTTTCAGCTCTGTCAAAATCAAAAGCATCCTCATCGAAATCATGAACGATGATATGCAGTTCCTTCATGCGATCGGTAAGATGTGAATCCTCAAACAAGGAATGTGGTATGATACATTCCGAGGGACCCATGCGTGCAGCCTCACTGATAATTCTGTTATAAGGAGCAATGTCTGTGAACTGCGTTGTCAGGAATTCACCTGTGGAAATATCCAAAAACGATATACCAAATTCATCCTTTTCCCCATATAGTGTCATCAGATAGTTGTTGGATGAATCTGAGAACATGGAAGAATCCATTGCAGTTCCTGGGGTGACTACACGCACAACTCCTCGCTTAACGACACCTTTGGCTTTCTTGGGATCCTCAAGTTGCTCGCATATGGCAACCTTGTAGCCCTTTTTGACAAGTCTTGGAAGATAATTGTCAATTGCATGATAAGGGATGCCGGCAAGTGGCATTTTCTCACCATCCTTGCTCTTTCCCCGTGTAGTAAGGGTTATCTCCAGCTCCTTTGCAATTGTCTTCGCGTCTTCTCCAAAGGACTCATAGAAATCTCCCATCCGGAAAAATATGAGGGCGTCCTTATGCTCTTCCTTGGCAGCATAAAACTGTTGCATGGCAGGGGTTAATTTACTCATGATGGCTCACGTAAAACTTATGTTGCCAAACTATCTGCTTGTTAGTATTTTTGTGTTTGCATTGATTAGTCTGAAATCCATTTCAACACATAGTTAAAACTACCATTAAAAAACTATGCTCTTAATAATATCCTGAACTTTGAATTTGTCCCTTCCCATGCTTTGATACTTGTGTAGAGCTTTGTATCGCTGAAGTGTGATAAATTATAAGCCAGCCTCAGATTCCTTGAAACAATATCTGAGTCCACATGGTCTTTGGCATGATTTCCAAATATCTCTTTAAGACCAATGGTTAAGATCTCGACCAGATCATGGCCCTGGCAGATATTCCACTGATCTGCATTCAATTTGACCAGACCATTAATATGTTTTTTCACCATGGCATCATTCATATCCCTGTTACTTGTCTTGCTTTTCAGTTCCCTGTATAATCTATTCTTATTGATCTTTAAATTTTTTGTATCAACAAATTTGTAGAAATTTAAGAATTTAAAATCAATGTTTAAATTATACTTTCTGGAAGCCCATCTAATATATCCAATAGCAGCACCGCTTTCAAGCAATATTTCCCGGATAGGCCTTCCAAGTGATTGCAATTTGAACTCCGTTGCATACTCACTGAGCAGTTTTTCAAGGGCTTGTGATGCCAGTATCATTGTGTCCATGTCATGTGAATCAGTGCTAAGCAAATTATCGCTGTATCTTTGCGGACTAATTTGATTCACATGCCAGTAATCCGCATCCACTATTCCAAGAATACCTTTTTCCCCACTCTTTTCCAGTATTGATAGAGCAGATAACAATTTATCCTTATAGACAGCATAGACAATATCACAATGATCCTCGTCAACGATATCTGCAAATATCCTTTTGTCCGTACGTCCCTCAACAAGCAAAATAGAATTCAGAGAGACCTGACGCCTCATTCTCACATGATTTGCAATGCGATGTGATGTAATTTGCTCTCTCACAAAAACACCTAATTCTCAATTTTTGCATCTAATGCTACTGTCAAATCCCACCTATCCCCGATAATATCAGGGGAATGAGTTGCTATCAGCACGTCAAATCCGGCAAGATCTATCACTTTCATCAGGTCATTTAAAAACTCATTTTGCCACCCGATATGCAGTGATATCTCAGGCTCATCAATTAGGATCAGAGAGCCAGGTTCTATCTTGAATAAAAGCTCATAATAGAGAACTAATTTGTGTTGCTCACCGGAAGAAAGATCATTGGGTTGAATTTCAAGGCCATTTGAAGTTTTAATTACAAACCCTTTGTCCTTACTAATTGATAGGCGCTTATTCACAAATCTATTATTGATTATGCTGACAAACAAATTCAATTTCATTGTCAGATCATTAAAGACATCCAGTTTTTTCCCAACATCCTCAATATATACAGAAAAAACGTGGGCATTTTCTTGGTTTACTTCTGGGATCTCATCCAGATAATTGAATTCTGAATCAGCATCTAAAACACCGATACGAATCAGGTTTTTTCTTCTTTCCTCTAATTTTAACATGTTTTGCTCAAGGCATGTGTAATCCGCATCCATTGTCTTTTTTACCAGACGAATTGGAAAAGAGCGATCTAACGATTGAGAAAGGGTTGCATATTTGGCAAGCTGCCTTTGGACCTCTTTAGATAATTCTGAAGAATAATTGTTTACTGTCTTTTTTATTGATGTTTTTGGACTTGGATATTTTGTCCTTGATCTATCCAGTGTTATAAGCCTTTGAGTTTCTATGAAATCAATATTTATTTTCTCTTTGATATCATCAAACCAATCAGCACCATTTGTTTTCACAGGCCAGCGAATATCATAACGATACAAAACTTCCCCTGGGTCCAATATTTCTCCATCTGAAAAATCAAGCCATTCATCTGCCCCAACCTTCTTTAGGTTTGGATGATTGCGTATGATCTCTTCAAATATTTTTGTATCAGGCATAAAATCTAGATGAATCTGACTTGCCTCATTTCCATTCAAATTAGCAATTAACTCATCCCGGTTTTTGTCTTCATTATAGATTTTTTCCAGGAATAATACATCATCGTTATCGAACTCGATGGAAAACTCTTCAAATGGGATCTTGTAAAAAATATCATACTTTGTATTGAAAATAGACCTTAACATCTGCAATATGATGGTCTTGCCAACCCCATTGGGCCCATAGATAATAGTTATTCTTTCATCAGAATTCAGTTTGATCTCATGATCATAAAGACCAAAGAGTTTCTTGATCTTAATTTGTGTAATCTTCATAGCTATACTTTAATAAATTAGAAACTAAAATATATATCCCTTTTTAAGCTTCATATCATTTGATATATGTAAGACAAATCAGTATATATAAAAAATATGTGGAATGGAACAGGTTGATTTTGAAAATATAAATGAAAAATTAGATTTCATTTATTGCCCAGTGACCATATCTTCAGTAATAGTCACAGACACACCATCATCCCTTACAGCTGTTTCAGCGTCCAGCATTGTGAATTTACCCTGAAAGCCACCCACAACGGTAAATTCCGAAGCATGTCTATTATTCCAGTTCAGAAAAAGCATCACATTTTCACCATACTCAAATGAAGGAGCATCTTCAACCCATATAGAATCGGCACCCACCGTACCCCCTTCAACTGTTATTTGTAATTCCTGAGTGTCCAAAGCAGTTTTAATATATCTATTAACATGGATTCCAAAATCAGTATAGATCATGTCCTCAGTCCCGATGTTCAGTTCACTGTCTGGTTTGTCGGGTCTTTTTCCATCAGGAGTGTTCCATCTGGATGGATAAACACCTATTATGGTTCCAGAAATAATGACGTCTGACTGTGAAGTCATATTTTCAATGCTCAAATATTCCATTGAGCTGGAAACTCCTACATTCAAACCTTTATCATTTGAAGCTGATGTTGAGTTCGATGAAGAAATAATGAACTCCTCAAGCTTTGTCATATCAATAGAAGGACCAATGACCTCATAGAGAACATTACCGATCAGTACTGAATTATTATCCACGACGCTGACCCGTGAAACACTGCCAGATTCGTTATAGAAATAAAGGAAATATTTGTATCCATTACACGGCTCATCAAGTTCTTCCAATTGGTATTTGTCAAGATCAGAAATTAGTTTCACGATAGTAGTCACATTATCTGTGGTACCCGATTCTCTTGTGAATCCGTTTATGATTGACACTTTTGTAATCTCATAGGCATCAATGTTTAAATAAGAACTTATACTATCATTATTTTCTAGATATGTCTGCTGATTAGAGAAATCTACAGGATAAATGAGTTTTTTTAGTTCAATCATGTTGATATGTGTGTTATTAACTTTGTAGTAAATTTCATTAATATACAGAAGATCTTCCTGAATTATGGTCAAATTAGAGATTTCAGTTGAATCATGGAAAAATGTAAGAGAATAACAAATCCCACCTGAAACAGTTTCGAGTCCTATTTCTTCTAAAGTATGGGTATCAAGAACTTCAATCAATTGATCTATAGTTTCTTTATCATTGATGGTGGTGAAATCACCATTAAACCCGTTCCAGACAGAAATGTTAGTGATACTGTAATCATCGATTTCAGTTAATGTTGTAACTGTTTTGTTTTCATTCTGCTCGGATAAACAGCCTGAAAAAAATGTGCTGCATAAAAGAATGCATAATACCAGACTATAAGTAATTCTATTCATTCAGCTCTTTATACAATTATGACCTGATTTGATATAAATTTATACAATGCTTAATAAAATCAATATAAATTGATGAGAATGGTCATCAGGATGCAATAGGAAAAAGAAACCGTAGAAGAGTTTTCACTCCCCAACCAGCTTCTTCGTAATCTCCGCCACATGTCTGCCCTGGAACCTCGCAATTCCAAGCTCATTCTCACTGGGATGCCGTGCATCAGGACCGTTGCCCGCAATCGTAGAGGCACCGTATGGACTGCCACCTGTAATCTCCTCAAGTGTGGACTGTCTTATTTCTGAATACGGAACACCCACTATTATCATGCCATGATGCAGCAGGGTTGTGTGGAAACTCAGTATGGTTGATTCCTGACCGCCATGCTGAGTGGCGCTTGATGTGAAAACACTGCCAACTTTGCCGATGAGTGCACCCTTTGACCAGATGTCTCCAGTCCTGTCGAGAAAGGTCCGCATTTGTGCAGTCATCATTCCGAACCTTGTTGGTGTACCAAAAATAATGGCATCTGCTTCGGAGAGATTCTCAACGCTTGCAACAGGAATATGTTCAAAACTCTTTTTAGCTTCTGTTGCTCCCATCTTTTCAAGGACCTCAGAACTGAAAGTTTCCTGAATCTGGTATAAACCTACATCTGCACCTTCAATTTCCCGAGCTCCCTTGCTAACCGCTTCAGCCATTTTGTAGTTATGGCCATACAAACTGTAAAAAATAACATTTATTTTCATAATCCCCACCTGTTTGAATGTCTATGATACTAACACTGACACCCTCTTATATAAGGAAACAGCAGGATAAGTAATTTGCCAGTTGTCCGGGTAAAATATGATTTTAAATACACCGTATTAGATATACATAACATGATAAGATAAATACCTAATATAATGTCAGAGTTTGGTATACTCCATCCAATCAAAAAGAAGAAGGAACAAGCAATGACAGATGATAAAAAATATACGAAAATGAGTTACACTTCTGCTGTGATTATGATATTGATCGGTGTTTTCCTAGTTGCTACAAATGAAGAAAAACAAGCAGCTGGCACCGGATTCATAAATGCAGGATCTATGATCATTTTATTAACATTCATAAAAGCAAGAACATACAGGAACGGACCTGTTAAAGACGAGAGAACTATCAAGATAGGAGCTTACGGGCTGTCGTACTCCTGGCTAATAACATTCATACTGATATCTTTGCTATTCCTAGTAGAAGCAACAGGAATAATCCAAATGACGGTCAAACATGTACTTGCACTCCTTATGTTCACAATGATCGTCACCGCAAAAGGTATCCAGTGGTATCTCTTCAGGAAAGGCATAAAAACATAGGTGTCTTTACCATTATAGTATACCCTTAGTACCATAAATAAAAATTTTATTTTTGGACTTTTATTATATCTATCCAATAAGTTACCGCATATTTTACAACAATCTATTTTTACAAATATATCCAATAAGTTACCGACTATTTCCCCAAATTCTAAAATATAACAATTTCATTATTTTGATAGATTTTTTGCATTAACGATTATTTTACATTATTCTACTGCACTTGATTTTGAAACTATCATATTTATAACAAAACAATTATATAGCAGTCATTATATTTTTTAATTAGTGATAAAATGAATTACATAAATAACAAAAATAATAATCAATCTAAAAAACAAATTAATCATTATAGTAAAGAATGGTTAAAAATAACAGAATTGCAGAAAATATTATCATTACATGACCTATCGGAAAAATATGAGGTATGGATTACACTACTTTATTATCCTGCTCTCAGGGTATCTGAAGCACTAATGTTCGTGTAAGGGATATAGACTTTGATAACAGTTCTGTTGAGATATGGAACGCTAAAGGCGTTAGTAACAATGACCTTAGGAAAGCACCATTACCACAGGAAGCACAAAAAATAATATCAAGATATATAAAAAATAATCCCCTGAAACACAATGATTTTATAATGTTCAGCAATAAAAGTAGTCAAGTGCAGTAGTTCCGAATGACCTTAGTTCCGATTAACTGCTCTTTTTACAAACTGCAAAACTTATGCTATCCAATTACAATGATTTTACCAAAAACACTTTTTCCAAAAACATGGAATTGTTGTATGTGAACAACAACAACAATAGCTCCATGAATTTCGAAAACACTGCCAGCTTGCTGGCCGTATCATCAGAACTGTTTAGTAAAAATGATATAATAACCTTGCCATCAAATGTAAAATTTGATTACCAAGATGTTGTCACAGTCATGTTACATGCCGCAACATCCTCTACTAACTCTCTTGAAT
>Ga0265295_1004386_pt1 | contig 19066 bp, 13 predicted proteins | sample Munlansysbiofilm_FD_192503 | JGI IMG/M metagenome (GOLD analysis project Ga0265295, IMG submission 192503) | Leachate microbial communities from a municipal landfill in Southern Ontario, Canada - Methane capture system biofilm | ecosystem: Engineered > Solid waste > Landfill > Unclassified ... | reverse complement strand
CGGAGCCGTGATCTGGGCCAAGAAACAGACCGCACGCATAAAGCGCGAGAAGTGCGTGCAGTGTCTGGCCTGCTTCTCGGCCTGTCCTTTTGACTGTATCGATTGACGGGAACGACATGGAACTGACTATCAACGACATGCCTTGCGTCTTTTCTCCCGGCCAGACGATTCTGGACGTGGCCAAGGCCCACGGCATTTTCATACCGACCCTGTGCCACCTGCCCGGTTGCACGCCCACCGGCGCGTGCCGCATTTGCCTGGTCGAGGTCTTTGGCGCGCGCACCCTGGTCGCGTCCTGCTCGGCCCCGGCCTCTGAGGGCATGGTCGTACATACTGATTCAAAGCGCGTGATCCGGGCGCGCAAGACCATCCTTGGTCTCATGCTCGATTCCGGCAACCACGACTGCCTGCTCTGTCCGGCTTCAGGCGACTGCCTCCTGCAGAGCCTGGCCTACCGCTACGGCGTGGCTACAGGGACTTATGAGCGGACAAAGCCGCGCTATCGGCCCGAGACGGGCAATCCGTTCATCACACGAGATTTTTCCAAGTGCATCCTGTGCGGTCGCTGCGTGCAGGCCTGCAACGAGGTGCAGGTCAACGAGGCCATCGACTACGGCTACCGTGGCGCGGCCACCAAGATCGTGGCCGGATGCGACACCTCCCTGGCCGAGTCGGACTGCGTTTTTTGCGGCGAGTGCCTGCAGGTCTGCCCAACAGGGGCGCTCAGCATGGCCGATGCCCGCTTGAAACCGCGCCTGTGCGAGACCCGTCCGGTGCGCACGACCTGCCCGTATTGCGGCGTGGGCTGCCAGCTGGACGTGCATGTGCAGGATGGCCGCATCCAGCACGTGCGGGGAGCAGAAGATAGCCACAACCAGGGCAGTCTGTGCGTCAAGGGCCGCTTTGCCCTGGATTTCACCGCCCACCCGCAGCGTCTGACCACGCCGCTCATCCGGCGGGATGGAGAGCTAGCCCCCGCCGGGTGGGACGAGGCGCTGGATCTTGTGGCGTCCCGGCTCCTGGCCGCGCGCCAGGATCACGGACCGGACGCCCTGGGTTTTCTGGCCTCGGCCCGCTGCACCAACGAGGAAAACTATCTGTTCCAGAAGCTGGCGCGCTCTCTGGGCAGCAACAATGTGGATCACTGCGCGCGGCTGTGCCACGCCTCTTCCCTTGAGGCCCTGGTGCAGGCTTTTGGCAGCGCCTCGGCCACCAATCCCATGGCCGATGTGGACAACGCCGAGGTGATTCTGGTCACCGGGTCCAACACCACCGAGACGCACCCCGTTTTCTCAAGCCGCATCAAACGCCTGGCCCGCACCAAAGCCACGCTTGTGGTCGTGGACCCGCGCGCCGTCGGCCTGACCCGCCACGCTGGTCTTTGGCTCCGGCCCAGGCCAGGCACCGACATCGCCTGGATCAACGGGCTCATGCACGTCATTTTGCGTGAGGGCCTGGAAAACAGATCCTTCATCGACAGTCGCACCGAGGGCTTTACGGAGCTTCGCGCGGCCCTGTCCCTCTACACTCCCGAATACGTTGAGACCCTGACCGGGATTCCCGCCGCCGATCTTGAGCGGGTGGCCCGCCTCTATGCCCGGGCCGGAGCGGCGACGATCCTGTACTGCATGGGCATCACCCAGCACACCTGCGGCACGGACACGGTGCTGGCCCTGGCCAATCTGGCCTTGCTTTGCGGGCAGGTGGGGCGGCCCGGAGCGGGCATCAACCCTTTGCGCGGGCAGAACAACGTGCAGGGCTCCTGCGACATGGGCGGTTTGCCGGGAGTCTTGCCAGGATACGGCAGGGTTGACGACGACGCGGCCCTGGGCCGCATGGAAAGCCTGTGGAAGACGTCCCTGTCCAAGACTCCCGGCCTGACTGCCACGGAGATGCTGGCGTCGTCACAGGTCCGGGCCATGTATATCATGGGCGAGAACCCGATGGTCTCGGAGGCGGATACGGGGCATGCGCGCAAGCGGCTTGACGCTCTCGACTTTCTGGTCGTGCAGGACATTTTTCTGACCGAGACGGCGCGGCTGGCCGATGTGGTTCTGCCTGCGGCGTCGGCGCTGGAAAAGGATGGCTCTTTCACGAACACCGATCGCCGCGTGCAGCGCGTGCGCGCGACCGTGCCGAGTCCGGGTCAGGCGCTTCCCGACTGGCGCATTCTGAACCTTCTGGGCCCGCTTCTGGGCGTGTCCATGGGGTATGCTCACCCCGAAGAGATCATGGCCGAGATCGCCCAGGCCGCGCCCATCTACGGCGGCATCGACTACCGGCGCATCGAAGGTGAGGGGCTTGTCTGGCCCTGCCCGGACACGAATCATCCGGGCACGCCTATCCTGCACCGCGAGACTTTTCCCCGGGGCAGAGGGCGTTTTGTGGCGACGTATCCGCAAGTTCCGGCGGAGATAACCGACGCGGACTACCCTTTTTTGCTCAGTACCGGTCGGGTATTGGAGCATTACCACACCGGCACCATGACCCGCAAAAACGAGGGGCTGAACAGGCTGGTGCCCGCTTGTCAGGCGGAAATTCATCCGCAGGACGCGGGGCGGCTTCACATCGCACCGGGCCAACAGGTGCGGGTCGCGTCCAGGCGCGGGGAGATCACGGTCACGGCCCTGGTCACGGACCGGGCCCAGCCGGGCATGATCTTCATTCCCTTCCATTTCGCCGAGGCGGCGGCCAATGTCCTGACCAATCCAGCCCATGACATGGCGGCAAAAATCCCGGAGTTCAAGGTCTGCGCGGTGCGCATCGAGCCGGAATGACACCTCGTCTTATTCGATGGCCACGAGCCAGGCGTGAAATTCCCGCTTGGCCTTGAAGCCCACGCCCACCGCTCCTTTGTGCAGGTACAGGCAATAGGACCAGTCCGGGGCATAGGCGCTGCTGGTCGAGGACCAGTACGCCTCGCGGATATCCGTGAAAGGATGACCCAAGGGCAGGGCGGGGTCGTAGTGCTTGGCGTCCACGAGGGACTCCAGTTCGCGGATGGTCGGCAGACGCCATGTGCGGCCCTTGTCGCGCAGACTTGTCGCGGCCAGCAGGGCTTCTTCCCACGTGCAGGTTCCCAGAAGATCCGTTGATCTCCTCCATAAAAGTCCTGTCAGCAGATCGCGCACCCAGTCTTCTTCCATCAAAAATCGAGGTTCGGGCCACGGCGCGCCCTTGCGCAACTCTCCGTCCTGGCCTGTTGCGGTGCAGTCGATGATCACCCCCGAAGCGTCCCGGCATTGCTGCTGGCCAGTGCGCGCGAGCACGGAGCTTTCGCCCCGCACCGGCCAGACCATGGCGTCGCGGGCCTTGTCGCCGTAGAACATGCGCCCGCCTTCCAGATGCACGCGCCATGCGCAGTCAGGGGCGATGGCGGCCGTTGTCGAGGTCCAGTACCAGGTCTGGCTGACCGTGAAGGGGTGTCCCTCAGGCAGAGCCGGGCGGTGATGGCTGTAGCTGACCAGGCTCGAAAGCTCGCGCCGGTTCGGCAGACGCCAGTCGGCATGGCCCAGGGCGATCTCCTGGTTCATGAGTTTTACGGCGGCCAGGGCCTCGGTCCAGGACATGGGGAAGTCGCCCAGACTGGCCACGCGAGGCCAGACCAGGCCCGTGAGGCGGTCCAGGACCAGGCTGTCGTTCAAAAGATCAAAGCGCGGTTTTGGCCAGGGCCGACCGCTACGGAATTCGCCATCCTGGCCGGTCCCAGCGCAGTCCACGGGTCGGCCAGCGGTGTCGAAGCACAGATGCTGGCCAGTGGAGAGGACGAACGGGAATGTCTTGTGGGGCATGGTTTTCGCCGGGGTCGAGATGTCGGGACGTGTCGGAACGGTCCCGCTGAGGCGATCAGCCTAGCGAGGAAATCCTTGCAAGGTCAATGCGTAGCGAGAACGACGGGCTCGAGGGGCGGGCCGGAACCATTCCGGCCCGCTTGTCGGTAGGGTTTTAGGGGCTATGCAGGCTTGCGGAAGTAGATGACGGACTGGGCGCTCATCTTCTTCACGATCTCCTTGCCCTCGGCCTCAAGTTCCATCTTCAAGATTTCCTTTTCTCCGAAGCGGATGGCGTCGGTCAAGCAGGCTTCGGCGCAGACGGGTTTTTCGCCCATGTGCACCCGGTCCCAGCACAGGTCGCACTTGTGGGCCTTGTTTCTGGCCGCGTCGAACTGGATGACCCCGTAGGGACAGGCCTCGATGCAGTCGCGGCTGCCGACGCACTTGTCGGCCATGATGCGAACGATGCCGGTCTGTTCATCCTTGACGATAGCTTCGGCCTTGCACGCCTTGATGCAGGCGGCGTTCTTGCAGTGCTGGCAGGGCACGACCCAACTCGTCTCCGAGAGGTTTGGGTAGAGCCCTTTGCGTTCGGATTCCACGCGCAGGTAATAGGGGATTTCTCCGGGTATGCAGTTCTCGTGGTCCACTATGCCGTGGCTGTTACGACAGGCCACCACGCAGGTCTTGCAGCCGATGCAGCGGTCCAGGTCTATGGCGAGGCTCAATTGTTTCATGGCTTCCTCCTTACTTGCTGATGCGGACGCGGGTGGAGACATGGGCCTCGCCGCCCACGAGATCCTGCCAGTGCAGGTGGGAACCGGCGTCGGGGATGAGGTCGTTGTCGTTCACTCCAGCCCCTGCGCCCACGCGGCCCACGCTGGCGCCGAAGCCGTGCATGATGCCGATGCAGTCGGGCCTGATATGCTCGGTCAGCTTGACCGGCGTGGTCACGCTGCCCGTGCGCGATGAAATGGTCACGGTGTCGCCGTCCCCGATGCCAAGTTTCGCCGCCGAGGCGGTGTTGATGATGGCCGGGTTGGTATGCTGTCCCGAGGCTGGGTCGCGCAGTTGGGCGTTGTTCACGGACCATGGGCCGGTGCCGTTGATGTGGATGCGGCGATAGCTGATCATGATGAACGGATACTTTTCGGTATCCGCGTCATATTCCGGCGCAAGAATGGTCCTGGGCAAAGCCTGGCCGATGTCTTCCAGATCCTCCCAGTAGAGGTGGACCTTCTTGGACGGGGTGCCGAAGCCGCGCTCGCGGTACTTGTGGAAGCCAAGGGTGCCAGGGGACCAGCGACCGCCCATGTCCTGCAGTTTTTTCACGGACAGCCCAAGGCCCTTGAGCTGGATGTCGTAATACTCCACGTCGTCCTTGAACTGGAAGTATTCCGGGAACATGCGCTTGCCGAGTTCGACGAAGACGTTGTTGGAATGTCTGGCTTCGCCGACTGGGGTGACCAGAGGCTGGCGCAGGGCCACGCCGTGGCCGAAGTTGTACCACCACGGCATGTACAGAAGCTCCCAGCGCTCGAAGTGGGTCTGGTCGGGCAGCACGATGTCGGCGAACTTGCCCGTCTCCGAAAGCATGATGTCGGTGTTGAGCAGGAACTCCAGCTTGTAGTTGCCATTCTTGTCCTTCATGCACACGGCCTTCTGCCACTCCCGGCTGCCCATTTCGGTCAGGGCCGGGTTGGCCTCGGTGACCAGGAGGATTTTGAGGCCGTCGTCCTTGATGGCCTGGGTCTCGTACCAGGTGGGCTCCAGGATGAAGCTGTACTTGGCGAATTTGTCGCGGTTTGGCCCGGTGCGATGGAAGCCCTTGTCGTGAAGGGGCGCCGGACCCTTGGGTTGCGGCGTGACCGGCGACAGGGGCGTCAGGTCAGGCAGGGGCTGGCCACCGGGGTTGTCGATGTTTCCGGTGATGGCCAGGAAGATGGCCCAGGCGTGGCCGTAGTCGAGAGCCTGTCCGAGCATGATCGATTTGAAGCCGTCCACGCCCACGGCCGGAGCCGCGGCGCACATCTCGGCCAGCCTGACGATGTCGCGGGCCGGGACGTCGCAGATGGCGCTCATGGCTTCGGGCGTCATGGGCCTCACGTGGGCCTTGACCTTCTCGAAGTCGCCCTCGCGCACCCACTCCTCGACGAATTTTTTGTCATAGAGGTCGTTGGCGATGAGGTAGTTGATCATGCCCAGGAACAGGGCCGTGTCGCCGGAGGGTTTGATGGGAATCCACCAGTCGGCCTTGGCCGCGTCGGGGCTGAAGATGGGGTCTATGACGATGAGCTTGGCCCCGCGGTCTTTGGCTTCCAGGATGTCGCGTGGGGCGACGGCATCGTCCAGGCATCCGAAGGCGTGCCGCCCGGCCAGAAGCATGATGCCGTCCTTGGGCATGGTGAACCAGGCCGGTGGGATGTGGTGGTTGGGGATGCCGCCCCAGCATTTGATCTGGGACACGATCTTGGCCGAGTCGCAGTGCGGCAGGCCGGTGTTGATGTACCCGCCGTAGGCATTGAGAAAATGCCACTTCGGGTCCGTCAGGGAGTGCGGGAAAAAGCTGTAGGTCAGTTTGTGGGCTTCACCGCGGTCGTACAGGCTGCGGAGTTTGGCCTCGATGGTGTCGAGGGCTTCGTCCCAGGAAATTTCGGCAAACTTGCCTTCCCCGCGTTCACCGATGCGCTTGAGAGGTTTGGTCAGCCGGTCCTTCGAGTACTGCAGGGTCACTCCGGCCATTCCCTTGACGCAGGCTTTGCCCCGGAATTTCGGGTTGCCGCGGACCTCCGTGACCCGGCCGTCCATGATCCGGGCTTCGATGGAGCACTCGGCTTTGCATTGGTAACATACCGTTGGATACCAGTTACCGTTCATGTTTTTCCTCCTTGTCGGTTGACCCGCAATACGGGGCAGGTCCGCCCGTTGCCGGTTGTGCGTGGGAGCAGCATGACGGAGCGTCCGTCACGAGCACCCGCGCGCCGAAGAAATGATGCAGGGACATGACGGCCAGTCCCGCCAGCATGGTCCACAGCCCCGCTTCGTAGATGCTCTGGCTCCAAGGCCTGAAGCACATGAGCAGAGTGGCCAGCGCGCAAATCCCCGCGCCGAGGATGTCGGGTTTGTCCATGCCCAGGTTGAACCAGGTGCGCTGACAGCCGTCTTCGGGCGGTGGGCATTCGAACCAGAAACGGTTCCAGACGATGCCGAAGAGCACTGCCAGGGCCGCGCCCCAGGCCATGTGCAGGGGCAGGAGCAGTTCCGGGGCGGGCAGAGGCAGTATGGCCGGGATGGCTGCAGTGGCAGCCGCTGGCGGGTGGTCGGCGTCGAGGATCTGCATGAAGGCGGCCGAGAGGAGCACGGCCATGCCGAGCTTGACGGGCACGGCCAGAGACGTGCCGCCGCATAGCTGTTCCCCCGCGGCGACGCCCGCGAGTCCACCCACCGTGGCGATGAAATGTCCTACGATGACCGATTTGGGCCGGGCCACGCGCAGGTAGGTGCAGGTCGCGCCGATGAAACATGTAGCGGCCAGGGGCGGGTAAAGCACGCCCACGCCCGTGGCCGCGCTGAGCAAGGCGATGAAGGCCAGGAAAATCCCGCTTCCCACCGAACCCCACAGGATGCGCGACAGGGAGATTACCCCCGGACGGTATACGTCACGCCTGAATTCCCGTCTGTTTGGCAGGACCAGCCGTATCTCGATCATGGCATCTCCCCGTTGCTGTTGGGTGGCGCGGACATGAAGCATGCCCTCATGAGGAGAGTGCCAGGTGGAAGGAAAAAGGTTCGGCCCAGACGTGCGTGATGCGGTAAGCGGAGGTCAGTTGCGCAGGGGAAGGAGCAGGGTGCTCAGGTCGCAGGGGCGGTCGAGCATGCCGACCTGCATGGCCATGTGCATGACGTGCCCGGCCCGGTCGCTGTCGGGCGAGAGATCGCGGAACGTCACCAGGCCGCGGTTCAGGACGCAGGCGGCCGTGTCTCTGTCCACGCCGGTGAAGCGGGACTGGATGGATGCGCTTTCGAGGGGGTGTGCGTGGGCAAAGTCAGCGGCGGATCTCAGCAAGCTCAGATAGCTGCCCAGCAACTCCGATTTGTCGCGAGCGAAATCTCCCCGGACGGCCAGAATGCAGCAGACGTGGTCCGCCGCCAGGTCACGGGAGCGGATCAGAACGGTTCCAGTCCCGGCGGTCTCGGCCATGAGTCCCCAGGGTTCGGCGCAGAAGAAACCGTCCATGCTTTTTTGGGCCATGGGCCGGGCCATGCAGGACGGGTTCAGATAGACGGGCCTGAAAGGGCCTGGGCCGTTCGCCTGTCCAAGACCCAGGACCGAGCGCAGCAGCATGCCGTGGGTGGACAGGGGATGGGGCAGACCCAGGGTAGCCCCGACGAGATCGTCGCTCTTGAAGCGGTTGCGCGCCAGGCTGCGGGCCATGGATTTCTGCATGGTGAGGGAACTGCCCTCGTGGTGCCCGTCCAGGACCCACTTCAAAGACACTCCCCGGTTGTGCAGGACCATGGCCAGGGGGGCCATCAGCATGGCCGCGTCCAGGGACTCGTTGACGAGTGCCCGGGTCAGCTCCGACCAGGACAGGAATTTGCGCAGGCTCATGTGGAAGGACGCCTGGTCGTGGCGCTGGTGGGCGATCATGGGCAGGAGGTGGTCGGAGATGGGCAGGCAGCCCACGCGAATAATCTGCGTGTCATGGTCGGCCATGGCGCGCATCAGCTTGATGCGGGTTTCGTGCAGACGGCGTTTGATGGTGCCTACCGGCACGCCCAAGGCAGCGGAAATCTCCTCGTATGGTCGCCCCAGCATATAGCGTTGCACGGCAGCCTCCCGATAGATTTCCGGCAACGATGCGAGAAGGGTTCGAATCGTGTCGCGGGTCTGGAAGCGCGCGTAATGTTCGAGCGGGTCCAGTTCGTCCGACGGCAACTCTTCGATGCCGTCCATTTCGGACGTCAGGATGCCCGTCGGGCGGGAGCGCAACATGCGGCGGCAGCTGTTGATCACGATGCCGCGCAGCCAGGCGGGGAAGGCGTCGGGATTGCGCAGTCCAGGCAGGTGCAGCCAGGCGGCGAGGAAGGCGTCCTGCAGGGCGTCCTCGACCAGGAACGGATCGCGTAGACGGTGCATGGCCACGGCTTTGGCCATGCCCGCAAAGCGCCGTACGAGTTCCGAGAAGGCGGGCCTGCTGCCGCCTCCGGCAAGGCGGATCAGGTCCTGGTAGGTTTTCATGTCTGTTCCCCGCGAGTCGTGGAGGAGATATTCGGAGCGTAGTACGATTTCAGCCTGGACGCAAAGGAGGATGGCACGACGCAAAAAAAAGCCGCCCGCTGGTGGCGGTCGGCTTTGGTTGAAACGAAATTTTCGGGAGTTCAAAATGCCGGATTGCGCACGGCCAAGGCCTTGCGTCCGGGCATTCCTTTTTTCAGGGAGCCCGCAGTCAGGGCGGATTCGTCAGTGCGTCAAGCAGCGCGGAAAGTCTTCCTTCTGGCGGAGGCTTGCGCCATTTCCAGGCCCACACCGTATCTGCTCGAAAACAGACCGTCCTGCGGGGCGCACCAGCGGACCATGCCGACGCAATAGTTTTCGCCGAGGCGCTGTGCATTCTCGGCTCCGGGACGGAAACGGATTTTTACGGGCTCTCCCTTGGTCAGGGGATGGTCCATCTCGATCATGAGTCCGGAGTCGCTGAAGTTGACGATGCGGGACTCGAACGGGCCCTTGGCAGACGCGTACAATTCCACGCTGCAACGTTCCAGGCTGGCCTTGCGCGGCGATCTTCTTTTGTTGAGCATGTTCTGATCCTCCCAAACTGATCTGTAAAACGTCTTACAGTTAAGTCAGACCGGGCATTTTGTCCAGTATCGCGTGACAAAAATGTTATTCCTGAACGTTCAGATTCTGCATGAGCCTGACCACGGCCAGTTCCTTGGCCTTGGCTTCCACGTCCACGGTCATGGCCCGGCCATGCCAGCACTGCGGAACATCAGTCAGGTCGATGTAGTCGGCATGGGGTTTGGAGTTGGCGCTCCAGCCCTCGCGCGGTGAGGAAATGTGGCAGTAGGGTTCGCGGCCGCGCCATGTCGCCGCCGCCAGGTCCGTGGCTTCGCATTCGTCCAGGCCGTCGGGATTGCAGCGGTGATGATGCACGTCGTAGACCAGCGGCAGGCCCAGGTCCGTGCACATGGGCAAGAGATCGGCCACGGTGTAGCTCACGTCGTCGTTTTCGACGCTGAGCCGGGCGGCCACGTTTTCGGGCAGGCGCCTGAATGTTTCGGCAAAGCGGGCCAGGGCGGAGGCCTTGTCCCCATAGACCCCGCCGCCATGGATGTTGATGACGTCCGCTCCGACCATGTCGGCCAGCAGGGCGTGGTAGTTGAGTTCGCGCACGGAGTTTTCCACCACATGTTCGTGGGGCGAGGACAGGACCACGAACTGGTCCGGGTGGAAGCTCAGGCGAATGCCCTGCGCTTGGGCAAAGGTTTTGACGGCGTCCATGCGCGAGGCGATGGCTTCGGCCTGGGGCAGGTCGTCAAGGGCGTAGCCGACTTCGGGGTGGGTCATGCGTGGAAACAGGGGCGAGGTGATGCGAAGGGCTCCGATACCGAGGCGATGCGCGGCCTGCACGGCCAGGAGCAGGTTGTCCGCATTGTGCAGGCAGATGCCCGACACCTTGGCCAGGGCCTCCCCGCGCTCAAGGCCCGACAGAACCTTGGCCGTGGTGGTGCGAAAGGAAATTTTCTCGGCCACGAAAAGGCAGCACAGTCCGAAACGCATGATGATCCTTGGTGAAGCAGGTTGAAGTTCAAAAAATTCAATAACAACCAGCCATCCTAAAAGCGTTCACAAATCAATTCTGGCAAGGCGCGAGGTGATTTTGCCGGGTGAAGTGTAGCCGTCTACATGAACTCTTCAAAACCGATGATCAACCAGCCATCCTAAAAGCGTTCACAAATCAATTCTGGCAAGGCGCGAGGTGATTTTGCCGGGTGAAGTGTAGCCGTCTACATGAACTCTTCAAAACCGATGATTAACCAGCCATTCTAAAAGCGTTCACAAATCAATTCTGGCAAGGCGCGAGGTGATTTTGCCGGGTGAAGTGTAGCCGTCTACATGAGCCCGGCAAAATCGGTGAGCAACGCAGTCCAGAATTGATTTGTGGACGCTTTTATCGGGCGATGGGCAGTTCGTTCCAGGACGTTGTGTATCTGGGGGAGCGCCGCTCCTGGCGCATGTGCCATTCCTTTTTCCCCAGGCCCGAGGCGGCCAGGGTCAGGGCGCCCCGGCCATAAACGGTGTTGATCCGGTCCATGACCCGCATCAGCCTGTCGCGCCGCTTTTTTTCCTCATCGCGCGGCTCCAGGAAGGAGAGCTGGCGGCCCGAGGCCGGGCAAAGGTCGAGCAGGATGACGCCCGCTTTTTGATATTTGTAGCCCGGCTTGTGGATGTCGCGCAGAATTTCAAGGGCCGGGCCATGCAGATCAAGGGTGCTCGCCGTGGGCACGGGCAGGGCGCGGCACCGGCTTCCCGCATACTGGGGCTCCGGTTGGAAGCGGTTGGTTTCCAGAAAAACCTGCACGGCTCCGGCCACAAGGCCCTTGCGGCGCAGTTTTTCCCCGGCCCGCTGCACGTAGGCCAAGACCGCCTCTTCCAGGCTTGCCAGGCTTTCTATGCGAGTTCCGAAGGAACGCGAGCAGACCAGCGACCTGGCCGGGGTCGGGGCGTCCTCCAGGGCGATGCACGGGATTTGGCGCAGTTCCAGCACGGTGCGAAGGCCGGTCACGGTCAGGTGGCGGCGCACCCAGTCGTCGTCCCGGCCTTTCAGATCAAGGGCGGTTCGCACTCCGCAGGCCAGGAGGTAGCGGGCGATTCTGCGGCCTATGCCCCAGACATCCCCTGTTTGAAGGTTCTGCAGCACGCTGTCGATGTCCTTGTCGTCCTCCAGCAGGCGCACGCCGTCCCCGCTTTCTTTTTTGGCCAGCCGGTTGGCGACCTTGGCCAGGGTCTTGGTTCGGGCGATACCTACGCAGACCGGGATGCCGGTCCATTGGCGCACGGTACGGCGGATTTCTCGGGCGGTCTGCATGAGCGAGGCGGTACTCAATCCCCGCAGCAGCAGAAAACATTCGTCGATGGAATAGACTTCCGTTTCAGCCGCGAAGCCTGCCAGGATGCGCATGACCCGCGCGGACATGTCGCCGTACAGGGCGTAGTTGGAAGAGAAGACATACACGCCGTTTTTGGCGAAAAAGCCTTCGCGCTTGTAGGCGGGTTCGCCCATGGCGATGCCGAGGGCCTTGGCCTCGTTTGAGCGGGCGATGACGCAGCCGTCGTTGTTGGAGAGCACGACCACGGGCCTTCCTTCGAGACGGGGATCGAAGACCCGTTCGCAGGAGGCGTAGAAGTTGTTGCAGTCGACCATGAGGTAGAAATCAGGCATCTAGAGCTTCCGCACCACGCCCGAGACCACGCCCCAGACATGCAGATCCTGTTCAGCGGCCACAAAGATGGCCTGGTAGCGGGGATTTTCCGGGGCGAGCTGGGTCTGGCCGTTTTTTATGACCAGACGTTTGACCGTCAGTTCCCCGTCCAGCACCGCGATCACGATCTTGCCGTGGGCGGGCTGCTCGGAACGGTCCACAACCAGGACGTCGCCGTCGTTTATGCCCGCGCCAATCATGGAGTCCCCGCTGACCTTGACCATGAATGTGGCGGCGGGGTTACGGATCAGATAGGTGTTCAGGTCCAGGGCGGTTTCGATGTAATCGTCGGCCGGAGACGGAAAGCCCGCTGAGATGCGGTCCAGGTAAAGGGGCGTGCCGTGGCTTGATTCGCTGACCGCCCGTCCCAGGATTTCGAGCCGCTCGCGGCGTGGGGAACTCAGATGAAGAAGGTTCGACATGGATCAAGCATTGCCTCCTGCGTTGACATCCGTCAACGCCTGGCAGGTCGCCCCAAAATGGCAATCTGCTGCGTCAACGAAAAATTCCATGCCACTAGAATTATGAAATAAGCGCGGGGTGTGGCGGTTGTCCCGGCCAGGGACCGGCGACTGTCTGACTGAGCCAGGCATCGTTTGTTGAATCGTCGCGGGCCGCCTGAAAATCGGTGCGTGTTCGGCAGGGGCGGCGATTCAACTCTACGAAGCCGGCGAAGGAGTTTCGGCGGTCCCTGGCCGGGACAACCGCCGCACCCCGCTTCCACTTATCTGCACGTGACTGCGCGTCCTTGATTTTTTAGTTCCTTGCATACCAATAACTTGGAGCGCCTTGGTGATCTGGCGTTTGTAATTTTTCAGCAGTCAGTTAAGGATTCATCGACGGAAACGAACAGCCATGGGGACACGTAGACGGTCCCCAGATGCCTGCTCAAAAAATTCAAACTTCGCAGGGCGCTGAAAAAATGGTGAGATGCAAGGAAGCGAAAAAATCCAGGCCGCGCGATGTATTAAACATACATAAGCGGTCTGGATTTTTTCGCTGACGCAGCAGATCGCCGTTTTTTCAGCGCCCTGACAGGGAGGATATATGACCATCAGCGCTTGCACCCTTGATTGCCCCGATGCCTGTTCCCTTGTTGCCAGCGTTGGCCCGGACGGCCTGCGTTTGCGCGGCAACCCCGATCATCCGTTCACGCGCGGTTTTGTCTGCCCCAAGCTCGACGTGCATCGCAGGCGTCTGATCAGCCCGCATCGGATCACGTCCCCCCGTCTCAAGGTGAACGGGGCATGGCGTGACATCGGCTGGGACGAGGCGTTGGCGCTGTGCGCCGAAAAAATGTACCTGTACCGGGATGAGCCCCGTTCCATCCTGCACGTGCGCGGTTCGGGCAACCGAGGCGTGGTCAAGTTCCTGTCGAGCCTTTTCTTCCGTCGCCTGGGAGCCTCGGGGCTGCACGGGTCCCTGTGCGACGAGGCCGGAACTGAGGCCTGCATCCGGGATTTCGGATGTTTGCGTCACAACGACGTGACGGACGTTCTGAGTACTTCGGCGCTCATCAACTGGGGCCGCGATCTGGCGCGCAGTTCCGTGCATACGGCAGCCCTGGTCCGGCAGCTGCGCAAGAAGGGCGTACCCGTGGTGACCATCGCTCCCGGAGAGGACACGGCGCGGGGATTTACGGATCGTTTTGTGCGAGTGAGGCCGGGAACGGATCGCTTTTTGGCTGCGGCCGTGCTGCGCGAGGTGCTGCGCCGCAAGGGCGTGGCCCCGCAGGTGGCGGCCAGCTGCCATGATTTGGACGGATTTGAGAGCCTGCTCGCCGGGTGCGGGCCCGAACTTTTAGAATGGTGCGGGGTGACGGACGAGGACGTGGCCATGCTGGCGGACTTCTACGTCGGGCCTGAGCCGGTGGCCACGTTTCTGGGCTGGGGCCTGCAACGCTACCGTTTCGGCGGCCAGAACGTGCGCTTTATCAACGCCCTGGCCATGCTTTCGGGGCAGGTGGGCAGAAGCGGCGGCGGGGCCTACTATGGCCTGAGCTCCATGGCCAATTTCGACCAGCCCTGGAAGGCCGTGACCGCCTACGGACGGACCCTGCTCAAGCCCGACCTGGCCCGTGAGCTTCGCCGCGCCGATCCCCCCGTGCGCATGGCCTGGGTGGAATGCATCAACCCCGCCAACCAGTTCCCGGAGGCGGGCGAGGTGGCCGCTGCATTGGATGGGCTTGATTTCGTGGTTCTGGCCGACGCCTTCATGACCGACACGGCCGAGGTGGCGGATCTTATTCTGCCTGTGGCGCTGATGCTCGAACAGGAGGATGTGGTCGGTTCCTTTTTGCATGAATACGTACAGCTGAGCGCCAAGGCCGTGGAGCCTCCGGCCGGAGTGCGTACGGACTATCAGATTCTGGCCGATCTGGGCAGCAGGCTTTCGTCCCCCGTGACCCTGCCAGGGCCCGAAGAGGCCCTGCGCCAAGCCCTTGCTTCCCCCACTCTGAACACGAGCCTCGAAGAACTGCGCGACCGGGGGTATGTCCGTTCCACTCATGCGCCGGTGGCTTTCGGGGATCTGCGTTTCGGGCATGGGGACGGGCGCTATCGTCTGCCCGAACGTCTGGACCCGCCTCGCGAGGTTTCGGATGATGGCTACCCCTTGCAGCTGTTGACGCTCATCAACCGCCGTTTTGTCCATTCCCAGATCCTGCCCGAGGATCAGGCCGCACGGCCTGTCGTGACCGCGCATCCGCGCACCCTGGATGCTTTTGGCCTGACTGCCGGGCCTGGCTGGCTGGTCACGGAGCTTGGACGGCTTGCCGTGTCGGTCGCGGCGGACGAGTCCGTGCACCCTGACTGCGTGGTCTACCGGCGCGGCCCATGGGGCAGGTGCGGCGGCGGGGTGAACCGCATCATCGGTTTCGTGGAGACGGACATGGGCGGGGTCGGCGCGTATTACGAGCAGCGTTGCCGCCTGGAAGGGGATGGTCAGTAGCGGCCGTTCTTGACCGTGGTCACGTAGAGTTCGTAGTCTGGGTCGTTTTCGACATTGACGCCCGGATAGGACGGCTCGCTCCATTCGAAACGATCGTTCCGCCAGACCACGATGGTGCGCCGGGCCTTGAAAGCCGCGTCCACATAGACAACCTCAACGGTGTCCCGCGTGTCATAGGCAGAGGCGTCGCAGACGACTCCGACCTTGGTGAAGGTCTGGCCATGGATGGTGACGGGATAACCTGTTTTGATCTTGGGCCGCATGGACTGGTTTTTCCGGGTTGGTGGTTTGGGTCAAAAGGCCTTTGGGGCCGACATTTTCGCGCCTATCGCGCTTTTGGCGTTCTGCAAAGAGAAAAATCAGGCCGGTTGTTCTTCCGGAAACTCCGCAGCGCCCTTGACCGGCAACTCGATGGTGAAGCGCGTGCCGCCTTCCTCGTTGCTCGAAGCCCAGATTCTTCCTCCGTGTCCGCGGGTGATGATGAAGTAGCTCACGGACAGCCCAAGGCCCGTGCCCTCTCCCGGTTTTTTGGTGGTGAAAAACGGTTCGAAGATGCGCCGCTGGACTTCGGGGGGAATGCCCGGTCCGTTGTCGTCGATTTCGATGCGCACCCACTCGTCCTTGGCGCTGATGCGCACGCTGATGCGTGGGTCCTGCACGGTTTTGGGCGCGGCTGCGATGGCCTGGGCCGAATTGCGCAGGAGGTTCAGAAAAACCTGTTCGATCTCGGTCTCGCTGCAGAAGACGAGAGGGACTTCGCCTTCTTGGACGATGTCGACCCGAATCCTTTTGAAGTCGTAACTTTTTTTGAGATCGTAGTCGCTTTCCGCCAGATTCAGCGACTTCTGTGCGATGCTATTTATGCTGCAAAGTCCCCGCGCACTTTCGCTGCGGCGGCTGAAATCGAGCATGTTGCGCACGATAAAGGCTGCGCGTTTGGCCGCTTCGCGGATGTCCTCGATGAAGACGTGGAGTTTGCGTTCCTTCATGTAGCGGTCCAGCAGTTCCAGATTAAGTCCGATAGAGCGGGCGACTTCGAGGTTTTTCGGGAAATCGGGTCTGACTCTGTTCTGCAGGTTCTGCGAAGCCTGCAGGACGATGCCCAGCGGGTTGTTGATTTCGTGGGCGATGCCTGCCGCGATGCCGCCGACGGAGATCATTTTTTCGCTCTGGATCATCACTTCCTGGATTTTCTTTTGCTCGGTCACGTCGTGGAACACGAGCAGGGAATAGGCTTCGTCCTCGATGCTCAGCACGTTGCCCGACATCAGGCAGCCAAGGTGCTGGCCGTTTCTGTGCAGCATCCCGACCTCGCGGTTTTTGATCACGCGGCCCTGGCGCAAATCGGCCAATCCCGAGTCGCCGTGGCGGCTATCCCTGAAAATGCCCAACTCCTCGATGCCCTTGCCCAGCAGTTCGTCTCTTGAGTGGCCGAAGACGCGGGCGCAGGCCTCGTTGGCTTCCCAGATCAGCCCACTTTCAAGGTGGATGAGGAGTATGGCATCCGGCGATGATTGGAAGAGGTGCACGAACTTGACTTCGGATTGCCGCAAAAGCTCTTCGGCCTTGATCCGTTCGGTGATGTCGCGGGCAATGCCGAGCACAAAGGTTTGTCCGTTTTCCGTGAAGGCGGCGACCCGGATTTCGACGGGGTAGGACGAGCCGTCTTTTCTGCGGTGCAGGCCCGGGACGACTGCGGAGCCCCCGCCGCCCAGGGATGAGACCAGATTGGCATAGGATTTTGGGGTGGCCGCCGGGTCCACGTCGCAGACGTTCAGGGACGTGAGCTCCTTGTGGCTGTAGCCGAGTTGCCGACAGGCCTGATTGTTGACATCGACAATCCGGCCTTCATGGTCGGCCAGAAAAATGGCGTCCATGGCGTTGTTGACCAGCCGCCGGTAGCGGGCTTCGCTACCAAGCAAGGCCGCTTCGGCGCGAAGCCGTCCCCGGATCATGGCATTGGCCGAGCGGGCCAGCTCCTCCATTTCGGCGTAGGGCTGGGATTCGGGGATGAGTACCTCCTCGATTTCCTGGGCCTGCTTGAAAAACGTCATGAACATGGACAGCCCGTCGCGCAGGCGCGCCATGGCCCGCCTGGCGATCACGTTCTGGGTCAGCAGAACCAGGGCAAGAAGGATGACCATGGCCGCGGAGTGCTTGTAGGTGTTGCTCCAGAGCCGCTCATGCCTGCGGCCGATCTCCTCTTCGATGGCGTTGATATTTATCCCGGCCCCGACATACCAGTTCCATTCCTCGACCAGGGTCACATAGCTCAGCTTGCGGTGCGAAGTGCCGTTCTGGAAGGCGGGCATCACGTATTCGACAAAGCCCCCGCCGTTTTTGGCGGTGCGGATGAGTTCCTGCACGATCTTGAGTCCGTTGGCGTCCGTGATCTCGATCATGTTTTGCCCTTTGGCCGGACCAGCCAGGGACAGCCCTTCAAAGGTTCCGGCGAACAGGTATCCGCCATCGCCGAATCGTTGTAGTTCGAGGGTGTTCAGCAAGCGCCTTTTGAGGTCATTTTCGACGTCTTCCAGATATTCGCCTGTGCCGATGAGCCAGTCGAGTCCGGGGAAATACTTGATGTAGGCCAGCTTGCGGTGGCCTGCGTCCTTGGAGTCGGGCTTTGTCCAACGGTATGCATAGAAGCCTTCGCCTTTTTCACGGGCGATGCGGATCATGTCGCGGATGACGGGTTTGCCCTCGCTGTCCGTCATATCCAGGAGATTGTGGCCCTCGAGCTCCGGCCGGTCCGAAAAGAGTTGCTCGACCCCGTCCATGCCGGTGGCAAAGAAATATCCCCTGCCGTTGTTGTAGCGGATGGGGCGCAGGGCTTCGCGGATCATTTCGGCGAGTTCTTCCGTGCTCTTGCGCCCCGCATTGAGACGGTGCAGGCTGTCGGCTACCGACCACGCTTCGCCTACCCGCGCACGAATGTCGCTGCGCAGCGATTCCTCCAGGCTGGACCGCCGATCCCTGATCATGGCCAGAAAAACGTCCACTTCCTGCCGGAGCTCCTTCTGCCGGGCGTCCATGAATTCCCGGCGCAGCAGCTGGCTGTCCTCATCGAAATGGTAGAGTGCATCGACGATCCAGAGCGTTCCCAAAAGCAGGATGCTCACGGCCGAGAGCAGCGAGGTGAAGCGCAAAAACGCGCCCGAGATGGTTTTTTTACGCGTCGGGTGCATGAATCCTCGTAGATGGGTTCGTGCCGCATATGCGCACAATGGCCGTGGTCAGATCCTCGATGGAGACGGGTTTGGCCAGGTATTCGTCGAACCCGCCTTCCAGGTACTTTTCCCTGTCCCCTTGCAGGGCATGTGCTGTCAGGGCGATGACGGGCAGGGCGCGCCCGAATTTGTCCCGGATATAGCGCGTGGCTTCGCTCCCGTCCATGACTGGCATTTGTATGTCCATGAGCACGCAGTCCACGGCGTTCGTTTCCAGATGATCAAGGGCTTCCTGGCCATTGGCGGTGCAGACGACGCGATGTCCGAGCTTTTCCAGGGATTTTTGCAGGAAAAGGCGGTTGATGGGGTTGTCCTCGGCCACCAGGATTGAAAGTCCGGGCACGCTCGCTCTGGTTCCCTGCGTCCCGGCCTGTACCATGTCTTCCGTTCGCGCCCGATCCACGGGGATGCCAAGGAAGAAGGTGGCCCCTTCTCCTTGCGTGCTCTGCACTCTGATGAATCCGCCCATGGCCTCGATGAGCTGCTTGACGATGGCTAGGCCAAGCCCCGTGCCCTGGTAGCTTCTGGTCGGAAAGTGCGCCGCCTGGGTGAAGCGCTCGAATATGCTGTCCAGCTTGTCCTCGGGGATGCCGATGCCGGAGTCCCTGATTTCGAAATGAAGCA
>Ga0265295_1004385_pt1 | contig 19073 bp, 14 predicted proteins | sample Munlansysbiofilm_FD_192503 | JGI IMG/M metagenome (GOLD analysis project Ga0265295, IMG submission 192503) | Leachate microbial communities from a municipal landfill in Southern Ontario, Canada - Methane capture system biofilm | ecosystem: Engineered > Solid waste > Landfill > Unclassified ... | reverse complement strand
TCTACCTCACTGGCCCCGCAGTTGCGGCGGCGAGTGCAGTGCTCGGGCATATCGGGTTGCCGGAAGACATCAAGTAGCGGGCAACCTGTTACCTTCGTTCGCATTGAACGGGATGCCTGCTTGCGGCATACTGCGACAGGCCCCTCGTGGGCAGGCGACTCATACAAAGGAGTTCATGTGGCACGCACGCGTAGGACTAGCACTGTCGATGGAGAGCGCGACTCGCTCTTCTGGCTGCAGTTCGGCGTGCTGGCACTCGTCATCCTTATCCTGGCCGCCGTTCTCTGGGCACTGATGACCGTCTCGTCACTAGAATCGGGCGCTCCGCGCACGATGGTGGAGCGCAACATCCGCACGCTCGAGAACTCGCTGGCTCAGGATCCCGAGAGTGCCGCCACCTGGGCTCAGCTCATCCGTGTACAGGCGCTCTCCGGGGACACCGCGGGGGCTGCCAAGTCGGTCGAGCAGGCCGATCAGGCGCTCGGAGCGCGCCGCGGCCCCGTGGCGATCGAAGCCGCGCGTGTCACATTCCTTGAGGGCGACATCGACGGTGCCCTCAAGGACATCGATGCCGCACTCGTCATCGTCGCCGAGGAGACCGAGTCCGAGCGTAAGAGTCTCGCCGAGCGGGCTATCGTCATGGACCCCGACTACAGCGCCGAGATCGACGCTCGCGTACTGAAAGCCGAGATGCTCGAACAGGATGGTGACCGCGAGGGTGCCATCGATGCCTATACCGAAGCTCTTGAGTTCAGCGATCGCATGGCGGACGTCCTGTTTGCCCGCGGTTTGCTTTACGAAGAACTGGATCGCATCCCCGAAGCGCATGCGGACTTCAGCGCGGCACTCACATACATTCCTGATTATGCTCCGGCGCTCGAGGCGCTGGACAGGATCGGAGGCTAACCGCTGATGACGAGGACTCACAAGACTCGATCGTCAGCGCCTGATGGTTCTGCGGTCCAGGGTGCTACCCGCGGTCGGTATCAGACGATGCGCTTTGCGCTTATCGCGCTGCTGCTCATCTTATTGGTGCTGCTCGTGGCGATCCTGGTGTTCGTCGGTAAGATGATCGCCCCTGATGCGCCGTCAGCCGAGACGGTGGAGCGTGCCGGCGGGCTTACCTGGGTGCGTTCTATCTACGGGGCGAGTGCGCAGGCAGAGGATCAGCTTCGGAGCCCCGGGCACGTTGCCATCGGGCCCGATGGCACTATATGGGTGACCGACTCGGTCATGAATCGCGTGCTTGGCTTCAATCCGGACGGCTCTTTCAAGCGTGAACTCATCGCCGGAAGCGCTGAAGAAGGCGGCATGTCGATGCTACAGGGTCCTGCGGGCATCGCGGTGAGTGAGGACGGCGAGGTCTATGTAGCCGCGAACTCCACCGGTGTCATCATCGTCTTCGGGCGCAACGGTGAGGTGGCACGAGCATTCGAGGTGCCATCGCCGATACAGGTCGACGTACGGGATGACCGGGTCTTCGTCACCTCCGCCGAGGGACTCTTCCTCTTCACGCCTGAGGGCGAAGAGATCGCGCGGTGGTCATCGCGTGGAACCGGACTCGACCAGGTGGACATGCCCAACGGCGCTGTGATCGGTGAAGACGGGACGCTCTATATCGCCGACACCCACAACGTCCAGATCAAGGCACTTTCGCCTGACGGCACCACGCTCGAGTGGGCGATACCGCCGTCGTCCACACGTGCCGATACGCTCGAGAGGGCAGGGGCTACTCCGTCCGGGGTGACGGAGGCGGAATCCTCGCATCCTGCCACGATCACGGATGAAGCCACCGGTACCGCAGGAGGGGACCTCGAATCCTCACTGCAGCTACCGGTAGGGATGACATCTGATGGTGCCGGTCGCCTGGTCTTCGTCGATGCGTTCGCATTCGGTATCTATGTCGTGGACCCCGCCGAACAGCGGATCATCGCCAAGTACGGTGACCAGGGCTCATCGGATGGTCTGTTCAACTACCCGACGGGAATCGCATACGATCCGGATCGTGACTGGTTCGCGGTCACCGATACCGCGAATGCGCGAGTGCAGATCGTCCGCATACCGGGCTCCGGGGGTTCGCCCCTCGCTGCGGCCCGTCGCGTGAGTGTGCCCTGGGTCGCATGTGCCGTGCCGTTTGCGCTGCTCCTGCTGACAGCCCTGGTTGCGGCAACACGGAGTCGTGCTCGGAGAAACGATGAAGCGCATCCGTCTGAGGCCGTGCGTGAAAACGGACTCTAAGCGTGATTTCTTCGTTGAATGTGCTGATATCTGATGGTAGATTGATGGAGCACCGCGCGCGGCCGTCAGCCGTGCGTGGATGCTCATTGGGGGAAGATCGCCGGCATAGTCCGGCTGTTCTTGAGCATAGGCAAGACAGGAGGTGATCGATCAAATGCCAAATAGTATTACTGTTTCCACGAAGGGAACTTCGATGAAAAAAACTGCTTCTGTTCTTATCGCTGTTGTGATCCTCGTGTTCGCGTTCGCTGCGACGGCGATGGCTGATACGCTGTCCGGTACCATCGCCTGGGATCCGGCAGCGCCAAACAACGCTCCGATGACGCCGCACAAGGGGTACGCGCAGACGACACAGAAGTGTCTCGTGTGCCATGCGGTGCACAAAGCCAGTGCTACAGGTCAGGTCCTGCTTGGTGCGACGGTGACTTCCGCCTGCGACTACTGTCACGTCACCAATGCGGGCGTCTCGACAAAGCACGTGTACAACAATGACGCTGCGAACTATGGGTCGGACACTCCGTTCAACCACGCAGTCAGCTGCACGGCGTGCCACGCTGTTCACGGTGCGAATACCGTGAACGAGCCGGCCTATTCCTCAGCGATCCTGAGGTGGGACGAGAACGAGGCGCAGGCTAGTCTGCCGACGAACTGGGATGTGACTGCCAGCGGTACCGATAGCGCGGGTGCGCTGAGTGCGTTCTGTACCCAGTGTCACCCGTACTTCACCGGCACATATGCCGATAGTGACACTGATGGCGATGTTATGGGTTCGGTGAATGTCGGTGGTCCATTCAACTCGCACATCATGACGAGCGACATCACGTCATACGATCCTGCCAATGGCGCGAACCAGACCGGCATGGCTGCTGCGTACGCCTCTTCGGCATACTGCACCAGCTGTCATGACGGTGGCTCCAATACGGTTGCGGACAGCTTCCCGCACCTGACCGCTGGTGCTGGGTTCATGAACAGCGCGGAGTTTGCAGCCGATACGGCTGATGCGGCCTTGACCACCACCGAAGACGGTGTCTGTCTCAAGTGCCACCGCGACACTAGCGCTACCACTGGTGTCGGCTTCGACTTCTAGTCGACTCCACGTTCTGCCTGCATGACAGATAGGCCCCGGGGGAGACTCCGGGGCCTATCTGTATGTCTGCAAGAGGCACACGTCACGCACTTGTGATTCCCACATGCTATGCTCCCTCACTGGGCTGCCGGAGGGTTCCGGCATGGACGATTGGGCGGGGAGGACGACCCTGCATACTCGGTATACACGCATGCTCATCATCGCTGGACTCGTGGTCGTGGCGATCCTTGTGCTCGTGAGCGTCGTCAGTGCGGTCGGCTCTGCTGGCTTCTGTGGCAGTTGCCATGCGATGAAGCCTTATGCGGTTGCGTACTCGGTCATCGATCACGAAGGCGCGGGTTGCGTCTCCTGCCACGCACCGTCCGGTCTCGATCGCATCGGCATGGGCTGGCGTGTCGTGACGGGCATGGCGCCACACGCTGCTCTCGGTTCTTGCGTCGTCTCTGGACCGGCACAGGGCGTCACCGATGATGGCTGTCGGTCGTGTCACGAACGTGAGCTGGAGGAGCCGGTCGACCGGAACGGCATCAAGGTCCTCCACGCCGTGTGTGCGATCGAATCGGCGTGCGTCGACTGCCACGGCACTGTCACCCATGGGGAGTCTGTGCGCGTACGGCGTGCGTTCACGATGGAATCCTGCACCGGGTGTCATCAGCGCGAGAAGGCGACACTGGAGTGCGACGTGTGCCACTCGGAACACACACAGCACGAACGGCTCGAACGTGGTCCCTGGCAGGTCACTCACGGTTCGCAGTGGTCGCAGACCCACGGTCTGGGGAGCCTGCAGTCGTGCAGTGTGTGTCATCCGTCCGACTACTGCGTGAGGTGCCACGGCACGGAACTTCCGCACCCGATCGGGTTCGGTCAGTCGCACGGCGTGGAGGCGCTGCGCGACCTCACGGCGTGCGAAGCCTGCCACGAGACCGGTACTCTCTGCACGCCGTGTCACGGCATCGAGATGCCACACCCCACGGGTTTTCTGAAAGACCACTCATCGATCGCCGCAGAGGTGGAAGACCCCGCGTGCGTGCGGTGTCACGACACGCAGGAGTGCATGGCATGTCACGAGCGGCACGTGCACCCGGGTAACGCGGTCAAGCTGCCGGGGGTAGGTGAGTGATGGAGTCGGCGCTGACATCACTCGCCTCGGCAGCCCTGAAGATCGTCGCCGACCCTACGAGTAATCTCACTGCTGCGGTGTTCCTCATGGCGGCAGTAGTACTTGTCGTTCTCATCATCATCCTCATGGCGATCATCGTCATGTTGCCTCGCGGCAGGCACCAGCAGCGGCAACCTGAGTCGGATGATGAGCTCGAAGATATCCTCGAAGTCCATGAGGGTGTGTCCGCACCGGCGCCCGCACCGGCTCGCCCGCGTCGTGGTCGTGCGTTCGCCGGCGGTGGATCCGCTTGGGTGATCGCCATCGGCCTGATGGCTGTGTTCGGCTCGGCGTATGTCGGCACAGCGCAGGACTCCTTCTGTATGACATGTCATGCAGAAGTCCGGACGGAGGTAGAGGGCGGCACGCACGCCGCCACCGCGTGCGTCCGCTGCCATGAAGACTCCCTGGCGTTGCCGTCCAACACAGCGCGACGCGTGTTCGACGTGGCGGCCCACTACGGGCTCGGCACATCGGCGTACAGTACACATGTGCCGTCCAGCCGATGCTATAGCTGCCACAAAGACATCACCGATGCGGTGACCCATAACGAGGAGACAGGCGTGATGATGTCGCATGCTGAGCCGCTCGATGCCGGCTACGCATGCGCTGACTGCCACCGCTCGAAGATGCATGCCGACATGACGGCACCGGCGGGGATGTCTGTGTGTCTGGCGTGTCATGACGCCGAGACTGCGAGTGCTGAGTGTTCGACCTGTCACGCAAAGGATACGAGTGCGGCATCAGAGCTTGCCGCTGAGCGCATCTACGGTATCGCGACGATCACGCGCAGAGACTGTGAGGGTTGCCACTCGATGGAGTCGTGCGATGCATGTCACGGGATCCGCATGCCGCACCCGGAGGAGTTCTTGCAAACGCATCCGCGATACTCAGGATTCGACCTCAAAGAGCAGTGCTTCGAGCAGTGTCACACCCAGGCCGACTGCGGCAAGTGTCATGCACCATGGAACGGCCATGAGTCGGACTTCAAGGAGACACACAAGCGCTACGCGAAGGACTCGTCGTGTAACACTTGCCACAACCAGCATGAAGGCCCCATGTGCGATCTGTGCCACGAATTCGATCAGTGAGAGGTCTGTCGCAGCGGAGTCCGCACTCGTCATGAGCGCGCCTGAGTATCGTCAATGGTAGAATCCTGGTCTGCGATGTTCGCTCTGCTGAGAGGCGATCCCATGAAGTTTTCCGGCACCGCTCACGTGTACGGTCGCGACGTCGACACCGACGTCATCATCCCCGCGCGTTACCTCAACACGAGCGACCCGGATGAGCTTGCGCTGCACTGCATGGAGGATATCGATGCAGGTTTCGTCGGAAAGGTCGTGGCGGGGGACATCCTGGTGGCCGACGAGAACTTCGGTTGCGGTTCCAGCCGGGAGCACGCGCCCATCGCCATCAAGGCTTCAGGCATCTCCGTGGTGATCGCCAAGAGCTTCGCGCGCATCTTCTACCGCAATGCCATCAACACGGGTCTTCCGATCATGGAGGCGCCCGATGCGGTCGACGGTATCGCCAACGGCGACCGCGTGACGGTCGACGCCGACGCGGGCGTCATCACCAACGAGACCACCGGTGTGACGTTCAGCGCGCAGCCGTTCCCGCCGTTCATCAAGGACATCATCGAGGGTGGGGGACTGGTAGAGGCTGCGAAGAAGACGGTGAGCCGATGATCGCCTATCGCATCTGCCTGCTGCCGGGAGACGGCATCGGCCCTGAGATCACCGTCGAGGCCGTGAAGGTGCTCGGTGCCATCGGTGAGCGTTTTGGCATCACGTTCGAGTTCTCCGAGGCGCTCCTCGGGGGTATCGCGATCGATGCGACCGGCACTGCGCTCCCGGATGCCACGCTCGAGGCCGCGCATGCGGCCGATGCGGTGCTGCTTGCCGCCATCGGCGGTCCCAGGTGGGATACCACCGACCCGGGCAGGCCGCGCCCCGAACAGGGGTTGCTCGGCATCCGTAAGGCGCTCGGACTGTACGCAAATCTGCGGCCTGTGAAGATATTCGATGCGCTCAAGCACGCCTCGAGCCTCAAGCCCGAGTATCTCGTGGGCGTGGATATGCTGATCGTGCGCGAGCTCACCGGCGGCCTGTACTTCGGGGCGCGGGCGCGTGAGAACGATGTCGAGGGTGCGGCGACCGGTGGCGGCCCCGGCATGCGCGCGTACGACACGCTCGAGTACAGCGAGTTCGAGATCGAGCGTATCGCGCGTACGGCCTTCGAGGCTGCGCGTACGCGACGCGGACGGGTGCACTCGGTGGACAAGGCCAACGTGCTCGAGTCGAGCCGTCTGTGGCGCCAGGTGGTCCACCGTCTCCACGAGGCGGAGTTCTCCGATGTGGAGCTGGTCGACCAGCTCGTGGACAACTCTGCCATGCAGTTGGTCCGTACGCCTGCGCAGTTCGATGTGATCGTCACCGAGAACATGTTCGGCGACATCCTGTCCGACGAGGCTTCGATGCTCACGGGCTCGCTCGGCATGCTTGCAAGCGCATCCCTCGGCGACGGCACGGCGCTCTACGAGCCGTCCCACGGCTCGGCACCGGATATCGCAGGGCAGGGGGTCGCCAACCCGCTCGCGATGCTGCTCTCCGTCGAGCTGATGTTGCGCTATAGCTTCGCCATGTACGATGCCGCGGATGCGCTCGCCGGGGCGATCGATGACGTACTTGCCTATGGCTGGCGTACGCGCGATATCGCCGATGCCGAGACGCCTGCCGATCGCGTGGTGGGCACAGGCGCCATGGGCGACCGCGTGGTGGAGTGTCTGAGGATGTAGGTCTCGCGCAGCCTCGCTACCACTACTGGCGGACCTCGACCCGAGTGAGGATACGTGAGTGACTCGTCCGCAACACACGACCGCACGGCGCTGGATCTTCGTCGCGTCATGCGTGCGCTTGTCGTTGCGGCGCTTATGAGCGGTGCCGTGTATGCGGTGTTGATCGCCCTTGGCGATGGTCGCGAAGTCGTACGTGCGTTGCGTGGGTTCAACCCTCTGGTTTTTGTCGGGATGCTCGTGCTCGGTCTTGCGAGCTTCGCCTTGCGGGCGCTGCGATGGGGCGCGCTCATGCGGGTGCTTGGCTATCCCGTGCGAGCCGCAGACGCGCTCTATCTTCACGTCGCCGGGCAGACGATGAGCATCACGCCCGGTAGGGTGGGGGAGATCCTCAAGCCCTGGCTTGCGCGCGAGGTGGCGGGGATGCCCATGAGCAGCGGTATCCCACTGGTGTTCGCCGAGCGCGTGGCCGATCTTATCGCGGTGTCCTTGCTCGCACTCGGCGGGCTGTCAGCCCTCGGCGGTGCGACCAGCGTACTGGCGGCGGGAGTCGCGGTGGTGGTGGCCGGGACGACGCTTGCCGGTTCGGCATGGTTCCATGGGCTTGCGTTACGTGTGGTGCGGCGCCAGGAGTGGGCGCGCAGACACGAGGGTTCGGCCCGTGCGATATCCGATACGCTCGGTCGGGCGCTTCACTGGCGTGTGCTCGTATGGTCGGTGGCGACCTCCGTCGTGGCGTGGGGCCTTGAGGGGATCGGGTTCTCACTCTGCCTGCATGCACTCGGGTTCGACACGCTTGGTGTGCTCGCCGAGATATCCATCTACGGTGTGGCCACGATCGCTGGCGCGTTCAGCTTTTTGCCGGGTGGCATCGGACTTACCGAGGCTTCGATGGCGGGCATCCTGATGGCGGCTGGAGTGGCTGCCGCAGGTGCCTCGGCTGCAACGCTCGTGACGCGCGTCGCCACCCTCTGGTGGAGTGTTGCGCTTGGCTGGGTGGCGCTTGGCTCGCGCCCGAAGGTGCTGAGACGCGTGCTCGGTCGCGAGTGACCAGGGACCACTGAGTCGCGGTAAACGCCTTGCGGAGAGCTGTATGAGTGGATGGAAGAGCTCATGTGAGGTCCCACCGCGTCAGCACTGTGCGTTACACTATCCCGATACACGACCGCGCGGAAGAGGAGTCGATATGGCACTGCCTGAGGTGGAGTTCATCTGGATGGACGGGAAGCTCGTGCCTTGGGCGGATGCCAAGGTCCACGTCCTCACTCACGCGCTGCACTACGGCTCCGGCGTCTTTGAGGGTATCCGCTGCTACGAGACCGCTGACGGTCCTGCGGTGTTCCGTCTCTTCGATCACATGGAGCGCTTCGATCGCTCGGCCAGGATGCTCTTCATGGAGCTCGGCTACTCGGTCGAGGAACTGGTCGAGGCGGTCAGGGAGACCATCCGGGCCAACAACCTCCCTGCTTGCTATATCCGTCCGCTCGCGTTCCGCGGCTACGGCTTCATGGGCGTCGATCCGATCAACTCTCCCGTGCAGGTCATCATCGCGGTGTGGCCGTGGGATTCGTACTTGGGCGAGGACGCGCTCGTGCATGGCGTGGACGTCGGTATCTCATCGTGGCGCCAGCGTGGCATCAATGCTGTGCCTCCGGGGATCAAGTCCTCTGCCAGCTACGTCAACTCAGGTTTCGCGAAGATCGAGGCGAATCGTCACGGTTATGCCGAGGGTATTCTCCTGAACGAAACCGGTCATGTCTGCGAGGGTACCGGCGAGAACATCTTCATCGTTCGTGACGGCGTGATCTCCACACCTCCGGTCTCCGATGGAATCCTCGAAGGTCTCACACGCGATTCGGTGATCGTTATCGCCGATAGCCTCGACTACCCTGTGATCGAGGAGTCGCTTGTGCGGACCGACCTGTACGCCGCCGATGAGATCTTCATGACGGGTACCGCTGCCGAGGTCGTACCGGTGCGCTCGGTCGACGGTCACGTGATAGGCGATGCCGGCCCCGTGACCCTCGAGTTGCAGAAAGCATACTTCGCGGCCGTGCGTGGCCAGGATGCGGTCTACGAGGAGTGGCTCGACCGTCTCTAGGCGCAGGAGCGGAGTGGTGTGAACAAGGAGCGGCTGGTAACGGTACTCACCTGGGTCTCAGGTGTGTTGGCTGTCACGCTCGTCGTGTTGCTCGCCTTCGCGGGTTACCTTACGCACCTCTCCATCACGCTGCCCGATCTTCGCGCCGATACGAGCGAGATCGGCCTCGCGCAGACGTCGATCGTCTATGCGGCCGACGGTACGGTCCTCGCCGAGTGGTATGACGCTGAGGATCGCACCGTCGTTCCAAACGAGTCCATCCCGCAGTCGCTCCGTGATGCCGCTGTCGCCGTCGAGGACCGCCGTTTCTACGAGCACAGAGGCGTCGACTTGCAGGGGATCGCGCGTGCACTCTCAGTGAACGCAGATGCGGGTGAGGTGCGCCAGGGCGGCTCGACGATCACGCAGCAGACCGTGAAGCTGCTCTTCACCGACGGTGAGCGCACCCTCCAGCGCAAGATCAAAGAAGCGCTTCTCGCGGTCCAGCTCGAAAGCCGGGCCGACAAGGAGGATGTGCTCGGGGTCTACCTCAACATGGTCTACTACGGCCATGGAGCGTACGGCGTGCAGAGCGCCGCACGGCGCTTCTTTGGCATCGACGCAGCCGATCTCACCTTGGTACAGTCGTCGCTTCTGGCGGGCTGCATCCAGTCACCGACACGTTTCGATCCGTTCGTGCATCCGTCCGACGCGCTCGAACGGCGGAATCTCGTGCTGCGGGCGATGCGAGACGAGCGTCTGATCACAGAGCAGGAGGCATCTGCCGCGATAGCCGAGCCGCTCGGTCTGACAGAGGGGGAGGCCGCGACCAAGCGTGTGGCTCCATACTTTGTGGAGTACGTGCGCCGCGAACTTCTGGAGGCGCTCGGTTCGGAACGTCTGTACCGCGGCGGGTTGCGGATCTATACCACGCTCGACCCTGCCGTGCAGCGTGCAGCCGAGGAGGCGGCCCGTGCGGTGCTCCCGGATCCGGCCGATCCCGAGGTGGCGATCGCTTCGGTGCGTTGGCGTGACGGGTCGGTCGTCGCCGTGGTGGGAGGTCGTGACTTCGCCACCGAGCAGTTCGATCTTGCCACACAGGGCCGGCGTCAGACCGGCTCGGCGTTCAAGCCCTTCGTGCTTGCGGCAGCACTCGAGGACGGATACACACTCGACTCGATGTGGGAGGCCACGCCGTTCTCCACTCCGGTGAAAGACGGCATCTGGCATGTGGAGAACTACGAGAACGCCATCACGGGAGGCGAGTACTCGCTCCAGACCGCCACCACGTGGTCGATCAACACCGTGTACGCACGGCTCATCATGGCGGTCGGCCCCGACAGGGTCGTGGACGTCGCTCACCGGATGGGCATCACCTCGGAGATCAACGACGACCCTGCCATCGCGCTTGGCGGGCTCACCACGGGTGTCTCGCCGCTCGAGATGGCCTCGGCGTTCGGGACCATAGCCAACAGCGGCAAGGCGATCGCGCCCTCGGGCATCAGTCATGTGACCGACAGTTCCGGAGAGCTGGTCTACGAGCCGGATCGTGCAGGTACCGAGGCCATCTCGACGGAGGTGGCATCGACGCTCGCAGGCGCGCTCAACCAGGTCTTCGTGAACGGAACGGGAGTCTCGGCGAACTTCGGTCAGTGGGGGGCGGTGAAGACCGGCACCGCACAGTCGTGGCGCGATGCGTGGCTCGTGGGGTACTCCGGTGAGCTCAGTACCGCAGTATGGGTCGGCTACCCCAAAGCGCAGGTGGCGATGGAGGACGTCCATGGCATACGGGTGACCGGCGGTAGCTTCCCCGCGCAGATATGGAAGGGGTATATGCAGGTCGCCTCGGCCGATTCGCCGCTCGTGATGGCTGGAAGTGCGGGTGCGACCTCGCCTGCGCCCGGTACTGAGATCGGTTCAGAGGACCGCGAGGATTGGGTCACGTACACGGTCTGTACCGAGTCGATGAAGCTTGCCGGACCGAACTGTCCGGAGACGATCGACCTCGCGTTCCCCCGGGGCGCGCTCTCGGATGAGGTCTGCACGCTCGCTCACTGACGTGCGCGCATATACGCAGGCGTCTTCTCCGCTACAATGGGACCTCACTGTGCAGGGGAAGGACGGACCGCCGATGGTCACCCTTTACGACACCACGCTTCGTGACGGCACCCAGCGCGAGGGCATGTCGCTCTCGGTCGATGACAAGCTGCGCATCGCTCAGCGTCTCGACGATCTCGGCATCCACTATATCGAGGGTGGCTTTCCCGGCTCCAACCCCAAGGACCTCGAGTTCTTCGAGAGGGCGCGCGACCTGCGCCTGGCAAACGCGACGATCACTGCGTTCGGCGCTACGTGTCGCAAGGGGGCCGCTGCAGATTGCGACGGTGGGCTCCGCGCGCTTCTGGACACCGGCTGCCCGGCGCTCTGCATCTTCGGAAAAGCGTGGGACCTGCATGTGACCGAGACCCTCCATGCCACGCTCGAGGAGAACCTTCGCATGGTCCGCGACAGCGTCGCGTTCCTCGTCGCCGAGGGGCGCACGGTGTTCTTCGATGCGGAACACTTCTTCGATGGCTACGCGGCCAACCCTGCGTACGCCACCGACGTGTGCCGTACCGCTGCCGAAGCGGGGGCCGACGTGATCGTGCTCTGCGATACCAACGGTGGCACGCTGCCACAGACCGTCGCAGACGTGGTACGCGAGTTCTCGGCAGTGCTCCCGGATGTACATCTCGGGATCCATGCCCACAATGACGCGGGGTGTGCCGTGGCCGACTCACTCGTCGCGGTCGACGCTGGCTGCACGCACGTACAGGGCACTGCCAACGGTTACGGCGAGCGTGCCGGCAACGCTGACCTCTTCTCGATCATCCCCTCGCTCGTCCTCAAGATGGACAAGGAGTGCATCAGTCGCAACCAGCTCCGCCTGCTGACCGAGGTCTCACACTTCGTGGCCGAGACCTCGAATGTCGCACCCGATCCACACCAGCCATACATCGGTGCAAGCGCGTTCGCACACAAGGGCGGGGTGCATGTGAGTGCGTCCGCACGTCTATCGGCCGCGTACGAACACATCGATCCCTCTGCTGTAGGTAACCTCGCGCGGGTCGTGGTGAGCGAGCTTGCCGGTCGGGCTTCGCTCACGATGAAGGCGCTCGAGCTCGGCATCGATCTCGCCGGCGACCAGGACACTGCGACGCGCGTGCTTGACGGCATAAAGCGTCTCGAGCATCAGGGTTACATGTTCGAGGCTGCCGATGCGACGTTGGAGGTCATGCTCAAGAGGGAGCTCGGCACGCACGAAACGTTCTTCCGGCTGGAGAGCTTCCGCTGCCTCATGGAGAAGCGCGAGGACGGCCGGGTGATGACCGAGGCTACCATCAAGGTGCACGTAGGTGACGAGCGGTTCATCGCCACCGCCGAGGGGAACGGCCCCGTGAACGCCCTCGACAGCGCGCTGCGTCTTGCGATCGGTCGGTTCTACCCGGCGCTCGAGACCATCTCGCTCACCGACTTCAAGGTCCGCGTGCTCGACGAGAAGAAGGGCACGGGTGCTGTCACGCGTGTACTCATCGAGTCGGGTGATGGCGAGAAGAGCTGGGGTACCGTGGGCGTGTCGGAGAACATCATCGAGGCCTCGTGGGAGGCACTCGTGGACTCTGTCGAGTTTGGTCTTGCGCACCCGCGCGCGCAGCAGGGGTAGCGTCTGCCCGACCGTTTGGTGACGCGGTTCGTCATCCCGTAGCGCGTATCACCTCGTGAGGCGTACGCTATCGAGCGGCCTTCGTATACTGAGCCGTGCTTCTCTCGACCGATCAGTGACTCAGGGAGTCTTCCGTGCACCCCTCCGACAGAAATCTTGCGCTCGTCGCCGGCGCGCGCTTCATATCGCGCCTCGGTGGTACTGCGGTGTGGATCGTGGGGACTCTTGGCGGTGCCGCATATGTCTTCGATGCGACGCCATCACAGCTTGCGGCCATGTCGCTCGTGAACGGGCTCGCAGCGATCGTCGGCTCACTTGCCGCCGGCCTGCTCATCGATCGGTTCGGTCCTCGTAAGGTCATGATGTGGGCCGAGATCGGGTCCATCCCGCCGGTCCTGTGGATGATGGTGGCACCTTCGTTGCCGCTCTTCGTGGTCGGCTCGGCGGTCTTCTCGCTGTTCGGTATACCCACCTGGACCGCCGGTGCCTCCTTCGCGCCGTTCATCACCTCCGGGCGCAAGCAACTGGAGCGCGCTAACTCGATCATCGAGACGGGCAGCTCGATCGGCTTTGTGCTCGGTCCATCGGTGGGCGCGCTCATCGAGACACGGTTCGGCATCCAATCGGTCTTCTGGGTGATGGCCGTTGCGTCGGTGGTGGCCGCTATACTCGCGTGGTCGACCCGTATCGATGAGACACAGGCCGAGCATGCCAGCGGTAATGCATGGAGTAGTCTCACTGCAGGTCTCAAGGTTGCGTATTCGACGCGTACGCTGCGTTACTTCATCTTGCTCGGCACGGCGGTCTGGTTCGGTTTCGGGGCGTTCGAGGCTCTTGAGTCGCTTTTCTATCGCGATGTCGTCGGAGTGGGGGTGGAGTGGCTCGGCTGGATGAGCACCCTCTTCGGACTTGGGCTGGTGACCGGTGCAGCGCTGCTTCCACGGCTGCCGAAGGCGATCATGTCGGCGAGAGGACTCGCGCTGATGGGCATGTTCGCCGGGCTCGGCTCGATCCTGTACGTAGGTTCGACCGAACTCGGATGGATTGCACCCGGCGCGTTCGTCTGGGGTATGTCGATGGGTGCGCTCGAGCCGCTGCTCCGTACCCTCGTACATATCGACTCACCGCATGAGTACGTCGGCCGCATCGTGGGTACCTTGCAGTGGCATCGGACCGCCGGAGAACTGCTGCCGCTGGCTTTCGTACCGACACTTGCGGTCGTGCTCGGCATCCAGGAGACGCTGGTCGCGGGTGGTGTGCTTGTCACGTTCTTCGCGCTCGGCAGTATGATCACCGCTCGTTCGATCGATCGGCAGCGCGTACGGTCTCTCGAGAGCGAGATAGTGCCTGAAGCTGTCTGAACTGGGGCGATCACGGGTGCAGGAATCCGCCCCCGTGGCGTGGAACATCGCAAGTGAAGCATCTCGTGGCCGAGGGAGGTCTATGCGCGTCGTTCGGATCTTTCATGAGGAGGACGTCCGGTACGGCCTTGCCGATGAGAGCATGGTCACACTTATCTCTGACGAGCCCTTCGCAGCATGGGAGACCGAAGGGGTCGTACCGCTGCCTCATGCGCAGCTGCTGGCGCCGACTGTTCCCACCAAGATCGTGTGTGCCGGCATCAACTACCGTGGGCACGCCCGTGAGATGGGGCACGAGCTCCCCGAGGAACCGGTCATCTTCTTGAAGCCACCCACTACGGTCATCGGTCACGGTGCAGAGATCCGCATTCCCGACGGTCTCGATGTCGTGGACTTCGAGGCCGAGCTTGCACTCGTCATCGGACGTCGCGCGCACAGTGTCACGCCCGAGCAGGCGCGTACCTGTGTGCTCGGCTGCACCTGCGCCAACGATGTGACGAGTCGCATACATCAGAAGCGTGACGGTCAGTGGACGCGGGCCAAGGGCTTCGACACCTTCTGCCCGCTCGGCCCGTGGGTCGAGACAGACGTCGATCCGTGTGACACCACGCTGGAGTCGTATGTGAACGGCGAGCAGCGCCAGTCCACCTCCACCTCGGACATGATCTTCGGTCCCTACGATCTCGTGAGCTTCGTGAGCGGTGTGATGACGCTCCTTCCCGGTGATGTGGTGCTGACGGGGACCCCTTCAGGCATCGGTCCGCTGAGGCGCGGCGACGTCGTCGAGGTGCGTATAGGCGGGATCGGGAGTCTCATCAACCGCGTCGTGTAGTCTGCCGAGACCGCCCATCGGAAACCAGCGCCGTCCATTCCTCCATACCCCAGCATGTCGCGCTCCGGTGCTAGTATGAACACACCATATTGCGCACCGGCTCCGGAGGGAGGGACTTCGCGATGTCTTCAGAACGCCTGCGTACCGCCGAGGTAGAGGCATTACTGGCAGCCCTTGGGGTGCTTTCCTCCGATGACGAGCGATACGCCTTTCTCGTGGATATCGCGACGATCCGAGAGATCCAGGACATAGCCCAGCGCCTCGCAGTGGCGCGCTTGCTCGACGCTGGTGAGCACTACACACGTATCCAGGAGTCCACGGGTGCCTCATCCACCACGATCAGCCGTGTCAGCCGCAGTCTCAACTACGGCGAGGGCGGGTATCGCACCGTCATCGACCGGCTCGGCCCGGCTGCGGAAGGTGGCGACGTTTAATCGATGTCCGGCTTCGTTCACCTGCACACGCACTCCGAGTACTCGCTGCTCGATGGCCACGCTCGCATATCCAGGCTCGTGAAGCGCGCCTCCGACGTGGGGCAGAACGCTATCGCGCTCACGGACCATGGTGCGATGTACGGGGCGGTCGAGTTCTACCGCGCCGCCGTCGCGGGCGGCGTCAAGCCCATCATCGGCTGTGAGACGTACTTTACGCCGGAGTCACACACCAAACGCGAGGGCAAGCCGTCGCTGTACCACCTGCTGCTACTCGCGAAGAACGAGGTCGGGTATCGCAATCTGATGGCCGTCGTGAGTGAGGCATGCACGAACGGCTTCTACTACAAACCGAGAGTCGATCTCCCGCTCCTTCGCGAACACTCCGAGGGGATCATCTGCACCTCGGCCTGCATGAGTGGGATCGTGAGTAAGTCCATCGAGCACGGTGATCTTGCTGCCGCGCGCCGCTGGGCCGAGGAGTATGCAGATATCTTCGGGGAGGACTTCTACCTCGAGATCCAGCAGCAGGGGATCGTCGCGGATAACGGTGTGAGCCAGAAGCAGCTCAACGCTGAGATCGCACAGATGGCCAGCGAGATGGGCGTTGGCCTCGTGGGTACCAACGATATCCACTACGTGATGCACGAGGATCATACGGCGCAGGACCTGCTCCTGTGCGTGGGAACCGGCTCCACGGTCGACGACCGCACGCGGATGCGCTTCTCATCGGATCAGTTCTACCTCAAGAGCTACGATGAGATGGCCGAGGCGCTCCCGGAGTATCCCGAGGCGCTCGCCAATACCGTGGATGTGGCCGCCAAGTGCGAACTCGAGCTCGAGTTCGGGAAGATCATCCTTCCGGTTTTCGAGACGCCTGTAGGCAAGAGTGAGAACGACTACCTGTACGACGAGTGCATCGAAGGGCTGAAGCAGCACTACGGTGACCCCATCCCACCCGAGGCGATCGAGCGACTCGAAACCGAACTCGAGGTCATCGTCGGCAAGGGACTTTCCGCCTACTTCCTCATCGTCGCGGACTTCGTACGGTGGGCAAAGGGTAACGGCATCGGCGTCGGTCCCGGACGTGGTTCGGCTGCAGGCTCGATCATCAGCTACGCGCTTAGCATCACCAACCTTGACCCGCTCGAACACGGACTACTGTTCGAACGATTCCTCAACCCCGAGCGTACCGAGATGCCCGATATCGACATCGACTTCGACGACGAGCGGCGACTCGAGGTCGTCGAGTACGTGCGGCAGAAATATGGCGAGGACAAAGTCGCACAGGTCATCACGTATTCGACGATGAAGGCCCGCGCGGCTATCCGCGACGCTGGTCGCGTACTCGGCTATCCGTACTCCATACCAGACAAGGTCGCCAAGCTCGTTCCGGAGCGCATCGAGCGTAAGAGTGATGCTGATAAGAAGCTCTCGGACCTCGAGATGGGGCTCCGCGACACGCCCGAACTCCGCGATGCATACAGAGACGATGCCGACACGAAGCGCATCATCGACTCGGCACTTTCACTCGAGAACGTGGTCCGTGGCGAGGGTATCCATGCGGCTGCGGTGGTTATCTGTCGCGACCCGCTGTACTACTACACGCCCGTGAAGCTCGACACCAAGGGTGGCTCGGTCATCACGCAGTACGAGGGTACGGTCATCGCCGATCTTGGACTGCTCAAGATGGACTTCCTCGGCCTGCGCACGCTCACCGTGCTCGCCAAGGCGGTCGCGGCCATCGAGGAGCATCACGGCGAGAAGATCGACCTCGACACGATTCCGATGGACGATGCGGCGACCTGGGCACTGCTGCAGCGTGCTGATACCGACGGCGTGTTCCAGGTGGAGTCGCCGGGCATGAAGCGCGTGCTGCGCGACCTGAAGCCCACACGCTTCGCCGACCTCGTCGCGGTGGTGGCGCTCTATCGTCCAGGGCCGATGGACTCCATCCCGGACTTCATCGCGCGCAAGCACGGGCGCTCACCGGTCACCTACTACGACAATCGTATCAAGCACATCCTGGAGGAGACGTACGGTTCCATCGTCTACCAGGAGCAGGCGATGCGCATCACCATGGATATGGGCGGCTTCTCGGCGGCCAAGGCCGATAAGCTCCGTAAGGGCATGGGCAAGAAGAACATGGAGATCGTCGACGCCCTTGAGCCCGAGTTCATGAATGGTGCCGCCGAGCGAGGCTTCGACCTCAAGGTGGCACAGCACGTGTGGGCCGACATGCGTAAGTTCGGTGAGTACGCGTTCAACAAGAGCCACGCTGCGGCGTACGGTCTCGTGTCGTACCAGACCGCGTTTCTCAAGGCACACTATCCGCTGGAGTACATGGCGGCTGTGCTCACCAGTTACACCGGCAAGAGCGAGACGATCGTCAAGTACATCGCCGCGTGTAATCAGGCCGGTATCAAGGTGCTGTCGCCGGACGTCAACTCCTCGGGTAGGGACTTCACCGCTGTCGAGGGGGCGATCCGCTTCGGGCTGGCGGGTATCCGCAATGTCGGTGAAGGGGTTGTAGGGACTATCGTGGCCGAGCGCCGCGAGGGCGGCCCGTTCACCTCGCTCAACGACTTCTGCGATCGCGTCGACATGCGCCAGGCCAACAAGAAGACGATCGAGGCGCTCATCAAAGCCGGGGCGTTCGACTCGACCGGCTATACGCGCAAGCATCTGCTCTCGCTGATGTGCTCGTGCGTAGAAGGCGCCATCAAGCGGCAGCGCGACGCCGACAGTGGGCAGATCTCGATGTTCGATCTTTTCGGTGCGGCGGAGCACGGTATGGACGACTCGGCCGAGCCACCCAACGGCGACGAGTGGGACAAAGGCGTGAAGCTCGCGTTCGAGAAGGAGATGCTCGGCATCTACGTCTCCGACCACCCGCTTTCGGATATCCGAGAGACCATCGAGCGGGCAAGGACGCTCTCGCTCGGTGCGACCGATGAGTTCCGAGATGGGCAGAACGGCTGGTTCGCCGGCATCGTGTCCATCTTCGAGCGTATCGCCACCAGGGCCGGCAAGCTCATGGCGACGTTCACGCTCGAGGACCTTGAGGGGTCGGTGGACTGTGTGCTCTTCCCACAGACGTACGAGAAGTTCCGCGATACTGTCGCGGTGGACACGATCGTGCGAGTGCGTGCCAAGGTGGAGCGCTCGGATCGAGGTCTGAAGCTCATCGTGCACGAGGTCGAGCCACTCGCAGCGAGTGGTGAGTTCGAGCGTCCGCCGGGGGCTCTTATGATGCGTGCGCCGGTCGAAGCTCTCGGGAACGGCAACGGGACGCGACTCAAGGAGATCCTGTCACGGTATCGGGGTCGCGACAGTGTCGTGGTCCAGGTGGAGACCAACGATGGCGTGAAGCAGCTCAAGATGGGGG